>Ga0210029_1001213_pt1 | contig 15542 bp, 23 predicted proteins | sample CryGeymeta201521_FD_183985 | JGI IMG/M metagenome (GOLD analysis project Ga0210029, IMG submission 183985) | Groundwater microbial communities from Crystal Geyser aquifers in Utah, USA - Crystal Geyser metaG 2015-21 (SPAdes) (version 2) | ecosystem: Environmental > Aquatic > Deep subsurface >... | reverse complement strand
CACTTTTGGAAATTAGAGGTTGATTTAAGAATTTAGAATTATGAAAGTTAATGTTTACAACCAAAATGGTGAAGAAACGGGAACAGCTTTACTGCCCAAGGAGATTTTTGATGTTAAAATGAATCCGGACTTGGTGCATCAGGTGGTGGTATCACAAATGGCAAATCGCAGGAAGGTGCTCGCTCATACCAAAAATAGGGGAGAAGTAAGAGGTGGTGGCAAAAAACCCTGGCGGCAAAAAGGAACAGGCCGGGCTAGACATGCTTCAATCAGGTCTCCGCTTTGGAGACATGGCGGAATAACTTTTGGACCGAGGAAAGAAAAAAGCTTTGAGAAAAAAATTCCCAAAAAAATGAAAAGATTAGCTCTATTTATGGCTTTATCCGAAAAAGCAAGACAAAATCTTTTGATTTTGCTCGATAAGATAAAATTGGATGAACCCAAAACGAAATTGATGGCAAAGATTATCGAGAACTTAAAATCCCTGCCTGACCGGCAGGCAGGAAAAATCGAAAATTTCAAAAAAGGAAACGTCTTAATTGCTCTGCCAGAGTTAGATAAAAATATAATTTCGGTTGCCAGGAATTTGCCAGACGTTAAAACCATTCAGGCAAAAGACTTAAACTGTTTGGATTTACTTTCTTTGAAATATTTAATTATGCCAAAAGAAGCAATAAAAGTATTAAAAGAAACATTCTTAAAATAATATATGGCTTTACGAAGTATTTTTAAAAAAAAGAAACTCCCCGAAGAAAAAAAAGACTACTACCCGCCCACCACCCGAGGTGCCTTTAAGGAGGGAGGAGGGGGGGTCGGAGTCCCGCTAAAGCGGGCCCCAATTGAAAGACCGATTGAAAAACAAAAAGAAATTAAGGAAGAAATGGTGGCGGTTCCCAAAAGAGAAAAAAAGAAAGTTGTTGGCGAAGCTTATCGAATATTAAAAACTCCCCATGCCACTGAAAAAGCTGCTGATCTCGCCGAGAAAAATCAGTACGTTTTTAAAGTTTGGCCAAGAGTAAATAAGACGGAAATAGGAAAAGCGATTGAGGACATTTACGGAGTTGATGTGCTTTCCGTTAGAATTATTAAAGTGCCAAGAAAGCAAAGGAGGTTGGGAAAAGTCCAAGGTTGGAGAAAGGGATACAAAAAAGCAATTGTCAAAATAAAGGAGGGACAAAAAATCGAAATAATGCCAAAATAAATTAGTCGAAGAGATAAATCTCTTCTTCAACCCACCGAAGCTTTAGCTGAGGTAAAGAAGAGAACTAAGTTCTCTTTGCCTTCATTGCGATTCGGGTATATGAGAAAAATACAAAATCCAAAAAGTATATTAACAAAAAAAGAACCGGAAAGGAGGTTGCTTTTGGTACTAAAAAATAGAGCAGGTAGAGCTCGTTCCGGCAGAATAACTGTTCGTCACCGAGGCGGGGGAGTCAAAAGGCTTTATAGAATTGTCGACTTTGGCCAAGAGAAATTGGGAATGCCGGCTAAGGTTATTGCTTTAGAATACGATCCCTACCGAACTGCCTTTCTCTCGCTCTTGGAATATCAAGACGGGGGAAAAAGATATATTTTAGCCCCCAAAGATTTAAAAGTAGGAGATGAAATAATCTGTGCTGAGAAAGCTGAAATCAAAATTGGAAATCGAATAAAATTAAAGAATATTCCGGTTGGAACCCAGGTATTTAATATTGAATTGGAACCTGGTAGAGGAGGGAAATTGGCGAAGGGGGCAGGAACGGCTGCTAAAGTATTAGCTCAAGAGGCGGATTTGACCCATTTAACTCTTCCTTCCGGGGAAATCAGAAAAGTATCTCAAGAATGCTTTGTCACCATTGGCCAAGTTTCCCACTCGGAGAAGCGCTTCCAAATAATCGGAAAGGCTGGCAGAGTAAGGTTAAAGGGTTTTAGGCCCACTGTCCGGGGGACGGCAATGAATCCCTGCGACCATCCTCATGGAGGAGGAGAGGGAAAGACCCCTATTGGTCTTAAAGGACCCAAAACTCCTTGGGGAAAGCCGGCCCGGGGAGTGAAAACGAGAAGGAAAAAAAAGTGGACAGAAAAATTCATAATTAACCGAGCGAAGCGAAGGTAAAGATGAATTTTAATTCATCGCTAAAGAAGAAAATAATATGGCTAGAAGTTTAAAAAAAGGTCCCTATATCACAGAAAAACTATTAAAGAAGATTAAGAATTTGAAGCCCGACACCAAAACTATTATTAAAACTTGGTGTAGGAGTTGCACCATTGTGCCTGAGATGGTTGGCTTTACTTTCGGAGTTCATAATGGTCGAGAGTTCCTCCCAGTTAAGGCGACTGAAGATATGGTTGGCCATCGATTAGGAGAGTTTTCTCCGACTACAAAATTCTCCCGACACGGAGGAAGAATGCAGCGGGAAATAGAAACCAAAGTTGCTGAAAGAGAAACCGAAAAACTAAAAACAACTGAAAAGTAATATGCCAGTTACTGCTAAACTTCGTCACTTAAGAATCACCCCCCGCAAAGTTCGTTTAGTGGCTGATTTAATCCGGGGAAAGAGAGCTGAGGAAGCTCAAAATATTTTAAATTTTACAATTAAAAAAGCAGCTTCCCCGATTTTGAAACTCTTGCGCTCGGCCATAGCTAATGCTAAAAATAGTTTTCAGTTAGACGAAGCCAATCTTTATATCTCAAAAATTTTAGTTGATGAAGGTCAAAAATATAAAAGATGGCGAGCTCGGGCTAGAGGAAGCGCTAATCAAATCCAGAAAAAAACTTCTCACGTAACTATAGTTCTTGATGAAACCCCGAAGGAAAGCAGGCTGTCTACGGGGCAGGCAAAAAAGGTAAAAGAACTTAAACCGAAAGTCATTAAAAAGGAAAAGGTCGAGGAAAAAGTGGTTAAACCAGAAAAACCAAAAATAAGACCAGAAATTGAAGTCACAAAACCAAAAATTGAAAGGGGAATAAGAAGGGTATTCCGCCGAAAAGCCTTTTAAATATGACACACGTAGTCCACCCAAAAGTATTTAGAATAAAAGAACTCACCGACTGGGATTCCCGAGGATTTTATCAAAAAAATTTTCCGGCTAACTTGGAAGAAGATTTCAAAATTAGAGAATTTTTAGGAAAAAAACTGGGAAAAATAGGAGTGGCAAAAATTGAGATTGAGAGATTTCCGGAAAAAATAAATATTGTAATTTCTTCGGCCCGACCCGGCATGATTATTGGTCGGGGAGGGGGAGGAGTTGAAGAATTAAAAAGAGAATTGGAGGCCATTCTTAAATTTACCAAGACTGCAATCCATCCACCACCCTCCCGCAAGCGGGCCCCTGAAAAGCGAGAATTAAAACTGGAGATTAGAGAAGTTAAAAATCCCTGGGCCTCGGCTTCTTTAGCCGGCCAATTCATTGCCCAACAAATCGAAAAAAGAATTCATCACCGAAGAGTTTTAAAACAGGCCTTAAATAAAATTATGGCAGTGAAAGGGGTGGAGGGAGTAAGGATAGAGGTGGCCGGCAGATTAAATGGAGTTGAAATTGCTAGAACCGAGTGGTTAAAACGGGGAAAACTTCCCCGTCAAACCCTAAGAGCTGATATAGATTATGCCCAGGCCAGGGCTTATTGTACTTACGGAGTAATCGGAATAAAGGTCTGGATTTACAAAGGCGAGAAATTTGAATAAGATGGCAATACTAATGCCGAAAAAAGTTAAACATCGGAAATGGAAAAAAGGCCGCTCCAAAGGCATTGAAAGAAGAGCAACCGAACTGGCTTTTGGCTCTTTTGGATTAAAATCTTTAGAGACTTGCTGGATTTCCGCCCGACAGATTGAGGCAGCGAGACGTGCTATTATCAGATATTTTAAAAAGGGTGGAAAACTCTGGATTAGAATCTTTCCAGATAAACCGGTGACTAGAAAAGGAACAGAAGTTCCTATGGGTGGAGGAAAAGGTGGAGTCTCGCATTATGTTTTTCCCATCCGGCCGGGAAGAATTATTTTTGAAATTGATGGAATAAAAGAAGAGCTTGCCGAAGAAGCTCTTGGGAGAGCGGCTGATAAATTACCAATAAAAACAAAGTTTATAAAAAGCTCACGATGAAAATATCAGAATTACGACAGAGATCAAAGTCAGAATTGCAAAAAATTTTAGTAGATAATCGAGAAAAGCTAAGGCAGCTGCGTTTTGACTTATCGGCTGGTAAAGTAAAAAATGTTAGGGAGGTTCGTAGGATTAAAAAAGAAATTGCCAGAATACTAACTTTATTGAAATAACAATGAAAAAAAGATTAACAGGAAAAATAATTTCCAATAAAATGGCAAAAACGGTAGTAGTTGAGGTGGAAAGATTAAAAGAACACCCAAAATATAAGAGAAGATACCGCCTTCACAAAAACTACAAAGCCCATGTTAAAAATGGACGCCACCCTCCCACCACCCCATATCAGATTGGAGATAAAGTGATAATTGAGGAGTGCAGGCCCATAAGCAAAGAGAAAAACTGGAAAGTGATAAAAAAAGTCGATGAAAAGGCGATGAGAACTTCGTTCTCATCTTCACCTTCGCTTTTATAAATAAAAGCTCGGTCTATGATTCAACCACGCACAATGCTTAAAGTTATAGATAATACCGGAGCAAAGATATTGCAGTGTTTTACTATTTTAGGTGGGACCCGACATAGGTATGCTCAAATCGGCGATGTTGTCGTAGGGACAGTAAAAGATGCTGAACCGAGGAGGCCGGTTAAAAAACATGATGTGGTGAGAGCAATAATTATTAGGCAAAAAAAAGCTTTCAAGAGAACGGATGGTTCTTATATTCGGTTTGATGATAATGCCTGCGTAATTTTGGAAGGGAAAACGACTCTGCCAAAAGGAGGAAGAATCTCCGGGCCGATGCCAAGAGAAATAAAGGAAAAAGGATTCGAGAAGGTAGCCGCTTTGGCGGAGGAATTAATATAACCCTACGAATTACAAATCAGTACGAATATACGAATTCGTAGATTCGTAAATATTCGTAATTCGTAGTGAATTATGAAGATTAAAAAAGGTGACACAGTTTTAATAACTTCTGGAAAAGACCGCAGAAAAAAAGGGAAGGTTCTAACCTCGTTTCCTCCCAAGAGAAAAGTTATTGTTGAAGGGATAAATCTTAGAAAAAAACACCAAAAGCCTCGTCGGGCAGGAGAAAAGGGGCAAATTATTCAACTTCCAGTACCTTTAGATATTTCAAATGTAAAACTAATTTGTCCAAAATGTGGAAAGGCCACAAGAATTGGATACAAGATTAGCGGAGGAAAGAAATATAGAATTTGTAAGAAATGTAAACAAGAAATATGACGAGATTAAAAGAACAATATGAAAAGGAAGTAATGCCTCAGATGATGGAGAAATTTGGTTACAAGAGTAAGATGGCTGTTCCAAGTATTGAAAAAGTGGTAGTTAATACTGGGTTTGGAAAACTCATTTCCGGAAAGACTGCCGAGGAACAGAAAAAAACTATCGAACCTATATTAAAAGACCTATCTTTGATTTGCGGTCAAAAGCCAATTATAAAGAAAGCAAAAAAATCAATTGCCGGTTTCAAATTAAGAGAAGGTCTTCCGGTTGGAGCAGCCGTTACCTTAAGGAGTAAAATGATGTATGATTTCTTAGAAAGACTAATCCACATTGCCCTTCCCAGATCTCGGGATTTCCGGGGGATAGAGCAAAAATCTCTTGATAGAAATGGTAACCTAACTATTGGTATCCGGGAGCACATTGCCTTCCCGGAGATTCTACCGGAAAGAGCCAAGGCTATTTTTGGTCTCGAAATAACGGTAGTGACAAATGCAAAAAGCCGAGAGGAGGGGATAGAACTATTGAAACTATTAGGATTTCCCATTAAATCATAAAATGGCTACTCAGGCCCAAATTGCTAAATCTAAAAAGAAACCGAAATTCAGAAGTCGCCTTAGCCGACGCTGCTTTAGATGTGGCAGGAAAAGAGGATTTATGAGAAAATTTGGATTGTGCAGAATATGTTTTAGAGAGATGGCAAATGAGAGATTGATCCCGGGAGTAAAAAAATCGTCTTGGTAATTATTAAATTTATGACTGACCCCGTTACTGATATGTTAAATCGAATAAGAAATGCCCAAGCTGTTTTGAAAGAGACAGTAGATATTCCCATTTCTAATTTAAGGTATGAGATTGCTAAAATTTTAGAGAAAGGAGGATTTGTCGCCGAAGTTGAAAAAAAAGGAAAAAAAACAAAAAAAGTTATTGAAATTACTTTAAAATATAATGAGAAGGTTCCAGTGATTTCTGGCTTGAAGAGGATCTCAAAACCTGGTAAGAGAATTTATAAAAAAGCTAAAGAATTAAAACCAGTAAGGGGAGGTTATGGAATAGCTATAATTTCTACTTCAAAAGGAGGTTTAATGACCGACAAAGAAGCCAGAAAACAAAAATTAGGAGGAGAAGTAATTTGCGAAATATGGTGAGTCGCTCGGGCATTGCCTCAGGGAGCACGCAGTTTAACGCTCGGCAAGCTGCCTCGAAGGACCGCAACAATTCCCACCGAGAATTGTTGCTTAGTCCTCGCTCGCTCTTCGCCTTCGGCGAAACCCTGGCCGCTCGCTGCGGATGTCCATCTCGGCACTTGCCTCGCTCAATTATTCGTATATTCGCCTGCCTCTACCTGTCGGTAGACAGGTGCCGGTAGGCAGGTATTGATTCGTAATTCGTAGGGAATAATATGTCGCGTGTTGGTAAAAAACCAATTTTAATACCGGAGAATGTTGAGGTCAAAATTGAAGGTCAGAAAGTAATAATTTCGGGCCCAAAAGGTGAGCTCTTTCGAGAGATTCGGCCCGAAATTAAAGTTGAAGTAAAAGGCAATCAGATTTTTGTCCAGCCCTTTTCGGAAAAGAGCTGGACCAAAAAAACTAAGGCCTTCTGGGGTTTAATTCGAGCCCTTCTGGCTAACATGGTTCAAGGGGTAAAAGAAGGATACGAAAAAAAATTAGAAATCGAAGGAGTAGGTTATAAGGCTCAGGTTTTAGGAGGTGACACAATCCAGTTATCTGTTGGTTTTACTAAACCTACCAAAATAAAAGCTCCGAAAGATATAAAATTTTCTGTAGAAAAAAATGTTATTACCGTTTCCGGAGCCGATAAAGAATTGGTAGGTTTAATTGCTGCTCGAATAAGAAAAGTTAGACCGCCCGAACCCTATAAAGGAAAGGGGATTAGATACCAAGGAGAGATAGTTCGAAGAAAGGTAGGGAAAAAGGCAGTCACCACCACAAAGTAACCGAAACCGATGTACGAATTTACGAATCTACGGTTTCGGCTACGAATAATTCCGGATGTTTTTATTCGTATATTCGTAACTATTCGTAATTCGTAGGGAATAATATGAATCCTAAGCTAAAACGAGAAAAAAGATTTAGACACCACAAAAGAGTGAGAGTGAAAATTTCAGGTACTTCTAAGATTCCTCGGCTTTGTGTTTTCAAATCAGCAAAACATATTTATGCCCAACTAATTGACGATGAAAAAGGTCGAACTTTGGCTGCAGCTGGCGACTTAAAGTTAAACTTAAAAACCGAGCTTCCGAAGGAAGCGAAGGTGAAGAAGAGGACTTTGTCCTCTTTGCCTCCCGAATCTCCTTCGTCAAAAGTTTCAAAAGAGGAAAAAACTGAGGAAACAAAAAAATCACTTAGAGGTAAGGTGGCCTTAGCTTACGAAGTTGGAAAACGAATCGCTAAAAAAGCTTTAGACTACAACCCACCCGCCGCCCTCAAAGGAAAAAAATATAAAATTGAAAAGGTAGTTTTCGATAGAGGAGGATATAGATACCTCGGTAGAGTCAGAGCCTTGGCTGAGGGGGCAAGAGAGGGAGGACTCAAGTTTTAAAATAATGACTAATTACTAATTTCTAATGACTCAAAACCTTATGGAGAAAGCAAAAATAAAAACTGAGGATAAACCAAGGGAGGAATTTGAATCCAAGCTTTTGGATTTGGCCAGAACTTCTCACACTAGGGCCGGCGGTAGAAGAATAGGGTTTAGAGCAGTGCTCGTTGTCGGAAACAGAGAAGGTAAGATTGGGGTGGGAGTGGCCAGGGGATTAGATGTAGCCCAAGCGATAGAAAAGGCAACCAGGTTGGCTAAAAAAAATTTAATTGAATTTCCCATTATTGAAAATACCATTCCTCACGAAGTTGAAGCAAAATTTGGAGCAGCTAAAGTTCTTTTGAAACCTCAGAGAAAGGGCCGGGGACTGGTAGCCGGGGGTACGGTTAGGGTTATTTGTACGCTATCCGGAATAAAAAATATTTCATCTAAAATTTTAGGCAGAACTGGGAATAAGCTTAATAATGCTAGGGCAACCATCATCGCGCTTAAAAAATTAAAAACTTAAAGACATAAAAATCTAAAATATTTTTTAATTTTTTAAATTTTTAGCTTTTTAGCTTTTTAAAATTATGCAGTTACACGAATTAAAACCCATTTATAAATTCAAAAAGGCAAAGCGTGTTGGTCGGGGTGGAAAGCGGGGTACTCATTCTGGCCGGGGAATAAAAGGTCAAAGTGCTCGGGCCGGTCGGAAAATGAAGCCCATCATTCGAGAATTGATAAAAAGATACCCGAAATTAAGAGGATACAAGTTTAAGAGAGTTAATTTGAAACCCGCGGTAGTTAATATTGAAATACTGGAAAAGAAATTTAAATCAGCAGATGTTATTTCCCCAAAAGTATTGCTTGAAAAGAGAATAATTTGTAGAATATTAGGAAGATTGCCAAAAGTAAAAATTTTAGGACATGGAAAACTAACCAAAAAGTTAATTATTGAAGGTTGCCAAATTTCAAAGTCGGCAAGGGAGGAGATAGAAAAAGCCGGTGGCGCCATAAAAAAATAATATGAACTGGTGGAATAGAATCATTCAAATCTTCAAGCTTCCTGATTTGCGGAATAAAATCCTCTTCGTTTTGGGGATTTTTGCCATTTTTCGAATAATGGCTAATATTCCTATTCCGGGAATTAATGCCGAGAATCTGAAAAATTTTTTTGGACAATTCCAAATGTTTGGTCTTTTGAATATGTTTACCGGTGGAGCCTTGGATAATCTCTCTGTTGTCATGCTGGGATTGGGTCCTTATATTACGGCAGTCATTATTTTTCAGTTATTAACAATGATTTTCCCTCAGCTTGAAAAAATGTATAAAGAAGAAGGCGAAGCCGGGCGACAAAAATTCAACCAATATTGCCGAATTGCCACCATTCCTTTGGCTGCTCTCCAAGGATATGGAATGTTAACTTTGTTTCAGCGTCAAGGAGTAATTGGGGGTTTGTCTCCGACCCTGCTTTTTACTTCAATTTTAACTATAGTTGCCGGAGCTCTTTTTTTAATGTGGCTTGGAGAATTAATTTCAGAAAAAGGAGTTGGCAATGGCGTTTCCCTTTTGATTTTTGCTGGAATTATCGCCGATTTCCCAAACAGTATCCGTCAGATGATTCTTCAAACTCAGACAGCGGGAGCAGCCAGAATCCCCAGTCTTGTGCTCTTTTTTGTAATGGCTTTAGTGATTATCGCCGGAGTAGTTTTAGTGAATGAATCCAGGAGGAATATTCCAGTTTCTTATGCTAAAAGAGTAAGAGGGATGCGACTTTATGGTGGAGTTTCTACTTACTTACCCCTAAATATTAACCCGGCTGGCGTAATTCCAATAATTTTTGCCTTATCGATTATGCTTTTTCCAACTATGATTGCTAATTTTTTGGGCGGAGCCGGAGGTCAAGTTGGGGCAATTGCAAAAAGCATTGGGAATTTCTTTGAAAACTCCTTGGCTTACGGAGTTATATATTTTTTACTGGTTGTTCTCTTTACCTATTTTTATACTGCTGTTACTTTTGACCCGAAAGCTATTTCTACCAATTTACAAAAAATGGGCGGTTTTATTCCTGGAATTAGACCGGGAGAAAGCACTGCCCATTTTATGTACTATATTTTGAATCGAGTATTACTGATTGGAGCTCTCTTTTTAGGGACGATTGCCGTTATGCCCTCAATCGTCCAGGTAGTAACTCAAGTCCAACAATTCCGATTTTTAATTGGCGGAACCTCCTTGCTAATTGTAGTTTCAGTGGTTTTAGAAACCGTCCGCCAAATTAATGCCCAATTACAAATGCGAGAATATGAAACGTTCTAACCGAAGCCGTTGTACGAATTTACGAATTTTCCGATTGCCAAATACGAATTTACGAATTTGGGCAATCGGATACGAATCTATATATTTTCGGCTTCGGATACGAATCATTACGTATTCGTATATTCGTAAATATTCGTAATTCGTAGGGTTATGAAAAAACCATTAGTCATTATAATTTTGGGACCACCGGGTTCTGGGAAGGGAACTCAGGCAGAGCTTTTGGCAGAAAAGTTAAACCTTTGTCATTTAGAGACAAGTGTGATTATTGAGAAAAATTTATTAAATGCTAAAAAAAGTGATTTTGTAATTATAAAAGGAACGAAATACTTTCTTTCAGAAGAAAAAAAATTAAGAGAATCTGGGAAATGGATGAGTCCTCCTTTAATCACTTTTTGGATAAACAATAAAATCAAAGAGCTATCGAAAGAAGGAGGAGGAATAACAATGTCTGGCTCACCAAAAACTCTTTATGAAGGAAAGGAAATAATCCCCTTATTAAAGAAACTCTACGGAGCTCCAAATATAAAAATAATATTGATTAAACAAAAACCCGAGGTTTCAATTTGGAGGAATAGCAGGAGAAGAATTTGTCAATTAATGCGCCATTCAATTTTGTATACTAAAGAGACCGCTAAGTTGGAAAGGTGTCCTTTTGATGGCTCAAAATTAGTTCTCCGTGAAGATAGCGACCAAAAAGTAATTAAAAGTAAATTAAAGGAATTTCAAGAAAGAACTTTGCCACTGATAGGTTACTTCAAAAAACAAGGCTTAAACGTAAAAGAAGTAAATGGCGAACGATCAGTCGTCGATGTTTTTAAAGATATTCTAAAATCCATTTCGTAGTAATGTAACGAGCTCTTTCCTCGTTACGTTTTATCTAAAGACACTCCTCGTTAATTTAAGAGAATGATTAATATTAAAGTTGCTGAGGAAATTGAAATAATGGCTGAAGGTGGGAAAATCCTGGCAAAAATTATGAAAGAATTAGAAAAGCAGGTTAGGCCAGGAATTACCACTAAGGAACTAGATAAGGTCGCTGAGGACCTTATTTTAAAATCCGGAGGAAAATGTTCTTTTAAGGGATACCAAGGTTTTCCGACTTGCCTTTGTGCATCTATAAACGAAGAAATCGTCCACGCCGTCCCTTCGGAAAGAAAATTAAAGGAAGGAGACATCATTTCACTCGACCTGGGGATTTTATATAAAGGATTTCATACTGATATGGCAGTGACCCTGCCGGTTAGAATAGTCAATCCAGAAGTTCAAAGATTGATTGATGTTACAAAAAAAGCTTTGGAAATAGGAATTGAGAAACTTAAACCCGGAAATTATATCGGCGACATTAGTAAGGCTATTCAAAAATATGTTGAGAGAGAAGGATTTAATGTGGTGCGGGAACTCTGCGGCCATGGAATCGGTAGGAAACTCCACGAGGCGCCCCAAATTCTTAACTCAGTATCTTTTGATGAGGTGACGGTGGATAAAGTAAAATATCAGGAAGACGCAAAAATTAAACTCAAAGAAGGTATGGTTTTGTGCTTGGAACCAATGGTAACGGTGGGGGACTGGCGAATAAAAAAATCAAAAGACGGTTTCGGCTATGAAACTAAAGATGGTTCTTTATCTTGCCATTTTGAGCATACAATAGCAGTAACGGAAAATGGAGCAAAAATTTTAACTGTGATATAATATTTTAACATGCCCGGTAGTGAAAATTCGACCACTGCCGGAGCAGTGAAAAAAAATAATAATTTGTCGAATTTCTACTACCGGGTATGTATCTTTCCGTCATCATTCCGGCTTATATTTAACAAACCAATCTTCAAGCAATTCCCTCGGGTGACACGCAGTCAGCTTATGAGGTAAAATGAATTTATTCCCCAGCTGCTGCTATTTCTCGTCCCGCCTTCTTTATCAAGAAGATTAATCAGATTAAACAGTGGGCGGGACTGCGAAGTGTCCCCCTCGGGAATTACCTTCAGATTCCTTTAATTAACATGTATCTTTCCGTCATCATTCCGGCTTATAATGAAGAGAAGAGGTTATCGAAAACTTTGGAGGAGATTGATAAATATTTGAGTAAGCAAAGGGTCGCTGAGGCTTCGCCTCATCTCCCACCTTGCTCGGCTTCGCCTCACTCGGTTTACGATTACGAGATATTAGTGGTTAATGATGGCTCAAAAGACAAAACCGCCCAAGTTATCAGAGATCGGGTCTCTGTCATTCAAAATTTGAGGTTGATTGATAATAAAAAAAATAATGGCAAAGGTTATGTTGTCAGGCAAGGAATGTTAGAAGCCAAAGGCGAGTACAGGATTTTTACTGATGCTGACAACTCAACTTCGATTGACCAGGTCGAAAAAATGTGGCCATATTTTGAAAAAGGATATGATATAGTTTTTGGTTCGAGGGATGTCAAAGGAGCAATTTTAGACCCGTCTCAATCGCTTTTCCGAAGATTTTTAGGGGAGGCATTTGGATTTTTAACCAATTTAATCGTTGGAACCTGGGGAATTGCTGATAGCCAGTGCGGTTTTAAATGTTTCACCAAAAAGGCAGCAGAAAATATTTTTCCAAAATGTAAAATCAATCGTTTCGCCTTCGACCCAGAGTTTTTCGTGATTGCCAAGAAATTAGGTTATAAAATAAAAGAAATCCCAGTTTATTGGGAAAATGACCCGGAAAGCAAAGTAAAATTTAAATGGATGGTCAATATGGGCCTTGATTTGCTTAAAATTAGATGGAATATAATTACCAAAAAGTATGACTAAAAAACATGAATTTAAGTTCCCATCTGAATTGCGTCTTGACGTGGTTTCTGGAGATTGGGTGGTTATTGCTACCGGCCGAGCTAAAAGGCCGGAAACTTTTAAAAAAGAAAGACGGAAAATCGAGGAGGCCCCTAGAGAAAAATGTCCTTTTTGTAATATAGGAACTCAAGAAAAACCAGTTTTAATTTTTTCTCAGGGCAAAAAAATACCTTTGGGAAAAGGCATACCAAAGAATTGGACTGCCGTCTGCATTCCCAATAAATATCCAGCTTTTCTAAAAGATGCCAGTTTTAATACCAGGATTGAAGGGCCTTATCAGGCAATAGATGCCCTTGGTTTTCATGAGGTGGTAGTGACTAAAGACCATCGGAAATCAATGGGTCAATTTGAAATTTCCCAGCTCAAAGAAGTGATTGATGTCTATCAAGAAAGATATTTAAAGCTGCAGAAAGAAGAATTTATAAGCTACGTCTCGATTTTTCACAATCACGGGTTTGAAGCCGGAGCTTCAATCCCGCATCCTCATTCTCAAATCGTTGCCACCCCTCTGGTTGACCCTGACCTTAGAAGGGCTCTTTCTAATTCTCAAAAATATTTTGAAAATTACCAAAAATGCAATTATTGCCAAATGAATGATTGGGAGAGAAAAACTAAAAAAAGAATTGTTTTTGAGAATAAAGAGTTTTTAGTTATCTGCCCCTTTGCCTCAAAATCAGCCTTTGAAGTTATTATTTCTCCTAAAAAACACCTGCCTTATTTTGAAAAAATTACCGAAAAAGAAAAGTGGTACCTATCCGAGGCGTTTTTACAAGGGCTGAGAAGAATTTACAAAGCCTTAAATGACCCCGCCTATAATTTCTATTTACACACTGCTCCTTGTGATGGAAAAAATTACGATTTTTATCATTGGCATTGGACGATTTTGCCAAAAACAGCAGCCTGGGCTGGCTTTGAATTGGGAGCAAGAATGGAAATTTCTACCATCGAACCTGAAAAAGCCGCCGAATATCTGCGAAGACAATGAAAAACAAGTCCTTCACTTTGATTGAGCTTTTGGTGGTTATTGCCATAATTGGGTTATTAGCCAGTATTATTTTAGTTTCTTTGAAGGGAGTAAGAGAAAAAGCTGAAATTGCCAGAGGTTTGGAGTTTAGCCAAAGCATCCAGCATGCCCTCGGCGCAGACGCAGTGGGAATTTGGAGTTTTGATGAGGATTCTGGCAGCACAGCCAATGACAACTCAGGTTATGGGAACAGTGGCACTTTATATAATTTTGCATCTCCTTATGGTTGGACATCCGAGACTCCTCACAAAATAGTGGGTTCAGGTCAGGGAAAATATGCTTTAAGTTTTGACGGAGTGGATGATTATGTTTCGATGCCAATGTCTTCTTCTCTCGATTTTTCAGGCAAGTACAAGATTACGATAACGGTATGGGTTTACAGAAAAGGAAATTCTGGTGGGTGTTGCGGACAAATAGTTGGTCAAAGAGATGTGAGTGGATATGATTTGAGATATGATAACAGAGATACAGGAGCAGAGCTAGAATTTATCATGGGTCAGGGTGGTTGGGCAGGAGATGGTTCTGATTTTGGGATACCACTTCCTCTTAACGAATGGCATTTTATCGCCGCAGTAGCCGATGGAACTAATTTACTTTTATATGATAATGGTGAGTTAAAAGATGCTCTTTCTTATACTGGAATAGTAGGAGTTAATGGTGAGACAAAAATAGGTGGAGCTGGTGATGGATATTTTAACGGCACAATCGACGAAGTCCGCATTTATAGTCAGGCCTTGTCTCTTGGCAAAATCCAAAAACATTATGCTGAGGGATTAAAAAGACATCAGCTTGTTCAGAAATAAACAGTGTAAAAATTTTTAAAATGAAACCTTTAATTATTGCTAATTGGAAGATGAGCCCCACAACCTTAGAAGGAGCTAAGCTCCTTTTTGAGGCGGTGAAAAAGGAGGTAAAGAATATCAAAAAGGTGGAAATTGTCATCTGTCCACCCTTTCCTTATTTACCAATATTAAATAATGGAAGTCCGACTTCGATTACGACTTCGATTATTAGGCTCGGCGGACAGGATTGTTTTTGGGAGGAGAAAGGGGCTTTTACTGGAGAAGTATCTCCTAAAATGTTAAAAGATTTGGGGTGTAAATACGTGATTATTGGTCATTCAGAAAGGCGGAGATATTTTGAAGAAACCGATGAAATGATAAATAAAAAAATAAAAGCAGCCTTAAAAGTAGGTTTAAGACCAATTTTATGCATTGAAAAGATTTCTCAAATACGCAAGCACCAGCGAAGCGTGAAGATGAACGAAGTTCATCGCCTAAAAAAAGGCATAAAAGGGATTATAAAAAAAGACTTAAAAAAAATAATTTTGGCTTACGAACCAGTTTTTGCTATCGGTACTGGAAAACCTTGTAGTATCGAGAAAGCCAAAAAGATGAGACTACTAATTTTGAGAAACTTGAATAAAAACCTTCCAGTTTTATATGGCGGCAGTGTCAATTCTCAAAATGCGCGAGATTACGTTAAGAAAGCCGGTTTTCAAGGTCTGTTAGTTGGTGGTGCTTCTTTA
>Ga0210029_1001198_pt1 | contig 15633 bp, 14 predicted proteins | sample CryGeymeta201521_FD_183985 | JGI IMG/M metagenome (GOLD analysis project Ga0210029, IMG submission 183985) | Groundwater microbial communities from Crystal Geyser aquifers in Utah, USA - Crystal Geyser metaG 2015-21 (SPAdes) (version 2) | ecosystem: Environmental > Aquatic > Deep subsurface >... | reverse complement strand
GTCCAACTTACTTTTCTATATTACTTCTGGTACATCCTCTGCAGCATGATAGATGCAATTGGCGGGCAATATGTAGATGCGCGCGCTGCGCTCAACGCCAGCTCCGCCTGGGCTGGACTTGGATTGATGGCAGTCGTTGCTCTTTACCTTTGGCAGAGGAACGCCATTCGTGGCGAATCAGCCTGGAGGTCCGCCAGGATCGGAATTGGCCTGCTCGCCGTCAGCGGCCTGGATGTAATACCGATTGCAATGCTCATGTTGGCTACTGGTCAAATCGTTGGCTCCATTGACGTTTGGAATACATGGATTCAATCATGGATCGCATCCGCTTTATGGGTTTCGCATCACATCGCATCGTTGATTGCCGGATTAAGTGCAATGATGCTTGCCCAATCTGCACGCGGAAGATCAACCTCAAAACAATTTGTTATTTTGACCATTGCAGGTCTTGGGTTTGCTTCTGCCTTGGGGCTTTCGATGTACGTCACCCTTGTGTTTGTTGTTTTCTGGGGCGCCTGGCTTGTCGCGATCTTTCTTCAGAAGACAGATCGCAGTGTGATCCTGCCGATGATCTTTTCAGGAATAGTGGCAATCCTTCTCGCCAGTCCTTTTTTAATGGGATTGCTTCAAGGTGGTGGAGGCGGGGCGGGACATTTCCCGATCATTTTTGAGGTACGCACATTTTTGCAACTCGAATCTTTTGTGAAGGATTGGTCGCCAATTGCGCGCTCACTGATCATGTTGGCAGTTTTGCCGATCAACTATCTTTTTGAACTCGGCTTTTTTTTCATGGCAGGTCTATACTGGTTCAAGATTAAAGATAAAATGACATTTCGCTCGAACCCTTTTTACCTGGCTGAAATTCTCCTGCTGGCGGTTGCATTCCTGGTCGGATCCTGCTTGCGTTCCACTTTGATAACCAGCAACGATCTTGGCTGGCGCGCGTGGCTTCCGGGTCAATTTATTCTCCTGATCTGGGGAGTGGATGTACTGGAAAATCTGGTGTTTACTTCCAACCCCGTATCATCAATAACAGGTGAAGCAAAAAAGAATCGAAATTTATTATTGGTATTTCTTTCGATTGGAATATTGACATCGGCCATGGATGCCGTCCTGTTGCGAACTGCGTGGCCCGTCATGACGGGCGCGGGCGCGACTCGAAAATATTACTCTGCACGCCTGGCATATGATTATTTGCGCGATCATATCCCCGCTGATGCCATCACACAAAACAACCCATTAAATTATGTGGATCGTCCAAGCGGTCAATATGGCACGCACCAAATGGTGGTCGCAGATCGCGCAGATCGCACATCATATGGCGTTTCTTTGGATATTTTCAATAAATTAACGGATGAAATTGGATTAATATTTATGAGTGGAAATGTAAATGACTGGCAATTTACAGATCATATTTGCCGGAAACATTCAATTGACATATTGATTATTGAAGATACAGACCCAATTTGGGATAGTATTCCAGCGCTCAAAATACAACGCCCGCCGCTTTACGAAAATACCCACTACGCCCTTTTTGCCTGTGGAGATTATGAAGCTCCGCCTCTCACGCCCTGAATCCTGATCCAAGCCATTTGGCATTCTCTCCTATTGGCAGTTTAATCACAACGGAAAAATATGCTTTCAAACTTCACCCTTCAAGATATTTTCGGCACGACTCTGGCATTTTGTCTCTTCCCGCTCGTGATCGTTTTTCCCGGATATGTCTTCGGCTGGGCATTCAACCTCTTTGAATTTCGGGCGCGCCTTCTTCCTTCACGTTTTGCCATCTCTCTTTTACTCTCAGTCGCCATCAGTCCCATTTTTTATTACCTCGTGACCAGTTGGTTTTCCCTGAATGTTGCATTGATTGTCACGATCTTAATCGCGCTTGCTTATTACGTGCTGATCTTTTACTCTTTTGGACTTACCCCCACTATCTCAAGCACAAAGCTTGTGAAAAAAGTCAGTGAACTCTGACTACTGCGATAAGTCCATGCTTGTAATGGCATTACTTGTTGTATTTAAAAATCACCACGCTATCCTTTTCGTATTCAAGAAAATAGGTTTCCTTGTTTCTTAATTCATAGATCAGGTTGTCACCCCGTGCCGCGCCCCCATTAATTCTTGCTACGTAAATAAAGTTGTAGTCGAATCCCGCGTCTCCTGATACAGATTCAATGCAAGTTAGCGATGGAGTTGAATTCGGGCATAGCTGTATTTCTTGCATTACAGGCACACGTTCCGCGAATAACCCGCCTCCCATCCATTCATATCCTTGAATAGTTGTTTGGCTTATGCGGTTAGTAAGCGCCGGGAACCACTCATTGACGGCATCCGCGAACAGGTCGGTTTTGCCGGTCACGATCAGGAACCTGGCGTCGGCTGGTATGTTGGAATTTATCCACTCAAAAACTTCACGGGTTGTTGGCGATAAACTGTTCTCTTTGAGTCCCATATCGAAGTGTTGCATTCCGATCAACGAATAAAGGAGAAGGCAGACCAGCAGATATTTTTCGATGCGGCTTTGCAAGACGTGTTGATATTGCAGGTTTCGAGCTGCGCTTTCGATTTTTGACAGCGCAGGCAGGAGAAGCTCGGTCAATGCAATGGATGCCAGCATTGCCATCGGAAGAATGGACACGTTGGGCGCGTTCCTCGGTTCGAGAATGAACGGAAATGCGAACCATATCGGCAGGAGGTATTCCCGCTTGGCGATCTTTATGGCGATCCCAAGAATAGCCAGGATAAAGATAATGGCAACGAAGGGTTCTCCGCTGAACGGTTGGAATACCCTGAAAGTGTAGCCGAGGCTGTTCAGGCCTGTTTGTGTTGCGGAAAGATAAGGAGCCGGGCCGAAGCGGCGCAGGATTGTAATCCACCAGGGAGATGTAACGATCAAGGTTCCCGTGGCAATGATCAGCGAAGCAATGATCCCATCTTTGCTTTTGCCATAAAAAAACCACAATAAAAACGCTATGCCCATGGTGTGGATCGCGGCCTCGGGGTGAGTCAGACAGACGAGCGAACAAAACACGGTGGACCAGGCCAGATACTTTTTTTGTTTGGTTGTGAAAAGTAAATAGATATTTGCGCTTGCAAGGATAAGAAATAGATGCCCCAAACTGCGCGTCACACCTCCCCCCATGATCATCCACGCGATGGATCGAGGCAGGACCGCATACAGAAGCGCCGCCAATCCCGCTTGAAAGCGGGATTTTAAAAGCAGTGTGGCGAGATAATAGAAGGCGGGAATGACACATATCAAGATGGCGGCGGGAAACCATAGCAGCGTATTGAATAAGGTAGTTTGAAAAATGGTTGTCACTACCCCTGCGACGTAAAGCGCGAGTGGGGGATATGCAAATGGTATAGCGAGACCGTTGTAAAGTACGGACTCGGGCAAGCGGTACCCATTGGATTGAATGGCTTCGATCATCCTGAAAAATAAACCGCCATCGTTGATGGGAAAGCCCGCGGCATGGGGTGGGAAAAGCCTGAACCACGCGCCGAAAATAACAGCTGCAAAGAGGAGTAGTTTTCCCAGATCGTCAGCGCCCAATTCGCGGTTTTGCATAGGATCACTTCAAAAACTTCTTCTGCCACTCGAACAACTTATTCAGCGCTTCGATGGGCGAGAGCGCGTTTACGTCAATCTCCTTCAACTCATCCAGCAACGGACTGGTCTCCGGGAAGAGCGCGGCCTGTTGCGCGGCGTGCGGATCAATCTTCACCGCGCGCCCGGAGGTCTTCTCCAACTCGGCCATGATCTCGGACGCGCGGGAGATGACCGGTCTGGGCAACCCCGCCAGTTGCGCCACGTGGATGCCGTACGAGCGGTCCGCGCCGCCCGGCACGATCTTGTGCAGGAACACCACCTGGCCGTCCGCCTCGGTTACGGCCACGTTGTAATTTCGCACGCCCGGCAAAAGTTCCGCCAGTTGCGTCAGTTCGTGGTAATGCGTCGCGAACAGCGTCTTGGCGCGCAGTTGCGGATGATTGTGGATGTGCTCGATCACCGCCCACGCAATCGAAACACCGTCATACGTGGATGTGCCGCGCCCGATCTCGTCCAGGATCAAAAGCGAGCGCGCCGTGGCGTGATGCAAAATATTGGCGGCCTCGATCATCTCGACCATGAACGTGGACTGTCCGGCGTGGATCTCGTCCTGCGCGCCGATGCGGGTGAAGATGCGATCCACCAGCCCGATCTTTGCGGACGCGGCTGGCACGAACGATCCCATTTGCGCCATCAGCACGATCAGCGCGGCCTGCCGGATGAAAGTACTTTTCCCGCTCATGTTTGGGCCGGTGATGACGCGCACGATCTCGCCGTTCTCGAAAGTGACATCGTTGGGGACGAACCGTTCGCCGTGCAGGGACAATTCGACGACGGGATGCCGTCCCTCGCGGATGTCAATTCCGCTTCCTTCCTGGACCTCGGGGCGGGTGAGGCCTCCCAGGGCCGCCGCCTCCGCCAACGCGGACAGCACGTCCAACTCCGCCAGGGCGCGCGCGGTTGCGAGCAGTTTGGCCGCGGACTTCGCCAACTCCGCGCAGACCTCGCGGAACAGGCGCAACTCGATCTCGCGGATGCGCTCCTCGGCGTTCAGCACGAGCGTCTCGTACTCTTTCATCTCGGGTGTGATGAAACGCTCCGCGTTGACCAGCGTCTGCTTGCGGATGTAGTTTTCGGGGGCTTTGTCGGCCGCGCCGCGCGAGATTTCGATGTAGTAGCCGAAGACCTTGTTGTAGCCGACCTTGAGCGTTTTGATGCCGGTGCGTTCGCGTTCCACGGATTCGAGGTTGGCGATCCAGTCGCGGGCGTGTTTGGAGGCTTCGATCACACCGTCCAGTTCGGCGGAGTAGCCCGCGCGGATGATGCCGGTGTTTTGCAACGTGGCGGGCGGATCATCGTCAATCGCGTTTTGAAGCAACGCCAGTTCTTCACCGCACACTGACCACTGATCACTGATCACTGATAACTGGTCACTGATAACTTCTTTGACCTTCGGCAGTTGTTCCAGCGTGGAGCGCATCGCCACCAAATCGCGCGGCTGGGCGTGACCGGCGATGATGCGGTTGACGAGGCGTTCCAAATCTGCCAGTGGCTTGAGCGCGGCGCGAATCTCGGCGCGGGTCATGCCGTGATCGAAGAAGGTTGCTACGCCATCCTGCCGCGACTTGATCTTGTCCACGTCCAGTAACGGCTGGCTGACCCAGGCACGCATCAACCGCTTGCCCATTGGGGTGACGGTGTGATCCAGCACGTTCAGCAGCGAGCCTTTGACTTCGCCGCGCAGGGTTTCAGTCAATTCGAGGTTGCGGCGCGTCGCCGCGTCGAGGGTCATGAACTCGGACAGGGAGTAGACGCGCAGGCCGGTCAGCAGGTTGAGCGCGTCGGGCTGGGTCTCTTTGAGATATTGCACGATGACGCCCGCGGCGCGGATGGAAAGACTCTGTCCTTTCAGCCCGAAGCCTTCCAGCGAGACGGCGCGGAAATGCGACAGGAGCGCTTCCTCACATTTGCCCGGCTCGAAGCGCCAGGCGGGCAGGGAGGTGGGGTGGCCGAACATGCCGTCGGTGAGATTCTGCGTATCGGGGTGCAGGAGTTCCGCGGGGCGCAGGCGCGTCAACTCGGCGCGCAGGGACTCGAGCGGGAGTTCGGTGACGGCGAATTCGCCCGTAGTAATATCCGCGTAGGAAACCGCGGCCGCCCCACCGTCGAGAATGATCGAGGCCAGGTAGTTGTTGGCGTCGCCCGGCAGGAGTCCCGGTTCGACCACCGTCCCCGGAGTCACGATCCGCACTACTTTGCGCGGGAAGATGCCTTTGAGCGGCTGGTCTCCCACCTGTTCGCAGATGGCGACGTGGTAGCCTTTTTCGATCAGGCGCGCCAAATAATTTTCGACGGCGTGGTAGGGGATGCCCGCCATCGGGATGCGCGAGCCTTTGGCGACGTTGCGCGAGGTGAGCACGATGTCGAGTTCGCGCGAGGTGATCTTGGCGTCCTCATCGAAGGTCTCGTAGAAATCGCCGAGGCGGAAGAACAGGATCGCGTCCGGGTGGGCGCGTTTGATCTCGAGGTATTGTTGGCGGATGGGGGTGACATCTTCGCTGGGCATGTTATTTTTTCTCGATGTATTTCACGCCTTCGATATTTTTGAAATGCTCATCCTGTGTCCAGAGTATGGCGTTCTGCGCGCGTGCAGTGGCAAGAATGATGCTATCGGCCATGGGCAGGTTATGCGTAAGGGATAGTTGCGCGGCTTGCAAAGCCAACCCATCGTTCATGGCAATGATCGTGCCGCGATACAGTCGGCTGACGCCTTCGAGCGCGGCCTGTTTTCCCTGTTGCTGGCAGATGCGTTTGAACACCTCGTAGAGGCAAACGGACGGAACCAGGAGGTTCGCTTCATCCCGAATGGCGGGCGTAAAAAATTCGGCGTTGGAGGCATTGGCGAAATATTCCAGCCAGCCGCAGGAATCAACCACGTTCATACGCGGTCTTCCTCTTCGCGCTCTACGCGTGTATCCAGCCCGGGGAAGAGGCCGCGCGCCATCTCAAGCGGCGGGACAAAGATCACGCGCAGGGCATTTTCAAAGGGGATGAAAACAGCTTTGTAACCTGGTTGGATGTTGTATTCTTCCCGAAGTTTGCGGGGGATGACAATTTGAAACTTTGTGGAAATTGTTGCGGCTTCCATATCTTACATCTCCTTATCGAATGATAATCGTAAAGAAATTATAACATATCCCCGACCGCGCCAATCAAGAGGTTGTTTTGTCTCAGGCTTCCTTCAACGCGCGTTCCAACAAGTCGCTGACTTTGAGTTGCGCCGCCCATTCTCGCAGGTAATCGAGGTTGAGTTCGCCCGCGCGGGTTTTGAGCACGCCGAGAATATCACGCCATTGACGGTCGGAGACTTCGCCGCCCATGCGATGCCATTCGAGTTTGGAGAGGATGGTGTCTTCGGGGCTGGCAAATTTTGCGCTGACTTCCGTTTCAAAGGTGAAAGTCTGCTTTTGGGCGCGGGCAAGTTGGGATTGTAGGAAAGGACGCGGACGCGGGATGAAGACATCCACCTTGAACATGGTCTCGCGGTGAATGATGTTGAAACTGGAATTACGCTGGATGGATTCGGCGATCATCTCATCGTCAACATAGAATTCGCCCTGCAACGCCGCGACAAAAGGCTGGAGATGTTCGAGCCGCATTTCGGCGACAATATCCGAATCCTGCGTGGTGCGTACCATGCCGTAGAGCGTACTGGCAAGCGAACCGCCAATCAGGTAACGAATACCCAGATTTTCGAAAACATCCGTTACTTTGAGCGTGACTTCAATGGGTTCATTTTGCATGGCCGATCTCTCCGTACACTTTGCGTGCCAGTTCGTCTCCAAGAATGAGACCTGCCAATCTGCGGCGCAATTCCCCTTCACTGGCTTGCGGATAACGCGAGCGCAGACCCATTAAAGCCAGGGTATGCGCCGAGGCATTAAGTTGCGCCAGCATGTGCATTTTACGGGTGGGACTGGCCTGCCGCCATAACTGGATTTGCAGGGTTTCCATTTTTGGGTGGGTGTCGGAAAAAATTGCGCCCATGGATTTCCTTCAGGGGATGGTCTTTGAAGTACCGTATTGGGATGATTCTACCATCACAAAACAAAAAACAGCCCCCGATCTCTCAGGGACTGTTGCTGACTGTTCACTGATTACTGATTACTGATTACTGATTACTGATTACTGATTACTGATTACTGATTACTGATTACTGATTACTGATTACTGATTACTGATTACTGATTACTGACCCTCACTCCACAATATTGATCGGCAGGGTATTGTCCCGGCCCATCGCCTCAACGGAGATGCGCGCCGCTACCGCCTCGGCGACAGAGATGAAAGCCTTTGCGACCGCCGAATCGGGATGGGACACCACGATGGGTTTCCCGCTGTCCCCGCCGATGCGGATGTTCTGGTCAATCGGCACTTTGCCGAGGAAGGGAACCTGTGTGGCCTGCGCCAATTGCTCGCCGCCGCCCGTGCCGAAGATGTCCATGCGCGTGCCGTCGGGCAGATCCAGGTAGGACATGTTCTCGATCACGCCCAGGATCGGCACTTCGAGTTGGCGGAACATATTCAAACCGCGGGTGGCATCTTCGAGCGAGACCAATTGCGGCAGGGTGACGATGACCGCGCCGCTGAGGGGCAGCGCTTGCGCGAGCGAGAGGGCCGCGTCGCCCGTGCCAGGCGGCAGGTCCACGATGAGATAGTCCAGTTCGCCCCACTCCACGTCGCTCAGGAATTGCCGGATGGCGGAGTTCAGCATTGGGCCGCGCCAGATGAGCGGCTGTCCGGGCGGGACAAGCAGTCCCATCGAGATGACTTCCACGCCGTAGGCTATGGCGGGGATGATCTTCTCCGCTTTCGGCGGCGGCAGTTTCTCGATGCCCATCATGGTGGGGATGTTGGGGCCGTAAATGTCCGCGTCCATCAGGCCGACGCGCGCCCCGCTTTGCGCGAGCGCCACCGCCACGTTGACCGAGACCGTGCTTTTGCCCACGCCGCCCTTGCCCGAACCGACCGCGATCGCGTTCTTGATCGTCGTGTTGACCAGTCCGCGCATCCGCCCATCGTTGGGGACATCGGACGACAACTTGACCTCGACCGACTCCACGCCTCCCACCGACATCACGGCCTGTTTCGCTTCCGATTCGATTTTTCCTCGCAACGGGCAGGCAGGCGTTGTCAGCATGACCGTGAACTTGACCTTACCGCCCTCGATCTCCAGGTCACGGATCATGTTGAGCGTGACGAGGTCCTTGCGCAGTTCCGGCTCCTGGACTTTCGAGAGAGCCGCGAGGATGGTTTCTTTGGTGAGAGCGATTGTCATTTTGGTTTACCTTTAATGGGTACACAGGTAAACACGTACACAAGTAGACAAGGGAACCTGTTTACGTGTGTACCTGTATACCTGTTTACGTTTCTACGCCGCCGCGGCTTCCGCTTTGGCGGCTTTGGCGGCCTGCTTGGCCTGGCGGGCTTCGTCTTCGCGCGCCGCGTTCTGCGGGCGGATGCCGGCGTAGTACGAGGCGGGTTTCATCAACTTCTCCATCCCGAAGAGACTGCGATGGAGAGCGGCCAGTTCGTAGTCGTGATCCATCTTGATGGCATCGAACGGGCAGTACTCGGCGCAGAACCCACAGTTCATGCAGACGTCCGCGTCAATGTAGAACTCCGCGGGCTGCGGGATGGGGCGGCCTGTGGAGGGGTCGTTGCCGCGCACGATCCAGATGCACTGCGGCGGGCAGACCTTGGCGCAGATGCCGCAGGAGGTACAGCGGATTTCTTTCTTTCCTTCCGCGCCCTCGTCATAGACGAGGAACGGAATGAAGCGGAATTCCTCAGGCATGGGCAGTTTTTCTTCCGGGTATTGCACCGTGAAGATGCCGCGGGCGTTCTTACTGGAGCGGTGGGCAATTCCCTCTGCCGAGCCGTAGCGTTTCTCGCCTGTGGTGATGCGCCGACCCATCCAGGTGAGATCATCCCAGTAGGTGTTGAAGAAGCGCACGAAGGTGACGCTCAGACCTTTGAGTAAACCTTTTCCATACATAAGTCAGTTCTCCTGTTTTCACATCCCGTCATTGCGAGGCGGCGTCCTGAGCGGAGCGTAGCGCAGTCGAAGGATGCCGCTGAAGCAATCTCCTCGTTAACGTGGGGATTGCTTCGCTACGCTTGTCCTTCGACTGTGCCATGAGTACACGGCTCCGCTCCCCCTACGGGGACTTCGCAGGACGGCGGCTCGCAATGACGGAAGCGACTCTATCTATCCAGCTCACCGAGCACGATATCCACCGCGCCGAGGATGGCGATGAAGTCCGCGATCTTTTCGCCCTGGCACATCTGTTCCAGCGAGGTCAGGTTGACGAAGGAGGACGGGCGCACGTGATAGCGGTATGGGTTGGGCTTGCCGTTCGAGACAACGTAGTAGGCCAGTTCGCCCTTCGGGGATTCGACGCGTCCGTACGCCTCGCCGGCCGGGACCCGCACCTGGTATTGCGGCTTGCCGCTCATGATCGGCCCGGCGGGGATCTGTTTGATGGCCTGCTGGAGGATCTTGAGCGACTCGCGCATCTCGTCAATGCGGATCATGTAGCGGGCGAAGAGATCGCCTTCGGGACGGCAGGCCACGTTGAAGTCGAAGCGGTCGTAGATCGAGTACGGGTCTGCGCGGCGGATGTCGTAGGGGACGCCCGAAGCGCGGAGCATGGGCCCGGTCATGGAGGTGTTGATGGCGTCCTCCGCGCTGAGGTAGCCCACGCCTTTCAGGCGGGAAACGAGCACCTCGTTTTCGGTCAGCAGGCGGTCCATCTCGTCCACTTTGCCGGGCAGGCGGTCGAAGACCAGTTCGCGCGCCTTGTGGAACGCGTCCTCGGGCATGTCGCGTACCACGCCGCCGAAGCGGAAGTAGTTGCACATCATGCGCGCCCCGGAGGAGGCTTCGAAAATATCGAGGATCAGCTCGCGTTCCTCGAACGCGTACAGCGCGGGGGTGTACATCGCGCCGAGGTCGTTCAGGAACATGCCGAGGAAGATGAGGTGGTTTTGGATACGGGTCAGTTCCGACATGATGACGCGGATGTAATCGGCGCGTTCGGCCACCTGGATGCCCATCAGTTTTTCCACCGCCAGGGCATAACCAAAGTTGTTGGTCATCGAGCAGAAGTAATCGAGGCGGTCGGTGTAGGGCATGTTTTGCAGGAAGGTGTTGCGCTCGCCGATCTTATCGTGGTTGCGATGCAGGTAGCCCATGACGGGTTTGAGGCTGACAATGTTCTCGCCGTCCAATATGACCGCCACGCGGAAGACGCCATGTGTGGACGGGTGTTGCGGGCCCATGTTGACGAGGATGTGATCGGTCTTGATGCCGTCCTTGTCCTCGGACTGGTATTTCCTCAGCGAGCGATACAGGGCCTCTTCGGGATTCTCGAAGGTGACCTTTTCAGGATCGAACCCGGCCGGGAACTTGAGGTTGTCGTGGAACGGGTTTTTCACTTCGGCGAGGGTGTGCTTGCCGTCCGGCCAGCGGCTCTTGAACGGTTTCGCGTCCTCTTCGTAGAACGGCTCTTTCCAATCCTTCCGCAGGGGATGGCCTTCGTAGCCTTCCCACATCAGGATGCGGCGCAGGTCGGGATGATCGCTGAACTTGATGCCCAGCAGGTCCCAGGCCTCGCGCTCCTGAAAATCCGCGCCTTTCCAGACGTTGATCACGGAAGGCACGACGGGATTTTCGCGCGGCGCTTGCACTTTGAAAACCAGCGCCGGGCCGCCGGTGGTCTTGAAGGCGTGATAGACCACCTCCATTTTGTTTTCGGCAAGATAGTCCACGCCGGTGACGGCGGAGAGCAGGTCGTAGCCGAATTCGTCGCGCAGGGCGGTGGCGACTTCGATCAGTTTATCGGCGGGGACGATCCAGCCGCCGTAGCCGGGACGGCTGTCCGCTGAGACAACGCCGGGGAAACGCGCGGCCAGCTCAACGGCGTCGCCCTGCCGAAGGTGTCGAAGGGTCGAGAGAGAAGCGGGTGCAGTCATGTCGGCCTCCTATGCTTGCGCGGGCGGGGTCGCTTGCGAAGCGAGTTCCGCGGCTTTGGCTTTGATGTCGGGGATGCGGCGCACGTCAATCAGGTCGGGTCCCAAAATCGGGACGGGGATTTCCACGCTATCCGGGCCCTTGCGATACCAGCGCACTTTGCTGATGGATTCTTTGTCAATCTTTTTCTGGAGCATGATCAGGCCGTTCATCAGGGCCTGCGGAGTGGGCGGACAACCCGGCACGTAAATATCCACCGGCAGGAACTTGTCAATGCCGGCCACCACGTTGTAGCCCTCCTTGAACGGGCCGCCGCTGGAAGCGCAAGCGCCCATGGCCATCACGTATTTCGGTTCGGGCATCTGGTTATACAGCCGCACGATGGCGGGCAGCATTTTCTTCGTGACCGTTCCGGCGATGATCATTAGGTCGGCCTGGCGCGGGGTGGGGCGCATGACCTCCATGCCGAAGCGCGCCAGGTCGTAGCGTGAGGCCTGCGCGGCGATCATCTCGATGGCGCAACAGGCCAGCCCGAACATGAGCGGCCAGACCGACGAGCGCCGTCCCCAGTTGTAGAGGCGGTCGAGCGCGGTAACGGAGACCACGTTCTTCAGTTCTTCGGGGATATCGTAACCGGGCAGGTTGAGTTCATTATTTTCCATGGAGGTTCTCCTCAAACCAGTTATCAGTCATCAGTCATCAGTGAGCGGGGAGATTATAGCATTGGTGAGGAATACGTCAACTGAATTATGCAAATATATATTTGCAAAAATGAAGTTATGAGTATAATCATACGGATAACGTGACATGCGCGTAGCGACGGATGTTTTTCCGTTTCCGCCTCGCGAGTGACCTTTCAACCTCGCTCAGGGCGGACCTTTGGGCGGGTCGCGGTTTCGAGACGCGTTCCGCGCCGCCCGCGCCCAACGAAGCGAGTCCCGTTTCGACTCGCGTCCGCGCGGCGATGGGACCCGCACGGGGATGGAATCCCCGTGCTATTCTTACGAAGCCCTTCGGGCTGACCATTCAATCAATTACCATTTACCAATTACCATTCAACCACGAGACAACATGTCCACCCGACAACGTATCCTCAACCACCTGAAAAAGACGCGCTCTGCCTCGGCGCGCGAGATCGCGCGCGCCCTCAATTTGTCCGCGCCGAATGTGCGGCATCACCTCGGCGTATTGTCCGCGGATGGACGCGTGGAAGCGGCGGCCTTCGCGAAACGGGATCAACGCGGACGGCCTGAGAAATCCTACTCGCTCTCGCAGGCCGCGCTGGGCGACAACCTGTCCGCGTTGACGGAGGCTCTTTTGGCGGAGGCAGGCTCAAAGGTTGATTGGGAGGCGGTGGCGAAGCGAATCCTCGGCGCGGCGGAGCCGTCCAACCTTCCCATCGCGGCGCGGTTACGTCTGCTGGTGGATAAGTTAAACGAGAAGCATTACCAGGCGCGTTGGGAGGCGGGTGCGGACGGGCCGCGCGTCATCTTCGGGCGCTGTCCCTACGCGGCGGTGATCGAGAGGCATCCCGAACTGTGCCAGATGGATGTGGTTTTGCTAACAGAATTTTTAGGGAGGGAGGTGCGACAGTTGGGGAAGATCGAGAAGGCGCAGGGGGTGTGCGTGTTTGGGATGAGGTAATGATGTTCCAGAGTTAACGGTGTGGCTTGTAAATAATCGGCATTGATTTTTGTTTCTCTTATGGTTCGATGTTTGGTGGCAGAATAACGAATGCGCTAGGCCAAACAAAACCCTCTGGGATGGGAATCGACTCGCCTCCAATTTCACCAATGCGGGTTTCCCAAAGCGATAGCTCCCCCATGACTTTGTATGTGTAATGGCTGGGATCAATCCAACCTGAAAAATGCCCATCAATAGGAATTACCGTTCCATCAATTCCGACCAGTTTTTTCTCAAAAGCGTAATATCTACTGTCCGGACTCCATCTTCGAGAATATGATGTTGGGCAATCAACGTTAAATTCTCCCTCGATCGCTCGTGTGCTTCCATCCTTTAGATTTCCAAGAAAGAGCGTGGGCATCGCTGTTCTATCTCCTGTTTCATTACCAATAAAATAAATCCAGTTCCTATCTGGTGAAAAGGAAAAATTGCAACCAGAGTTTTGCATAATCGTTGCGCCAAGGGGTATTTGTAATGCCGCGCTGTCTATTGTATAGCGATAGGCCGCATAGGTTGAAGGTGCAGTCCCTGGCTCGTTATATTCATCGGTGGCGATAACGGCTATTAGACCGCTGGAATCGGGAAGCCAATATTGTAGCGGTAAAAATTCATCAGGCCTTGTGATGTTGTAAATAATTGTATTTTGGTAAACAATATCATTGCCAACGTAGATATTTATATGCCCTGACGCAGCCACAGAGATGTACTTTCCATCAGGCGAAATCTCAAAGTTGCGTTCGTGCATTGTGTTTCCACTTAATCCTGCAATAAGTTGCCGAAGTTCCTTTGAGTCAGTGTTTACCTCATAAATGCCAACGGTGCAATCAGGAGCATTGTATGAAGGCCCGTTCGGTCTCGGATTACAAAGATATGTATTGAATAGTAAATAGTGCGTCTTTGGCTTAAAGGTTAGGGCCTTCACTTCCCCTTGCCCAAGAACAGGAAGCGATTCGCTTTTGATGATTAACTGCTCCTGACTTCCATCGGAATTGATCGAATACACATTATCATTTTCTTTTCCGCGATAGAACACGATCTTTTTGCCATCGTAAGAGATAATGGGATCGCGATCTTTTCCGCTCTGCGTCAGTTGGATGGGCGGCATCAGACCATCTTGAACATACAGATTGCCTTCTTTGATAAACGCCTTGCGGAATCTATCTGAAGTGTACGGGACGATGGGAGTCGCTGTAGGCATTGGAGATGGCGTCTCCGTTGACAATGCAATAGGGCTGGGAGGAATGGCTGTGAAAAGTGGAAAAGTTGGCAAAGTAAATAATGTTGGAGTTGGCGGTATCGCCCTTGGGATGGGTGTCCCGGTTGGGACGGGAGTCAACGCAGGCGCACAGGCAGTCAGCGCGAGGATGATGAAGGCGAGGATGATTCTGGTTTTCATGCTTTGGTTTCCTCCGGTGAGGATGATTGAATTGCCCAATGTGTCCCGAATTATCACTAAAACGATCCCCGTAAGGTTTCTGTTCCAAGTGCTATTCTGTGCCTTGAAAGATCCCCAGTTTCTCGAAGATTGCCGTCCAAACACCTTCCATGCCTCGCAGACTTCCGGTAATCATCGCAGTTCCGAGAATGGTCATTCCCAAAAGTCCCTCTCCATTGATGAACAGATACCATAAGAATCCCATTGCCACGCCGGGTGGGTTGGTCGGCGCGTACAGGTCGCGGAATACCGAGTACATGACGAAAAGGTCGTACACGGAATAAACGATTATCCCGGTTCCGCCGATAAAAATTATCAGCGCGATCGAAACCAGTAATGGACTTCGTGCGAGAGTAATGTGGGCTTGGTTTTCCGCACGGACCTCCTCCACCATTGCTTCGGCTTGAGTCCAGTTCATGTTCGCGTTCTCGCACAGGTCCAGGATGATATCGTTTTTGTTCCCGCCGTTCTCGAGCCGCTCAATGATTTGCTTTTCGAGTTCCGCGTTGTTCATTGTTTTCATAATACCCATTCTACTGCTTCTTGGATTAATATTCAGGGCTTTCGCCTGGACTGCAAAGTCTCCCGACTTTGCCGCCAAAACGTCCGGCCCTTACAGGGCGCTTCGCGAAGATGTTGGGTTTTGTTGAGATGCGTTTTGGTAAGTGATGAAAAACTAGTCCCAATGGGTTAACCTATTTTGGGCGCTTTCAGTATAATTGCTGTATTCGGGCGGGCGCTCCGCCCCTTTTTATTCAAAGGAGAATGAGATGAACAAACGTACTCTTCCAATTTTACTGGCCGTGTTTGCGCTGGCGGCCGCCAGCCTGGCCTGCGCTTTCGGCGGAAAACTCGGCCTGTCGAACGCGCGCACTGCGTTCGACGAGGACGCCGCGCAACCCACTTCGATCTTTGGACCGAACG
>Ga0210029_1001173_pt1 | contig 15802 bp, 18 predicted proteins | sample CryGeymeta201521_FD_183985 | JGI IMG/M metagenome (GOLD analysis project Ga0210029, IMG submission 183985) | Groundwater microbial communities from Crystal Geyser aquifers in Utah, USA - Crystal Geyser metaG 2015-21 (SPAdes) (version 2) | ecosystem: Environmental > Aquatic > Deep subsurface >... | reverse complement strand
ATTAAAAGTATATCACTAGGATTTACTTAGTCAAGAAAATATTAGTATATTTTTCTTTTAACTACCCCACTAAAGTTTACACTAACAGAATCATTTAGCAGATAGCGTAGGGATGTATGGAATTAGTTACCTGGTTAGTTGGTTACCTGGGTAACTAGTGCCCGGTTAAATAATTAATAATATATTTTTGGTGATGTTTTTAAAGTTTTATGATATCCTTCTTTATAGGAAGAATTTTAAGATATTTTATAGAATAAATATATCATAATAGAATTTTTCTATTCCTTTAATTTATTGTCATGATATATTAATGTAGAGGTTTGATTTATCAAGCCCGATGAATTAGATAATCAAACAGAAAGGGAAAATAATGGAATGGCGATTAATAAAAGATAGTTATCATAACGGTTTTATAAATATGGCCATTGATGAGGCAATAATGATAGCTCACCGAGAGGGTTTGGTTCCTCCCACTATCAGATTTTATCAATGGTCTCCACCAGCGGTATCCTTAGGTTATTTTCAGGATCTAAAGAAAGAGATAAATATAAAGGTTTGTCAGGATCTAGGTATTGATATGGTTCGTCGACCAACTGGAGGGAAAGCGGTTTTACACGATCAAGAATTGACTTATAGTTTTATAATTAAAGAAAATGATCCTTTGGTTAATGACTCTATCTTAGAGACTTATAAGAAGATTAGCGGGGGAATAATTAGAGGCCTTTCTTATTTAGGAATAAAAGCAGAATTAGTTCCGCTTAGAGGTAAATTAGAGAACCATCTTTTGGGTAGATCAGATAAGGCCAGAATTCATCATTTAGATTTTAAGTCGATCTGTTTTTCCGTTCCCTCCCAATATGAAGTACAGGTTGAGGGCAAAAAGATGGTTGGTTCAGCTCAAGTGAGAAAAGGCGGAGTAGTTTTACAACATGGCTCTTTATTGATAAAATTAGAAAAAGATAAATTATTCTCGGTTTTTAACTTTCCCTCGGTTCAAATAATAGAAAAACTTAAATCAAAATTTAAAGCAACCAGTTTAGAAGAGATTTTAAAGAAAAAAATAGATTTTTCAGAATTATCTAATATTCTTCCTCACGGTTTTGAAGAAGAATTTGGAGTAAGATTGGTAGAGAGTAAATTAACTGAATCGGAAGAAAAAATTTCCAAGGTACTATTAGAAAATAAATATTCCACTTATGAATGGAATTACCTCCGAAAAAATAATCAACTTAATTTCCAAAGATAAAGGAGTAGGATAAAGGAGTAGGATAGATGATAAAACTTAAGAGTAGATTTATTGTAGTGGAAGGAGCCATAGGGGTAGGGAAAACTAGTTTAGTTTTATTGTTAAGTAAAAAATTTAATGCTAAATCTAATTTAGAAATAGTAGAAGAAAACCCCTTTTTATCTAAATTTTATAATGATATAGAAAGATATGCCTTTCAAACTCAAATATTTTTTTTGTTGAACCGTTACAAGCAGCAATTAGAATTAGTCCAGCAAGATTTATTTAATCAGCTAATCTTTTCTGACTATTTATTTGCTAAGGATAGATTATTTGCTCATCTTAATCTTTCCGGGAATGAACTGTCTATGTATGAACGTCTCTATGAAATTATGGTGAAAGATATTCCCAGTCCCGATTTAATTATTTACCTGCAGGCAAGCACCGAGACTCTGATGAAGAGAATAACTTTAAGGGATCGTCCTTTTGAAAGGAAAATTTCTTATGAGTATATGAGAAGATTGAATTTAGCTTATCAAGAATTTTTTTCTTATCCCGATAATTATAAAAAATCGACTTTGATTAAAATTGATACCAATGATCTTGATTTTGTTAGTAAAAAGAAAGACCTTGAATACATTATTAGTCAAATCTATAAAGAGGATGATTTAAAATGAAAAAATTTATTATCGTATCAGGAAATATTGGTTGCGGTAAATCAAGTTTAACTGACTTATTAAGTAAAAGATTGGGTTGGAAACCATATTATGAAGTGGTGGAAAATAATCCTTATTTGGAAGATTTCTATAAAGATATGAAGAAGTGGAGTTTTCATCTCCAGGTATTTTTTCTGTCTAAGAGATTTAATCATCATCAAGAGATATTAAAAAGTCCTACCTCTGTAGTCCAGGATAGAAGTATTTATGAGGATGTGGATATATTTGCAAAAAATTTAAATCTGCAGGGATTTATGGAAGATCGTGATTATGATAATTATCGAGAACTATTTAATATAATGACTCAGTTTCTTTCCCCTCCTGATTTAGTCGTCTATCTCCAGGCCTCAGTTCCTACCCTTCTGAAAAGAATTGCTCTACGGGGAAGAGATTATGAGAAAACGATTTCTGAGGAATATTTGAATCAGTTAAATATTTTATATGAGGAGTGGATAGAGAATTTTAATATTTGTCCTATCTTAAATGTGCCAGCTGATGACTTAGATTTTGTTAAAAGTCCTGAGCATTTAAAATTGATAACTAATAAGATATTAGATAAATTACAAGGGGTAGAAAAAGTAGTTTTTGATTAGGAGGAGTATTTTGAGAGCAGCCTTGATTTATAGTGGAAAAAGCAAAAAATTAGAATTGTTTGTAAAAAAATTATTTTCTGTTATCGAAAAAAAAGGAAATGAATTAAAAGTAATTAAAGCAGAAAGAGGAATGATGGCTGGTAACCTTTTACCTTATGACCTTGTTTTTATAGGTTGCTCGGTAATAAGTTTTTTTAAAGGGGAGTTGCCTTCTGAATTAGTCGATTATATCAAAAAGTGTGTAGGATTAGAAAAGAAAAAGACTATTGCCTTTATCATTCCCAGTTTAATAGGCAATGATAAGACTTTAAAGAATTTAATGGCCTTATTAGAGAGCAAGGGTTCTTTCGTAATTGATTTTAAGCAAATTAAAGAGATAGATAAAGACAGTGAGTTATTAGCCTCTCGTTTAACCTGACCGGGGATGGTTCTTTATCACGGTTTTAAGGGATTATAAGAAAATGACCAAGGAGATATTAAAATATTTAAAAGAACAGGAGTATGTTTCTGACTTATTACTTCCTCAAGAAATTAAAAATGGCTTATCCACGGTTTATATTGGCCAAAAAATCTTTTATTTTCCCGAATTAGAATCTACTAATATAATCGCAAAAGTGAAAGCCTCACCTAGAGTAGAGGGAATAAACGAAGGTACTATAATTATTGCCGAAAGACAGAGTGCCGGGAAGGGGAGGTTAGGACGAAGATGGTTTTCACCCCTAGGAGGCATCTGGCTTTCCATAATATTATATCCTCAACTTTCTCCTTCTTATATCCCTCGAATAACTTTGATGACCGCAGTGGTAATAGTGAAGGCTATGGAGAGATGCGCTCAGATTAAGGCTCAGATAAAATGGCCTAATGATATATTAATAAATGAGAAAAAGGTTGGTGGAATATTAACTGAGATGAGTGCAGAATTAGATATGATAAATTGGGTAGTAGTAGGAATAGGTATAAATGTGAATGTAGCTCATCGGGAATTTCCGGAAGATATAGAGGAGAAGATGATCTCTTTGCAAGAATTTTTAGGGAAAGAAATTCCACGGGTTAGGTTGGCACAAATTTTATTAGAAGAATTTGAAAAGTATTACGAAAGGTTAAAAAGAAGAGAATTTTCTTCTATTTTGAAGGAATGGAAACTATCTTCGCATACTCTGGGGAAAAAGATAAAAATTAATATAGGAGGAAAGGTAGTTAGCGGAGAAGCTATTAATGTTAATGAAGAAGGGGCATTAATTTTAAAGAAAGAAAATGGTGAGTTAGAAAAAATAATTTCTGGAACGATAATTTAAATTTTTTTTGGATATCGTGTTAACTTAAGATAATGTATAGGTTAACATTAATTTATCAGAAACTCGGAGGATTTGAGAATGAAAAAAATGAATATTCGCCAGATGACCTTAGTTTCTTTGTTTGCTGCCTTAACAGCGGTAGGCGCATTTATTTCTATCCCCCTTTATCCAGTCCCTCTTACTTTACAAAATTTATTTACTCTCTTGGCTGGTATGACCCTGGGAAGTGTTTTGGGGGGGTCAAGTCAAATAATCTATGTATTATTAGGGATAATAGGTTTACCTGTTTTTGCCGGTTTTAAAGCCGGGATAGGTGTTTTGTTTGGACCGACCGGTGGTTTTTTATTTGGATTCATAATTTCCTCCTATATTGTTGGGAAGGCTATAGAGCTAAAAAAAGAAAAAGATATTTTTTATTATTTTCTAGCCGGTGGGATAGGCATCATAATTATCTATATAAGCGGAATAACTCAACTGTCTCTAGTAACCGGTATAGGAATAAAGAAAGCTTTAATGGTAGGGGTATTTCCTTTCTTGCCTGGGGATATTCTAAAAATAATTGCTGCTTCCTTCATTGCCAGTAAATTAAAATTGGTCATCCCACTAAGATAACCGTAATAAATTTAATAAAAATTATAACCCACAATTTATATTATTATGATATAATTTATTAAATTAGAATAGTTAATTAATGTTTAGTGTACATGGCGGGGCGTAGCGCAGTTCGGTTAGCGCGCTTGGTTCGGGACCAAGAGGTCGGAGGTTCAAATCCTCTCGCCCCGACCAAAAAAAAGAGAAGAAACTTCCTATTGAAGCTTCACCTCTGCCTATGCGTGTTCGCATGTAGACAGGTAGAGTCGTGTATAACCGAAGTAGTTCGATTGTTTTACGTTATCTGCCATTGCGGTTTAAGGATAATTTAAAATGAAAATGAGATTAAGGACAAATAAATTTAATGAAAATCTTAAATATCCGGAAGACTTTGTTAATAAAATAATCTGCGGAGATTGTTTAGAATTAATAAAATCGATTCCCGATAATTCCATAGATGTAGTGATGACTGATCCACCTTACGGATTAAACAAAAATGGTGTCCGAAACGATTCTGATTTAAGTCTTTTTTATAATATTATGCCAGAATGCGATAGGATCTTAAAAGACGATAGTTTCTTTATTACATTCTTTAGCACAAAATTTCTTCCACAATTATTTAAGAATAACAAGTTTAATTATTTCTGGCAAATTGTTTTGTATTGTCCTGAAGGAATGGTCAACTCTCCCATAGGATATACAAACAGCTTAATAGAAAATTCATTGGGTTTGAAATTGAAGAAAAATATTGCAAAATTGCTCTTGAAAGAGTGAAAAGGATATTGAGATTAGTTATTAAAAAATCTGGGAATATTAGTTTAAAATGAGGAGATAAAAATGGAATGTATTATTAAAGAAAAAAATATTTTATTAATTATTCCTGCAACTAATGATGGGAAATTTAGATTTAAAAAAAGAAAAAATAGATTAGATTTTGGTAAAATTTTTTCGACAAGAGAATGTCCTTTTGATGAACAAACATATTTAGAATGGCAAATAGGTTATGATGTTCCTATTAAGAGTGTTAAAGATGGCAAAAAAGAAACAAAATTAACAAGCAAACATTTTATTGGAAGTAACGGGAAAACAAAATATCCTTATGAATTGTCGGAAATATTTTATAAGGCTATGGAATTAGAATTTATCACTAAAAAAGAAGTTGAAAACTTATTTAATGAAATAGGGGGCTATAAAAGTTTTATAGACGAAAAAGCCATAACCGTCGAACATCATTCACAGATTACTATAAACGGAATAAATTTTGAAGAAACAAGCATTAAGTTGCCAACACTTTTTATGATTGAAACTCTAGATGAAACGCAGATAGAAGTTTCTATTCAAAAACAACAATATGCCTCTGGCGTTCAGCCGATGGTTTATTTTTGCATACCCTTAAAAGCGTTTAAAAATTCATCGGATCTTCAAGGTAAATCATCTGTCTCTGGCGATAAACTTGTATATGTTATTAGCAAGGCTAATGTTTTGAATCTTGTATGTATGATGAAAGTGTTTGGAATGGCATCCAAACGACACAATCATGATATTTTCGAAATCCTTAAAATACTTCTTGAAATTATTAATATTAATAGGTGATTATTATGCAAGTTCATTTAGCAGAACATCTACCGAAAAATGAAAGAATCCAATTAGGCAGTTATTATACTCCCGAAAAACTTGTTAAACTAGTTCATCAATTTATAAGGCCCTACATAGAAAACAAGAAAAAAGATGTCATCCTGTTTGATAGTGCTGGGGGCTGTGGGGCATTTTTATTAGACATGAGGCATTATGATTATCGGATAGCAGATTGTGATTTAGAAGCCTGTAAATTTCTCAAGCAACATTTTAGTCTTCATAATATTTTTCATACAAATTCTTTAAAAGGAGGCAATAGAGATAAATATTTAATTCCTTCTTCTGCATTTTTAATAATGATAGGCAATCCACCTTATAATGATACAACATCAGAATTTAAGAACGGCGAGAAAGGACAAAATATATGCGATGAAGATTTATATGATAGAGATATAGGTGTTTCATTTTTAAAGTCATATCATAAACTTAATGCTGATGTCATTTGTGTCTTACATCCGTTATCGTACTTGATAAAAGAGACCAATTTTAAAAGATTAAAAGATTTTAAGGACAATTACAATCTAATAAGAGGTGAGATATTTTCCAGTGCGTTGTTTCATGGAACAGGAAAAGGGAAATTTCCAATATTGGTAGCTCTTTATGAAAAAAATGCAGATGGAATGATATTTGAGGACATTAGAAATTTTAGATTTAATATATTAGATAATGAAAAAACATTTGTTTTATCTAATTTTAAAACTACGGATGGATATATTAATAAATATCCTCCACGTAAAAATGATGTCCAAAAATCTCCTATAGGTTTGTATTATTACACTTTTCGCGATCTTAATTCTTTAAAGAAAAATACCTCTTTTTTTACAAAAGAACATCCTAACGGAATAATGGTAACATTAGAAAATTTTTATAAGTATTCGTATCTTTATTCAGTAAAGAGTCTGTTTAACCCTGAAGATGCGTGGTTATATGGTAATTTGTCTCCCCTTGTCCACATAGAAGATGTAGAGCAAAATAAAAAACTTTATATCGTGTATGCTATTAAAACTAATAAAATATTGAGAGAAATGGACAATTCTATTTTAAAGAAAATTACCAATTATTATAAAATTAAATTTAATAATACAGATAATGTCGATAAGATAGAGAAAACAATTAAAGATAGATTGAGTAAATTAATTGAATGGAATAAATAATAGGTAACCAGAAACAGCAGATAACACAGCATATACGCTTCGGCCTCGCCACATTTTGCTTTCGTGAATACGCCGTGGCAAAATAGGTTCATACTGCGTTTAATAACTACAACTAATTATAAATATCTAAATCATTTTAAAATTTTTAAAGAATAGTAATTTTAAAGATCTAATCTTTTATTGATTATTTAGATAATAAATTGCCTGCTTATATTATTCTCTGACCTTTCGGATACTAAAATATAAGCAGGCAATTTAATTTACTAATTTTTACTCTATAAAAACTAAATTTTATTTAAGTTTTAAAAAAATAGCGGGTTCTTTTACAAATGGCCACCAGCATTAGCATGGTGGGGACTTCAATGAGAACTCCTACCACGGTGGCTAAAGAAGCACCCGAAGATAAACCAAAGAGCATGGTAGAAGTAGCTATGGCTACTTCGAAATGATTACTTGCCCCAATCATGGCAGAAGGAGCGGCGTCTTCATATTTGAGTCTGATTAGTTTTGCCAGTCCATAGGTAAGGAAAAAAATAAGATTAGTTTGAATAAAAAGTGGTATAGCTATCCATAGTATGGTTAGAGGTTTAGTTAAAATAACCTCTCCTTTAAAGGAAAAGAGTAAGATCAGAGTAAATAAAAGAGCGATAATGGATACTGGGGTTAAGAGATGAATAAAATTCTCTTTAAACCATTTTTCTCCTTTCGCCTTGATAATCCACTTTCTGGAATAATAGCCGGCTATTAAAGGTAGGGCAACATAAATAGCAATTGAAAGTACCAGCGCTTGCCAGGGGACTGGTAATCTTCCGACTCCCAGTAAAAATCCACCCAGTGGCCCATAAAGTAAGAGCATGGAGAGAGAGTTTATAGCCACCATAACCAGGGTATGTCCGTCATTGCCTTCTGCCAAATAACTCCAGAGTATCACCATGGCGGTGCAGGGAGCAATGCCTAATAAAATACAGCCGGCCAGGTAACTTCTCCAGAGAGGGATTTGTAGCATTTTTATCCCATTATTTAGAATTACCGTTCCAGCCCCATGCATGGTTCCTACTGCCCAATCCGCCCCCAAAGGAATTTTAACCAAATCGGTAGCATTGATTCCAATAAAATTTTTAAAAAGAACGCCTAAAAAAAAGATTGATATCGCATACATAGTAAAAGGTTTTACCGCCCAATTAGCAAATAAAGTCAGTCCAACTGGTTTAACAGATTTCCCGGCTTTTACTACTTCTCTAAAGTCAATCTTTACCATAATCGGATACATCATAAAAAATAGACAAATAGCAATGGGGATAGAGACAACAGGTGCTTCGTTAACATAAATTGCTAATCCATCAAGATATTTTGCTACCTCGGGAATAATTTTACCGAAAACAATTCCAATACCAATACAAAACAAGACCCATACTGTTAGATATTTTTCAAAAACACTTAAACCTGCTCTTTTTTCTTTAACCATAATTAATATTAATCTCCTTCAAATATTCCAAATTAAATATATTCCACCTAAAATTACTAAAATACCACATATTTTTTTAACTAAAGCTGTGCCTTTAGATTTTTCGTTCCAATTCAGATACCTTTGCACAATTTCTGCAAAGGTGCCAGCTAAAACTATTATCAAACAATGTCCAATACCGTAAAAAAGCAGGAGTAAAATTCCATAGAAAAGTTGTGTTACTGATACTGTAAACACAATACCCAGCATCGGCGCCATATAGGCAAAGGTACAGGGGCCAAGGGCAATACCAAAAATAAGGCCTAATCCAAAAGCAGCCCACAATCCTTTTTTTTGAAAAGACGGTTGATTAGTTTTTCCCAGAAAAGGTAATTGAATGATTTCTAAAAGATGAAGGCCTATAACAAAAAAAATTATTGCCACGATATAATTTCCATAAGAACCGATATCACCAAGCATACGGCCTAACAGCCCGGTAATAAGACCAATAACGGTAATGGTTGCTAAAATACCCAGAGAAAAAGAAGTTGCCAGCCAAAAAGCTCTTTTGGTTGGCATCTTACCCTGCTCTCCGATAAAGGCTATAATTAAAGGGATACTGGATAAATGGCAGGGGCTTAATAATATACTGAATATTCCCCAGATAAAAGAAGTAGATAAGGCAATAATTGGGTTTAATTGAAGAGAATTGGATAACCATTCGAATATAGTTCTTATCATTACTTAACTCCTTGCATTTGAAGAACCTTCACCAATTCATCTTTAGCAAAAAAACCTAGATGCCTAAAATATTCATTTCCATCTTTATCCAGAAAGACCTGGGTTGGGATTGCTCTTATGTTAAATTTCTTTTTATAAGGTTCACCAAAAACAGTCCGAACATCGTAAAAAATAACTTTTACCTGTCCTTTGTATTCCTCTGCAATTTCTTTCATAATTGGCTGCATCTGATCGCAAGGGATACAACCAACCGATCCAAGCTCTAAAAAGGTTACTTTTATCTCATCGTTCGTAGTCTCTTGCTCCGTTTGAAGGATTTCTTGCGAGTCAGTGGAAGTATTATTAAATAATGCTTTTGAACCAAGTACAACAACTATTAAAATGATAAATATTCCTAAATATATATAAATTTTTTTATTTTTCATTTAATTTCCCTTCATAAAAATTTTTATTATTAATTGGTAAATCTTTAACGATTTTTAATAATTTCCTTGTCTTTACAACAATTATATTCTATTTGGAGAGTCGTATGATTTATTCCAAATTCATTAAATAATATCGAATTGATATTACTCCGTAGCTCTTCGGCTTTACTTAGATTTATATCTTGTCTAACGTCTATATGACCTTCAAAAAGAAATTCTTTATCGTTTGCCTGCCAAATATGAACATGGTGTAAATTATCTACTTCAGGAATTTTTTCTACTACTTCCTTAATCTTTAAAATATTAATCTGTACTGGTGTTTTTTCCATTAAAATATTTATACTTTGTTTTAAAATATCAAATCCCTCTTTTAGAACATAAACGCCTATAATAAAAGTTAAAATAGGGTCGATTATGGTTATATTAAAACAATATATTAATATTCCACCAATGATTACTCCTAAAGAAGAAAGAGAATCTGAAAATAGATGTACGTAAGCTGATCTAATATTTATATTGTCTTTTGAGCCAGACTTTAATAGGAATACAGAAACTGTATTTGCCACAAGTCCAACAAAAGCAACAGTAATCATTATTTTACTTTCTATGTTCTGCGGGTTTTGTATCCTTAAATAAGCTTCTTTAAATAAGAAAAAGGCAATAATGATCAGAAAAGAAGAGTTAAATAAAGCAGCTAAAATTTCTGCTCTTTTGTAACCAAAAGTATTTTTTAAAGTATTTTCTCTTTTGCTTAATCTTAAGGCAATAAAACTTACCATTATTGATATTCCGTCACTAAAATTATGAAGGGCATCTGACAGTAGAGAAAGACTTCCAGATAATAAACCACCTATTACCTCTACCAAAGTAATTATAAAATTTAATACCATAATGATTATTAGATTTTCTTCTCTGAAGTGATGATTCATATGATTAGAGTCCATCTTTCTTTTCTTTTCAATGCTTTTCATTTAGTTTATCTCAATCTATTCCTTTACTCATTTAAAATAATATTTTAAATTCTTATTTATTTTTTTTCTCTTCAATCCATTTAGTAATTTCTTTTTTGCTGGGTACTTTGCCGGCTACTTTAACTTCTCCATTAATAACTAAAGCAGGAGTTAGTATTACTCCATAGTCAATAAATTTATTAAGATCAGTTCTTTGGTGATTTCTGCTGAAACACCAAGTTCTTTAATAGCTTCCGCTGTTAGTTCGCTCAGTTTTTTACATTTCGGACAACCGGTTCCTAAAATTTCAATTTTCATTTTTATTCACCTCCTAAAAAATATAATTTCCCCAAAACCAACCACTCAGGGTAGCCAGGATAACCATAGTTACAATATAAACTGAAGCTTTTTTAAGACCAAATATTTTTATTATAGCTAACATATTGGGAAGGCTCATTCCTGGTCCAGTAAGAAGCAGCGCAAGGGCTGGACCTTTTCCCATTCCTAATTTCATTAAAGTATCAACAAATGGTGCTTCAGTCATTGTAGCAAAATAACTTATCGATCCAATAAGGGTAGCTAAAAAAGAAGAGCGTAGAGAATTTCCTCCCAGCCAGTGCTCTATCCATTGTTGGGGGAGAATCTTTCCAATAACTCCCACAATAAATACTCCCATTAAAAGTAAAGGGAAAATTAATTTTACAAACCACCAGGTCTCTTTAAGCCAATTGGAAATCCTATCTTTTTTAATAACAAAGTAAGCATATAAAAAAGTAATAGAGATAGATATGGTAAAAACATAAACCTTATACAAGTAAGGTCCCTTAATAATAAGGTAATTAGGGGAAAGCAAACTAAAGAGAATTAAGAGAAGTAAAATTATATCTTTTCCGGCGATAATTTTTTTATCGTCGTTTCCTCCTTTTTCTCCTGCTATCATTCTTTCTGTTTCTTCTTTGTGGAAAGATAGATACATTACTGTTCCCATAACGAAAGCGGTAACGAAAGCAGTAATAATTCTGGCTCCGGCCATTTCATACCCTATTATAGTTCCAGTATAGATTACTGCTAAAAGATTGGAAGCCGGGGCGACCCATAAGAGAATAAAGGCAGGGGCAATTGCTCCGCCTTTACGATAGATTCCAGCTGAAACCGGAATTACGGTACAGGAGCATACCGCAATAAATATAGAAGAGATTGCTGCTAAGGGGAAAGAAATAATATTTTTCGCTTTTACTCCCAAATATTTAAGGATAATATCACGCGAAGTAAAAGCAATAATTCCACCAGCTAAAAGAAAAGCTGGGATAAGACAGGTTACTACATGCAAAGCAATATATTCTTTTAAGGCTGATAAACCTCCCATTAAAATATCTAATATCATATTTTAAATCCTCCGATTCTTTTTATTTTTCAAACTTTATATATGATGATATTATCATATAAGCATATTATTGTCAATATATTATATATAAAAAATAAAAACATTTCAGCAAAAAGAGGATTTTTATTATTTTTCCCCCCTTTACTTTTTCCCCATTTTCATCAATAATAATATAGAGGATATAATTATCGCACTACAAGGAGGTTACGCTCAATAATTATCAGAGGTTAGTAAGTTATCGTAGTAGCAAGATCAAGCCTTGAAATATATCGCAAATAAATGAGTTAGAAAGCCCGATTTTGAGATAGTGTTATAAATATTGCAAAATAAATCTTCGGAAGGGAGTTGTTTCATATCATGGATAATAAACAAATTAATACCATTGAGGTAACTGTGGATAAGAGCCATATAGTTACTATTGGTGAGAGGCTTTATGGTGAGTCTATAGAGCTTATTCGAGAGTTGATTAATAATTCCTATGATGCCGATGCTACCGAGGTTAAGGTAACTATAAAAGAGGATGAAATAATTGTTGAGGATGATGGTTTAGGGATGGACCTTGATGGTCTGAAACAATATTTTAATATCGGCTCTGCCCAAAAAAGAGAAAACCCCAAATCGCCAAAATTCGCCAGAGACCGCATTGGAGAGTTCGGTATAGGTAAGTTTGCCTCGCTTTCTGCTTGTTCTTGTTTTGAGGTCTGGACAAAAAAGGATGACTTTCAAGCCAAGGTCATTTTTGATAAACAAGAATGGGAGAAGTCCAAAGATACATGGTATATACCTTTAGAAATTGAAGAAGTTGATCATCACCTTAAAGATGGCACTAAGGTTACCTTAAAAGGAGTAACTAAGAAATTTAATCTTAGCGATGTAGAAAAGCGGATTATTGAAAGCGTGCCCATAAGGGCCCCTGATTTTGCGGTTTATCTCAATAGTCATAAGGTAAGTGTCAGATTTATCGCTGGTCATAAGATACCTTTCTTAGAAGGAACAGAATATGGCATAGTTTATGGTGAGATAATTATAAGTTCTCAAATGGAGCAGGACATCTCAGAGGCCGGGATTGCCTGCAAAGTTAAACAAGTTACTATCACTAAAGATTTCTTTGGCCTGGAAAAACTGGTTAAAAATATTGCTCGCATAAGAGGCGAGTTGAATGCAGATTTTTTGCCTATTACTAGTGATAGAACAGGTTTTATAAAGGATACTCCACAATATAAAAAATTTCTTGAGGTGATGGAACGGATTATCGAGAGAGTCAAGCCAGTTTTGGAGGAATTATCAGACTATAAAGAGAATAAGCGTGTTAGAAGAACACTTACCGAAGTATTAGAAAAAGTTAAGAATGCCCTTATCATTAATCCGGATTACTGCCCTGAAGGCTTAATCCCTATAGCAGAGAGTGCTTCTGAAATGGGTGAGCCGGGTTATATCTCGCCAATTAAAGGTAAAGCAGCCTCTCAAGATAAAAAACAAAAAACCGAAATTGAACCAAAGAAGAAACGCAAAAGAAAACCTCAAGTTAAAAAATTAACTTCCACTGCAGTGGTTAAGAAACTAAAATTAGGCCAACAAGGAGTGTGTTGCTGTATCGACCATTTTGGTTCTAATAGTCCAGAGTGCTTTACCGAAAGCACAATTATTTATATAAATCGCGACCATCCCTTATATAAAAAAGAAGTCCAAAAGAAAGATACATATGAGCTACATTTAGCGCGGTTACTTACTCAAGAGATCTGTCTGATGAAAGACCCCCGGAATCCTAGGACAGCCTTTCAAAGACAGAGTAAACTTCTGCGGGATGCTCTGGTAGAGACTCAAGGGAAAGTGGGAATTTGCGAGACTTAGTCTTGAAACCAATTGCTACCGCTTAAGTTATTAACAGCGGATAAAAAGGACCCGCCTTCTATGCTTTATAATAATACTTATTGATGCTGGTAAAAGTCATATGCTTAGAAGGCGAGACTTCTTTTATCCGCAAAACGTTATATGAAACATTTAATTGGTGATTAGGTCACGTCTTAACATTTGAAATTCCAATTTGATAAATCAAATCACTTCCATTTTGTAAAATCAAAAAATGTTGGAAAAAAAGAATATTCAGATCTGCTGGGAATGCGAAGAGTTTGAAACTTTTACTAAATTAGCTTTCCTAAAGCCGATTTATGAGGACGCTCATCTAAAAAATCTATGGAAAATTAAAAAGTAGGGAATCGAAAAATTTGTTAACGGTAAGAGATGTTGGTAAAATAATTAATAGTTAAAGTTGTAGTTATTAAACATAGTGCAAATCTATTTTGAAAAATCAATAATTTGACCTCATGGTTTAATTAAGTGCCAGCAATTTGATGGCAAGGAGGTGATAAGGAATGAGAATGTCTGAAGAGAATATTAAGTTATTTTACAAGTTGTACCCAGCATTGCTATTTTATACTAACAAACAAATAAAAAAAATAAAAGATATATCAACTCTCGAAGAGTTTATAGATTTATCAGGTGAGGAAAAATTAAAAATTAGAAATGCTCTTTGGGATAAAATTAGTTTGATCGATTCCTTTATTGAGGGAAATCCTTTTGAGTTTTCGGTGGAGGAATTAGAAATAATTCAGAGCTGGAAGAATTTGGTTAAGGGGAAGTTCTATTTGATTCGTTATCTCAAGAAACATGCTATCTTTTTTGACGTAAGCGATCACCCTTGTGCTTACGGAGTTGTTGCTCTTAACGATGAATTTGAGAGGATATTAGGCCCGCATCTTCCAATTATACTCGAAATGGTCCTTTTGCCATTTAAAGAGCAGATTACATATGATGGCTTTATAGTACCTTACAGAAGTACTTTTGGTGAAGTTTTCCGTCAGGATATCAATAATATTTATCGGGAAACTAAATCAAAATATGGTATTATTAGCTCTCTTCCATTCTCAATAGAAGAAGCAAAACAAAGTGATGCTGATAGGCTAAAATTTTATATTAGGAACAAACACAATCGTGAAATGTACTGGGAAGGGATAGGAGAATTGATCGATAAAAATTCCAATCTTTTGATACTTTATCATTCAGAAATGTGTAAAATTCACGCTCGAACATATAGAAAACGGTTGCGCGAAATTGGTTTTAGTAATGTGTGGTTTGCCATACTTGAAGGTATCGTCGTTACTAGCGGATTAACGAGAGACGGGGTTGAACAAATTTTACAAGAAATTATTCCAGCCGAGAAAAGAGAGTTGGTTTATGTTTTTCACTTACGTAAGTAAATAAGGACTATAATTTAGAGATATTCTTTAGTTATAGAATAATCTGAAACATGGGGAGAATAATATTAGCAGATGATAAAGATTTATTTAGCTGGAGTAACTTGTATTGGTAAGACGACCATTGGGAAATTATTAGCCAGGGAAATAGGTTTTACTTTTTATGATTTTGATAAAGAGATAGAAAAATATTTTGATAGCCCGATAGAATACATTCAAGAAAAATTTTTTTCAATTTATGAGTATAGAAAAGAAACAAAGGTAGTCTTGGGAGAATTAATTAAGAAAAAGGAAAATTCAGTGATAGCTTTATGTCCATCAGGATTAAGAGACAATTGATAAACCCGAAAACATAGTGGAACGACTGACCTTCTATGACAAAGAATCAAGATTAT
>Ga0210029_1001170_pt1 | contig 15825 bp, 13 predicted proteins | sample CryGeymeta201521_FD_183985 | JGI IMG/M metagenome (GOLD analysis project Ga0210029, IMG submission 183985) | Groundwater microbial communities from Crystal Geyser aquifers in Utah, USA - Crystal Geyser metaG 2015-21 (SPAdes) (version 2) | ecosystem: Environmental > Aquatic > Deep subsurface >... | reverse complement strand
CAGCGGGCACGCTGCGTCCCACTCTTGGTGTGGTGTTTGCACTTGCCAATTTGCCGTGGGTCGAATCGCAAAATCAAATCTCGCATAGCGTGGGGTGGCTTGTCGAAATTAGCGTGGGGCGTAACAAACATAAGCGTTGCCGGTTGTGTTGTAGGTGGTCGGTGTTGTAAATGATCCGCTGGTACTCCCGCTTTTTGCATCTGCCAGACCAAAATAGGTAAAGCCTTGCGTGAGTGTCAGTTCAGCACTTCGTAATAGCGCCAAATCATTGGCGCGTTGTTCCCCCGTATACCCGTTGCCTTCAAACGATACGCGCCAAACGTTGCTATCGAGTTGTGTCTCTGAGAAGCCGCCGCTGATGCCATCAGGTTTATAGGCAGTCGCGCAGCCAGATAAAGCCGCTATCAAAGTTAAAGATAAGAATTTTTTATTCATGCTGAACCCTTTGTTGATTGGGGATAGGACAACAGCACCTCCCATGTCCCAATTTGTGCGAATTGGTGTGTGTACGAATTAAAGCACATTGCGGATAAACGTTGTCGTGAAGACCGACAACATTCAACTGCAAAAAGACTTTGGGGAACGTATCAAGCAGATTCGTGACAGCAAAGGCATGACGCAAGAAGACTTGGCTGATGCTGCAGATTTGTTTCGTACCTACATCAGTCGAATTGAGACGGGGGTGGCAAATCCAACGCTCACCGTAATCCATGCTTTGGCGAACGCAATGACGGTCCCCGTTGACAGCTTGTTGACGATGCCAATCCAGCCTAAGACATTAACAAAAACTTTCACTCGCAATCCAATTTCGAGGGGTCGTGTGACGCGGTGATGCAAGCTGTGGCACATGTGAATGTGGTAGCCAGCGAATTAATTTATGCATATGCTGTACTCGTACCAATTAGTCAGTTGGTAAGGCGGCGCACCGCCATGCCAAGGTCATTGGCTTTGGCTCGCTGTTGCATCGTGCTGGCGGCGGGGTAGCCAGCAGCGTGACCATGTGCCCCCGTGAGTCGCTTCGCTTTGTCACAGAGGCACATCGTCACTTGTCACCAGTTTGTGAGGCCGGTTGTGCCAGTCAGCCGCAAAGGCGGCGTACCGCCCTTGCAGAGTCACACCAAATGAAAGCATGTGCTTCGCAAGATGGCAGTCAGAGCGCTGTGGCGCTGGGTGTGGGTCTCGGCTCGCTGGCGCATCGTGGCTGGCGTCCCAGTTCGGAGCGTGTCAGTGTTCGCACGCTACGGCAAAGTTACATAACGCCGCATTGCATTCAGTGTCCGCCAGTCAGTCGCAGGCTCCTTTTGTGGTGGCCACCGCTTCGCGCCCTACGGGTGAAAGCAACAGGCGTTATGCAAAATTGCCTACGCTGAAGCGGGCGCGTCAGCCGCCTGCACTCCCCAGCCGCTTCGCGTCTTACGTGCAGTCGCCTGTCGCCCTGGTGGTGTGCTGGCACCGTGGCATTAGTCAGGCTCTGCGCGCATGGTTCTGGTCAGCGGCTTCGCCGTGCATTTGGTGTTAGCCCCCGCCCACCCTTGGGTCTTGCTTGCTTCGCAGCTTCGCCCGCGCGGTCTGCCCGTCCGCCCCCCAAGGGGCTCCCTCAGAATCGCGCGAATACACGCCGCCTGACGGCGGCGGCTTGCTGGTGTGGTTGTTCGGCGTGTTTTTGATGGGTTTTTGCTATGTTATTAACAGCTGATTGCGCTTATTCTATAAGGGCTAGAGGCATAAAAAGCATGTAACCCAGCGTAAACGCCGGGTTACCTTTAGTTCTTGGCTAATTTAGCAGTGGTTTGCTTTCCAAACTCTTGATACTTGGGTTTGACAGCAAAGATGTGAGCTGACTTCTGGCCAACGTGTTCAACATCACAAGCCTATCGCTCTGGCTCATCTTTTGCTGGATAAGCAATGCGTTCTGACTTTCCAGACTGGACATCACAACCAGTTGTTCCATGGTTGCGTTGTCTCGAATGTTGCCCTCAGCGTCAGGGTTGGCACTGCGCCACTCCTTTGCGGTCATCCCAAACAGCGCCTTGTTCAAAATGTCCGCCTCGTTGGCATAGACAAATCCCCCTTGCGCCCCGGTAAGTTGGGCCGGGATCAAGTGCTCCTTGACTGCGTCTGTATGAACCCTGTACTGCACTTTTGCCAGCGAGCGACGGATGCTCCACTCAATCCCGCCGGAAAGCGCCTCTTGCTCTTTGAATCGCTGGAATTCCTTGATCAGGTACAGCTTGAACTCAGGGCTCAACCAGGAACCGAATTCAAAGGCAATGTCTTTGTGAGCGTACGTTCCACCGTACCGCCCAGCCTTGGCGATTAGGCCGATACCGTTTGTTTCGTGATTCCAGGCACGGACAGACAAGGTGAAGCGATTCAATCCAGCCTTATTTCTAATTCCCTCGAATCCGGGGGAATTAAAACTTGGGTTGTTCAACCGCTCCCAAACGCCCAAGAACTCTACGGTGTCTTTATTTCGCAACCACGATTCGATCAGGACACTGCCGCCCTCGAACTTTGTCACCATATCAGTCAAGCTGATGTAGTCCTCGTCTCCTTTGGCTGTGAGCCCCACCTCGACACCCTGTACCGTCAAACTTTTGTTGGTGACCATGTTTTCTCCGTATTGCTGATAATTTTCGCACGTCAAATTCCGCCAGGGCACTCCAGCGACGGCCAAAAGCGAACGACCTATGGCTTTTCCGCGTCAGATAGGAGTGGGGGCAATTTGCACGACTTCCCCAGCTTTTGCAGCAGTGGGGGCAATGGTGGGGGCAATTTGACAAGCCGGAGCCACCAAGAAGAAAGGACTTAGGGCATTTCTGCGCTGAGTCCTTGATTCATATGGTCGGTGTGAAAGGATTCGAACCTTCGACCCCTTGCACCCCATGCAAGTGCGCTACCAGGCTGCGCCACACACCGAAGCCTCTTATTATAGACACACATCAACTCATTCAATGAAGTTATGGTTCTATAGCATCCTAACCCCGCACGTGGGTCAGGCGTTCTCAAAGAAACAAGGTACTTGTTTCTTTGAGGTTGGAGGAAGTCAAGAAAAAACTGTTCAGGCAAGAGATCGATAGCTACGGCTATGCACGCCTCTCGGCCAGCCAAACTGCATCGCATCGCATCGCATCTCACCTCATCTCGCCATGCATTCATGCCCTAATGGATTGTTTGGGTTCAACTGCGGTAGTACGGACACGCCACCGGGCTTTGGTGTGTAGCTGTGTGCTTGCTACAGATTTATGTCTCATCACTACCGTCCGGTCAAAAGTCGAACAAAATCAACTGGTTAGAAGTGGATGGTGGTTGGTTTTGTAAGTCATCGGTCTGCAAGGCGCATGAAACCTGGGTTTTCTCGAAAACCGAGACCGACAAAATCTGTAAACAAGTGTAGAGCGAGGATTTCAGTTGCAGCTCCTTTTTGACAATAGCGATCAGAACGTAGGTGGCGATCGCGCACCAGATTTGCGTCTTCACCGCGTTCTCACTATTACCCAAAAACTTCTTTATTCGCAGATGCTGCTTGATCCACTTGAAGAACAATTCCACCTGCCAGCGGTTCTTGTAAAGCTGGGCAATCACCGGCGCAGGCAGAGCCGTGTTGTTGGTCAAAAAAATCAGCGTCTTGCCCGTGGCATTCTTGAATCGCACCCGACGCAAATGCTCGGGGTAATCTTTGGCCGCTTTGAAACCATTAAGCGCGACAGACTGATCACACACCACGCCAGTGCCCTTATCCACTTTTGCCGAATACACACGCCGAGCATTGAAATTGGACTTGGCTCGTGTGACAAAAAGGCACCTGCCTGATGCATTTTGTACAGCCGGGCGAAGTCCAGATAGCCCCGATCCATGATGTAAAAAGCCCCAGCCTCAAGAGGCAAGATATCGAGCACGTTGACATCGCCCATCTTGCCGTCGCTGATGTGAATGAAGCTGGGGATACTGCCACGCAAGTCCAGCAGCGTATGCAGCTTGATAGCGGCCTTGGTGGTGCGAAACGGAGCCCAACCGAACAAACTCAGACACAGATCGATGGTGCTCGAATCCAAGGCGTACACATTGCCTGCGATGTTGACATCCAGCCCCAATGGCTCATTGGCATAGAGCTTGTTGGCTCGGCGAATCAAGACGGCAGCGAAGTCTGCCCAGATGCGCCAATCGCGTCGTTCGTTGGCATCGGCCAGGGTCGATCGTCGCACCGCCTGACGCAGACCCATGCCATAGAGCTTGGTCGCATTGGCGCTCAAAGTGGCCTCGATATCACGCAGAGATTCACGCCAAGTCAACTGCGCGTAGGCCATGATTCGAAAGTGCTCAGTGCTGGGCAAAGTGGAGACCCGCGCGTCCCCCGAGTAGCGAGCCACGATCCGAGCGAAGCTGGTCCAGGGTACGAACTCCATCACTTGAGCAAAAAGTGTTTTTCCGAAATTCACAATAATTTCCAAGAGTTGTCAAGCTAGGGAAACTACCAGTAAAAACGATCATGAAATTCAAATCGGCACCAAATTTTTTCGACCGAAAACCCGCGTGGTTATTGGGTTTACGTCAAACCAAAACCACGTTCACCGGACAGTAGTGATGTCTCATCCATATCACTGCGATGCGAGAAAAGCATACATGGCCGGCTCATCGCAAAAGATCACATTGAACCGCAGCCACGGGCTGATCTGTAAATCGGGGCTAAACAGGTGGCCAGGCCCCAGCAAAATGTCCTGCTCGGCCGCTTTGTAGGCAAGCTCGGCGGAATCGGCCAGCGCCGGATGTCTGGCCCACAAAAAGATGCCCGCTTTGGGCTCGCAAAAAATCTCAAACCCGACCTTGAGCAATTGCGAGGCGGCCAACACATGCGCCTTGGCCAGCCGCTCACGCAGGCTTTTCACATGCTTGCGACAACGCCCGTCGGTCAATGCGCCATAGGCCAGACGTTCGCTGAACTCGCTGGAGGTCAGACCCGAGATCATCTTGAGCTGCGCCAGGTCTTCCAGCAAGTCCGGGTTGGTGGCCAGGTAGCCGACACGGATGTTGGGTGAGATAGTTTTAGAAAAACTGCTGATGTAAATCACCCGATTGAGCTGATCCAGACTGGCCAGCGAGGGGCGTGGTTCGGGATCAAGGTCGGCATAAATGTCGTTCTCAACCACCAAAAAATCGTGCTTGTCGGCCAGCTGCATCACCCGGTGCAAATGCGCCAGTTGGGCAATCGAGCCGGTCGGGCTTTGCAGGCGCGGCTGGGTAAAAAATACCTTGGGTTTTTCTTCAATCACCAGCCGCTCCAGCGCCACCAGGTCGTAGCCCGAAGGCGTGCGCGGCACCCCAATCAGGCGCGCGCCCAGAAAACGCAGCGAGAACAGCAAGTTGGGGTAGCCGGGGTCATCCACCAGCACCGCATCCCCTGGGCGCACCAAGCGGCGCGCCACCAGGTCCATGGCCTGGCTGGAACCTTGCGTCAGCAACACCTGTTCGGCGGTCACGGCAATTTCCTGCTCAGCCAGCATTTCACGCACCAGCTTGCGCAGCGGCAGATAGCCTTTGGGTTCGCCGTAGCCGCTCAAATCCACGTCGTCGGTGGCCAGACTGCGCAAGCCACGGCGCACCCCGTCCTGAAACAGCCAGTCGCCGGGCAACCAGCCACAGCCAGGTTTCATGCGCAGCGCCCGGTTCTCGAAAATGCGGCGCAGATACCACATCGAATCAAAACTGAAGTTGGGGCCATGGCCAGGCAACTCAGCCACCGAGGTGGGCCGCTGTTTGACAAAAAAGCCAGAGTGCGGCCTTGAAGCAAAGTAACCCTGCGCCACCAACCGGTCATAGGCATCCACCACGGTGAACACGCTTACATTGTGCGCATGGGCAAACTGGCGGATCGACGGTGCCTTGGAGCCGGGTCGCAACTCGCCGCCCTCAATGGCGGCACAAAAGCCGGCCACGATCTGCAGCACCAAAGAGGTTGAGTTTTGCGGGTTGAGCGTGAACATGCGGGTAGGTGTCGGGTATTAGGGTTTGTATGTACAGGCGAATCGGGCTGCACAGTACATCCTCAGAAAAGGCTTAACTGTATATGGTGGACTGCAGCAGTCAACTTTACAGTTACCCCACTTTATCAACTACCCCCAGCCTGAGGATCGATATGCTGACCAAAACCCAAGCCACTAACGCCACCCTGATGGCGCGGCGCAAAGCCGCCATTCCCCGCGGCGTAGGCCAGAGCCATGAAGTGTTCATTGCGCGCGGCGACAACGCCGAGGTGTGGGACGTGGAAGGCAAACGCTACATTGACTTTGCCGGTGGCATCGCGGTGCTCAATACCGGCCACTGCCGCCCTGAGATCAAGGAAGCTGTCAAAAAACAGATCGACCTTTACACCCACACCTGCTTCCAGGTGCTGGCCTACGAGCCCTATGTGGAACTGGCTGAGCGTTTCAACGCCTTGGCTCCGGGCAACTTTGCCAAGAAAACCCTGTTTTTGAGTACCGGTGCTGAAGCGGTGGAGAACGCCATCAAGATCGCCCGTGCGCACACCAAGCGCCCTGGCGTGATTGCCTTTACCAGTGGCTACCACGGCCGCACCCTGCTCACCTTGGGTCTGACCGGCAAAGTGGCACCTTACAAGCTGGGTTTTGGGCCGTTCCCTAACGAAATTTTTCATGCCCAGTTTCCCAATGCCGCCCATGGCGTGAGCGTGGACGATGCCATGGCCTCCATAGAAACCATTTTCAAGAACGACATTGAAGCCAGCCGTGTGGCAGCCATCATTGTTGAGCCAGTGCAGGGCGAAGGTGGCTTCAACGTCGCCCCTGCCGACTTCTTGCAACGCCTGCGCGCGCTGTGCAACCAGCACGGCATCGTGATGATTGCCGATGAAATTCAAACCGGCGCAGGCCGCACCGGCACCTGGTTTGCCATTGAGCAAAGCGGTGTGGCGCCCGACCTGATCACCATGGCCAAGTCGATGGCTGGTGGTTACCCGATCTCGGGCGTGGTCGGCCGCGCCGAGATCATGGACGCTCCCGCCGCGGGTGGGCTGGGCGGCACGTATGCGGGCAGCCCCATTGCCTGCGCAGCCGCTTTGGCTGTGCTGGATGTGTTTGCCAAAGAAAACTTGCTCGAGCGAAGCCGCAAGCTGGGCACGCACATGATGGCCAAGCTCAAAGCCATGGCCGCCAAAGACAAACGCATCTGCGACGTGCGCGGTCTCGGTGCCATGGTGGCAATCGAGTTGTGCAAAGATGGTGACCCGCACCAGCCCAGTGCCGAATTAGCCAAAGCGCTGGCGGCCGAGGCGACCAAGCGCGGCCTGATTTTGCTGACCTGCGGCACTTATGGCAATGTAGTGCGCATTCTGGTGCCGCTGACCGCCAGCGATGCTATTGTGGACGAAGGCCTGGCGATCATGGAAGCCAGCCTGGCCGCCACTGCCTGATTGGCACACTATTTGCATGGTTAAAACAGCTTGTAGCCCTTATGTAACGGGCGTAAAGCGCTTTTGAAAGAATAGCAAATAATGGCCCTGTCAGACCCCTTGGTTCGCTTCAGCAACGTTCAAAAATCGTACGACGGCAGCACGCTGGTCGTCAGCGATTTGAATCTGGACATTCAAAACGGTGAATTTTTGTCGCTGCTGGGGCCCTCAGGCTCGGGCAAGACCACCACGCTGATGATGCTGGCCGGCTTTGAGTCGCCCACCTCGGGCGAGATTCTTCTCTCGGGCAAGCCGATTACCAAAACGCCGCCGCACAAGCGCAACTTTGGCATGGTGTTCCAGAACTACGCGCTGTTTCCGCACATGTCGATTGCCGACAACGTGGCTTACCCGCTGACGGTGCGCAAGCTTGGCAAGGCCGAGCGCGAGGCCAAGGTCTTGCGTGCGCTCGACATGGTGCAGATGGGCACACTGGGGGCGCGCTTTCCGGGGCAGCTCTCGGGCGGGCAACAGCAGCGCGTGGCGCTGGCGCGTGCCCTGGTGTTCGACCCGCAGCTGGTGCTGATGGACGAGCCGCTGGGCGCGCTGGACAAGCAGTTGCGTGAACACATGCAGCTCGAACTCAAGGAAATTCACCGCAAGCTTGGTTTGACCTTTGTCTACGTGACGCACGACCAGTCCGAGGCGCTGACCATGTCCAACCGGGTGGCGGTGTTCAATGACGGCACCATCCAGCAGATCGACACCGCCAGTGCCTTGTATGAAACTCCGACCAACCGTTTTGTGGCCGGTTTCATTGGCGACAACACGGTGTTCCACGGTGCAGTGCGCTCTGTCGACAAAGACCAGTGCGGTGTGCAGCTCAACGATGGTGCCAACGTCACCGGCATCAATGTCAACGCTGCAACGGTGGCAACAAGCGTCAAGGCGTGCATTCGCCCCGAGCGTATCCGTGTCCATACCGATGCCAACCGTCCGGCCTTCAACTGCGTGCCCGCCACCGTCAACGACGTGATTTACCTGGGCGACCATTTGCGACTGCGCTGCCAGGCAGGGCAGACCGAGGCCACCGTCAAGATTGCGCTGGAAAGTCAGACCTTGCCCCAGGCGGGCGAAAGCGTCTGGCTGCACCTACCCCCCGAGCATTTGCGGGTCTACCTGTGACCCGTGTGCATTTTTTTGAACTTGCTAAAACCCAGAAGGAGACTTTTCATGAAACTCACCCCCCTCGTGGCCGCTTGTGCCGCATGTGTTGCTTTTGCCAGCCACGCTGAAACCCAGCTGACCGTGGTCAACTTTGGCGGTGCCAATGGCAACGCGCAAAAAGTGGCCTACTTTGGACCCTTTGAAAAGGCCACCGGCAACAAGGTCGTCGGTGTTGAATACAACGGTGAGCAGGCCAAGATCAAGGCCATGGTCGAAGCCAAGAAAGTTACCTGGGACGTGGTGGAAGTTGAATCGCCCGACGTGGCCCGTGGCTGCGACGAAGGCCTGTTCGAAAAACTCGATTACAGCAAGATCGGCAACAAGGCCGACTTTCAGCCCGCGGCCATCCACGAGTGCGGCATTGGCACCTTCGTCTGGTCCACCGTCATGGCCTACAACGGCGACAAGCTCAAGACCGCCCCCACCACCTGGGCCGATTTCTGGGATGTGAAGAAATTCCCCGGCAAGCGTGCAATGCGCAAGGGTGCGCGCTACAACATTGAATTTGCCCTGATGGCCGACGGTGTGCCGGTGGCCGATGTGTACAAAGTGCTCAAGACCAAGGAAGGCGCTGACCGCGCGTTCAAGAAACTCACCGAACTCAAACCCAACATCCAGTGGTGGGAAGCCGGTGCCCAGCCGCCACAGTTTCTGGTGGCCGGTGACGTGGTCATGACCACCGCCTACAACGGCCGCATCGACGCCGCCCAGCGCGAAGGCAAAAACCTCAAGATCACCTGGACTGGCGGCATCTATGACCTGGACTACTGGGTCATGCCCAAGGGCACACCCAACAAGGACGTGGCACTAAAGTTCATCGCCATGGCCAGCGATACCGACGCGCAGGCTGAATACGCCAAAAACATCGCCTACGGCCCAACCAACAAGAAGGCCTTGGCCAAGTTGGATGCCAAGGTGCTCGGTGGCCTGCCCACCGCACCAGCCAACGCCAAGACAGCATTGCAGTTCAACGTCGGCTTCTGGGCCGACCAGGGCGAGACGCTCGAAAAACGTTTCACCGCCTGGGCTGCACAGTAAGTTCAATTCAGAGAGAAGGCCAAGACCGTGACGACAACGCCCATAACTGCCATTCCCGGAAACCTGGCTGTGCAGTTGCGGCGTTCACAACGTCGCAAAAAGACCTTTGCAATCTCCCTGACATTGCCGCTGCTGGTTTTTTTATTGGCTTTTTTTATCGTGCCCATCGGCGCGCTGCTGATGCGGGCGATCGAAAACCCTGAAGTCGCCAGCACGCTCAGCCGCACCGTTGCGGTGCTGAAAGCGTGGGATCGCACGTCGGCACCCCCCGATACGGCGTACGCGGCGGTGATCGCCGACTTGGCTGACATCAGCGAGCAATCCGATGCCGGTGGTCTGGCAAGGCGCCTCAACAGTGAAATCGCCGGGGGACGATCGCTGGTGATGAGCACCTACCGCGCCCTGCCTTTCGAAGCCAATTTGTCGTCAGCACAGGTGAAAGCGCGCATGCTCGCGCTTGACCCACGCTGGGAAGAACTGGGGTATTGGCAAGCAATCGCAAAAAATGGTTCGCGCTGGACCCCCGACTACCTGCTGACCGCGGTCGACCTCAAGCGCGACGTGCAAGGCAACATCGTCCCGGTCGATGCCGAATCGGCAGCATTCTTCAACATTCTGATTCGCACCTTCAGCATCAGCGCCATCGTGACGCTGGCTGCCTTGCTGTTGGGTTACCCGCTGGCGTACTGGCTGTCCACGCTGTCCGCCCGGCAAGCCAACATCCTGATGATTCTGGTGCTGGTGCCGTTTTGGACATCGGTGCTGGTGCGCTCGGCCGCCTGGATCGTGCTGCTGCAAAACAACGGGCTGGTCAACCGCGCCCTGCTAGAACTGGGCCTCATCAGCGCGCCGCTGCCGCTGCTGTTCAACCGGCTGGGGGTCATCATCGCCATGGTGCACATCCTGCTGCCGTTCATGATCCTGCCGCTGTACAGCGTGATGAAGTCGGTGCCGCCCACTTATTTGCGCGCGGCGGTGTCGCTTGGCAGCTCGCCACTGGCGGCGTTCTTTCGGGTCTATATGCCGCAAACCTACCCTGGCATGGGTGCCGGTGGCCTGCTGGTGTTTATTTTGAGCATTGGCTACTACGTCACGCCCGCCCTGCTGGGTGGGGCCGACGACCAGATGCTGAGCTATTACGTGGCGCAGTACACCAACGTCACCGTCAACTGGGGCATGGCCTGTGCTTTAGGCGCGGTGTTGCTGAGCGCCACGCTGGTGCTGTACGCGCTGTACCGGCGCATCGTCAAATCCGAACTGAGTCTGGGGTAAAAAACCATGTCTTTGCCTGCCCGCCCCATGTTTCCAGCCTACGCCACGCTGGCCGACAAGATTGGCTGGTATCTGCTGCGCGGCGTTGGCGTGCTGGTGCTGCTGTTTTTGTTGCTGCCCATTCTGGCGATCGTGCCGCTGTCGTTCAGCGACAGCACCTTTTTGTCATACCCAGTGCCTGCCTGGTCGCTGCGCTGGTATGAAAACCTGTTTACTTCCGAGGCATGGGCGCGTGCCACGCGCAACAGTTTTATCGTCGCGCCGCTGGCCACCATTCTGGCGACCATTCTGGGCACCATGGCCGCGGTCGGTCTGGCGCGTATCAATTTTTTTGGTAAGGGCCTGTTGATGAGCCTGCTGATTGCACCAATGGTGGTGCCGATCGTGGTGGTGGCGGTAAGCACCTACATTTTCTTTGCCCGAATCGGCCTCAATGACACTTACCTGGGTCTGGTCCTGGTGCACGCGGCGTTGGGCGCGCCGTTTGTGCTGACCACCGTGCTGGCAACGCTGCAAAGTTTCAATGACAACCTGGTGCGTGCATCGCTGAGTCTGGGCGCCAACCCGCTGATGACTTTTTTCCGCATCACGCTGCCGATCATTGCGCCGGGCGTGATCTCGGGTGCGCTGTTTGCTTTTGCCACCTCGTTTGACGAAGTGGTCGTCACGCTGTTTATTGCCGGTCCAGAGCAAGTGACGCTGCCGCGCCAGATGTTCACAGGCATCCGTGAAAATATCAACCCGACCATTGCCGCCGTGGCCACGCTGCTGATCATCTTCACCACCACGCTGATGCTGGCGCTGGAGTGGCTGCGCGGGCGCAGACGATGAGCAATACGCCAACCAAACGCTATTGAAAATATATCTGCTAGACCATGATCCAATTGGGCTAGATGCCAATTTCTCTTAAAACTTATGCAGCAGACGTCCACCAAAAACCAGCCTCTTTCTGGCAACGCCATGCCGCGCTTTGGCGGCATCGCCAGCATGCTGCGCCTGCCGGTGGTCACTTCAGCGCACGCTCTGGATGCCGCGTTTGTTGGCGTGCCGCTGGACATCGGCACCAGCCACCGCCCCGGCGCGCGCTTTGGGCCACGGCAGATTCGTGCCGAGTCGGCACTGATCCGGCCCTACAACATGGCCACCGGAGCCGCACCGTTTGACACTTTGCAGGTGGCCGATCTGGGCGACGTGCCGATCAACACCTATTCGCTGGACAAGTCGGTGGCCATCATCACCGACTACTTTGACGAGTTGCTGGCGCACGACTGCATTCCGCTGACGCTCGGCGGCGACCACACCATCGCCCTGCCGATCCTGCGCGCCATGGCCAAGAAGCACGGCCCGGTGGCGCTGGTGCACGTCGATGCCCATGCTGACGTGAACGCCGACATGTTTGGCGAACGCATCGCGCACGGCACGCCGTTTCGCCGTGCGGTGGAGGAAGGCCTGTTGCAGTGCGAGCGCGTGTTCCAGATTGGCTTGCGTGGCAGCGGTTACGCGGCCGATGACTTTGACTGGCCGCGCCAGCAGGGCTTTCACCTGACGCTGGCGCACGAGGTCTGGTGGCAGTCGCTGTCACCGCTGATGGCCAATGTGCGCGCCACCGTGGGTGATGCGCCGTGCTACCTGAGCTTTGACATTGACGGCATCGACCCGGCCTACGCGGGCGGCACCGGCACGCCCGAGATTGGCGGCTTGAGCGTGCCCCAAGCGCTGGAGATCATTCGCGGCTGCCACGGGCTCCATTTGGTGGGTTGCGACCTGGTGGAGGTATCCCCGCCGTATGATCCCAGCGGCAACACCGCGCTGCTCGGTGCCAACCTGTTGTTTGAAATGTTATGCGTGTTGCCGGGTGTGCTCAGACGCTAAAGAATCATCACTTTTAATAGCTTTTACCACTTATTCCATGAGGGCTAGAGCCCTTTTTTATTCATTGTTAAGGAGCCTGTATGTCTGCCTCTCCCCTGTCTCTCCTCAAAGACCCCAGCCTGCTCAAAACCGACGCACTCATCAACGGCCAGTGGGTCACGGGCAATAGCCGCTTCGCCGTGACCGACCCGGCCACCGGTGCGCACCTGGCCGACGTGGCCAACCTGGGCCCGGCCGATGCTGAAAAAGCCATCGTCGCCGCTAACGCCGCCTGGCCAGCCTGGCGCGCCAAAACCGCCAAAGAGCGCAGCATCATCTTGCGCAAGTGGTTTGACCTGATCATGGCCAACCAGGACGACCTGGGCCGCATCATGACCGCCGAAGAAGGCAAGCCACTGCCCGAGGCCAAGGGCGAAATTGCCTACGGCGCCAGCTTTGTCGAATGGTTTGCCGAAGAAGCCAAGCGCATCAACGGCGAAACCCTGCCCCAGTTTGACAACAACCGCCGCCTGCTGGTGTTGCGTCAGCCCATTGGCGTGTGCGCCGCCATCACGCCGTGGAACTTTCCCATGGCCATGATCACGCGCAAGGTGTCGCCAGCCTTGGCTGCTGGTTGCCCGGTGGTGATCAAACCGGCCGAACTGACCCCCTTGAGCGCGTTGGCCGTTGCCGAGTTAGCGCTGCGTGCGGGTATTCCAGCCGGGGTGCTCAATGTGCTGAGCGCTGATGCCGACAACTCGATTGCCATTGGCAAGGTCTTTTGCGCCAGCGACGTGGTGCGCCACATCAGCTTCACCGGCAGCACCGAAGTGGGCCGCATCCTGCTCACCCAATCAGCCCCCACGGTTAAAAAACTGTCACTCGAACTCGGCGGCAACGCACCCTTCATCGTATTTGACGATGCCGACATTGACAGCGCGGTGGAAGGCGCTTTTGCCAGCAAGTATCGCAATGCCGGGCAAACCTGCGTCTGCTCCAACCGCCTGTATGTTCAAGCTGGTGTTTACGACGAATTTGTCGCCAAGTTTGCCGCCAAGGTGAAGACCGCCAAGGTTGGCAACGGCTTCGACGATGGCATCAACCAGGGCCCGCTGATTGAAGAGGCAGCGCTGCAAAAAGTAGAGCGTCATGTGAAGGATGCGGTTGCGAAAGGGGCGCGTTTGCTCACCGGTGGCAAGCGTCTGCCGGGCTTGTTTTTTGAGCCCACGGTGATTGCCGATGCCACCGCTGACATGCTGTGCGCCCGTGAAGAAACTTTCGGGCCCTTTGCCCCAGTGTTCAAGTTCAACACCGAGGCCGAAGCGATTTTTGCCGCGAACAACACCGAATTCGGCCTGGCCAGCTACTTCTACAGCCGCGACATAGGCCGCATCTGGCGTGTCAGCGAAGCACTTGAATACGGCATGGTAGGGGTCAACGTGGGCATTCTGGCCACCGAGCACGTGCCGTTTGGCGGTGTCAAGCAGTCTGGCCTGGGCCGCGAGGGCTCGCACCTGGGTATTGACGACTATGTGGAAATCAAATATGTCTGCGTAGGCGACATATTGAAGTGATTTCTAAATCCGAAAACGCAATGATTTTTATAGCTACTTGTGCTTGTGAACGGCTACAAATAAGTGCGTAAATTTGGCGGCAAAGGTTATTTGGCTTTGATTTCATTTGTGCGCCAAGGGGGTGTTGAAAGGAGCCCGAAGGGCGAGTGCAAACACCCCCTTGGTGCGCGCCGACGGTGATTTGAGTGTCGTGAATTGGTTTGTGAACGGAGTTGACTGGCGTTAAGCCCGGCTAGCCAAACAGCCCAAGAGCGAGTAGAAACCGGCCTTGCCGTAAAAGCTCGAGAAGCAGGCACGACACCGGCCAATAACGTCGAAAGTTCAAACCGATGTCGTGCCCCGAGCCCGGAAGGGCGACGTTGCCGGTGTCAGTATTTCACAAAGCACCAGCCGCTGTCCAGCCCAACCTCCGTCGGCCACTTTTTGCCGATGGAGCCACCTGCCAGGCGTTACCTGTGTGTTTGCTGCCACATCCCGGTGCTGCTGTGCAGCCGCTGCGACCGTGGTAACCGCTACTGCAAAGACTGCGCACCCAAGCAACGCGCCTGCAGTGTGCGCGCAGCTGGGCAACGCTACCAAGCCAGCCGACGTGGCCGCCACGCCCACGCCCAGCGACAACGCCGCTGGCGCGTAAAACACGCAAAAGTGACGCATCAGGGTTCCCCACCTGCAGCACTGCCTGCTCTACTGCCACCCGAGGTAGCGGCCATCGAAATTGATACACCACAGCAACCCTGGCAGTGCCATTTCTGCTGCTGCCATTGTGTTGAATTGGTGCGCATTGACTTTCTACGCTGTCGCATCCGTCGCCCACCTCGTTTAACAGACCAGAAAGAGCCATACCATGCCCGTGACCCCTGAACTCAGAGCCCAGATACTGCGTTATTACCACGTCGAGCAGTGGTGAGTGGGCACTATTGCCCGCCAACTCAAGGTGCACCACGGCACCGTGCAGAGAGCCTTGCGCCAAGCAGGCTTGCCCCGCATCGGTGCTGTGCGCGCCTCACGCATCGACGCTTACCTGCCGTTCATTCTTGAGACCCTGAAGAAGTTCCCCGACCTCAGGGCCACCCGCAGAAACCTTTCATGAGTTTGCCTTGCACATCGTGCGTCGCACTGGCCAAACGGTAGATTTCAACCTACCAAATGCGTTTGACACCATCACGGGTGCATCTAGAGTGGGTGATGTCCGCGCCAACGGCTGCATTGCTTGAGAAGTCTGTTCAAAGTTGAGCAATCAGCCATTGTTAACAGTCAAACCATCGGCACAATAGACGAATTACATGGCTTACTCCACCCCCAGCGCCTTGAACACCGCATCCACCGGATCTGAATAGAACCCGGTCTGGAACTTGGCAAACAACTCACCCGGCACAGTCGCAATATCGGTCACGCTGGACATGGGCAGCAGGAGGCGCTTGGCCCCAGCATCAAAAGCCACCTGCAGACATTCCGCCA
>Ga0210029_1001167_pt1 | contig 15836 bp, 12 predicted proteins | sample CryGeymeta201521_FD_183985 | JGI IMG/M metagenome (GOLD analysis project Ga0210029, IMG submission 183985) | Groundwater microbial communities from Crystal Geyser aquifers in Utah, USA - Crystal Geyser metaG 2015-21 (SPAdes) (version 2) | ecosystem: Environmental > Aquatic > Deep subsurface >... | reverse complement strand
CACAAGATACCGACCGCGAAGTATGCCACCTTCACCGACGCGGCCGCCGCCCACGCCTACATCGACGCGCAAGGCGCGCCCATCGTCGTCAAGGCCGACGGTCTGGCCGCCGGCAAGGGCGTGGTAGTGGCAACGAGCGAGGAACAAGCCCACGCGGCGGTCGACCTGATGCTGGCCCCGGATGGTCGATCCGGCGCCTTCGGCGCGGCCGGCGCGCGGGTGGTAATCGAGGAATGTCTCAGCGGCGAGGAGGCCAGTTTCATCGTCATGGTCGACGGCGAGCATGTCCTGGCCATGGCCACGTCCCAGGACCACAAACGTCTGCTCGACGGCGATCTCGGTCCCAACACCGGCGGCATGGGCGCCTATTCGCCCGCCCCGGTGGTCACCCCCGAGCTGCACGCCCGCATCCTGCGCGAGGTGATCCGCCCGGTGGTCCAGGGCATGAAGCAGGAAGGCACGCCCTACACCGGCTTTCTCTACGCCGGCGTGATGATCGCCCCGGATGGCCGCCTCGGCGTGCTGGAATTCAACTGCCGTTTCGGCGACCCGGAGACCCAACCCATCATGCTGCGCCTGAAGAGCGACTTCACCGTGCTGATCGAGGCCGCCATCGACGGTCGCCTGGACCAGGTCGAGGCCGAGTGGGACCGCCGGGTGGCGCTCGGCGTGGTGCTGGCCGCCGCCGGCTACCCGGGCTCACCCCGCAAAGGCGATGCCGTCACCGGGCTGGGCATTAAGGGCGATGACTTTCACATCTTCCATGCCGGCACCGCCATCCAGGACGATCAAGTGGTCGTTTCCGGCGGCCGTGTGCTGTGCGTGACGGCCCTGGGCGACACGGTGAAGATCGCCCAAGCCCGCGCCTACGAAGTCGCCGAGCAAATCAACTTCGCCGGCCGCCAGATGCGCCGCGACATCGGCTGGCGGGCCCTCAAGCGGCGGTGACCCCGCGGCCCGACATCGTCTCCCTACGCCGTCACCTAACTGCGGGCGGGCTCATCGCCTACCCCACTGAATCCTGCTACGGCCTGGGCTGCGACCCGAAAAACGCCCGTGCCGTGGTGGCCCTGCTACGACTCAAGGGGCGGCCCAAGGCCAAGGGCCTGATACTCATCGGCAGCGCGCCGGAGCAATTGGCGCCCTATCTGGCCGAACCGCCGGCCGCCTGGCCGCAATACTGGCCCGGCCCCACCACCCTGTTGCTGCCGGCCGCGCGCCATTGCCCGAAGTGGCTGACCGGCCGGCACAGCAAGCTCGCGGTCCGCGTCACCGCCCATGCGGAAGCCGCACGTCTATGCGATGCGCTAGGCATGGCGCTGGTCTCGACCAGCGCCAATCGCGCCGGCCAGCGCACGCTGACCACGGCGGCCCAATGTCGCGCGGTGTTCGGCCAGTCGGTCTGGGTACTAAATGGCCGCATCGGCAAACGGCAGCGGCCGTCGACCATCGTCGATCCGGCCAGCGGCCGCCTGCTGCGCGCCTAATGGAAACCACCTTGGACGCCGCAACCGTCCCCTTCGCTCGCCAGATCGGCCTGCGCAGGAATGTCGATGGCCGCTTGGAACTGCCATTCTCCGAGGCCGTGCACAACCACCTGGGCACCGTCCACGCCAGCGCCCAGATCGCCCTGGCCGAGACCGCCAGCGGCGATTTACTCGCCCGGCGTTTTCCGCAACTGGTGGGCCGGGTCGTGCCGGTGGTGCGCGCGGTCAGGGCCAAATTCCGCAAGCCCGCGACCCAGACCCTGACCGCCTATCCGGCCATTGCCGATGATGACCTGAAGCGCTTCCTGGCACAGATCGAAAACCAGGGCCGGGCATTCCTCACCGTCGAGGTGGAGGTGCGCGACACCGACGGTGACCTCACCTGCCGCGCCGCCTTCGACTGGTTCATCCGGTCCTTGCCCCTGATTTAACGAAAACTCAATAGCCCATAGGGCGGGCCATGCCCGCCGCAACGGCACCGGGTGAACGGTGGCCGGATCAGAACCGGTAGGTCAGGTTGGCGTAGATCGAACGCCCCATGCCGGGCACGGCGATGCCCCAGGGGATAGCGTTGATCGACATGGTCGTCCCCTGACCGGCATAGGCGCCGCCCAAGGGCAGCGAGTAGGCCTTGTCGAACAGGTTGTCGATACCCACATCCAGTTGGGCCTTTTTCCACCCGTAGCGGCTGCGTAGGTTGAACAAACTATAACCGCCGGTCGCGATCTCATTGCGGACGGTGGAAACATCTTTCTTGCCGGCAACCAATTGGGCCTCGACCGTGTTGGTCCACTGGCCGAGGCGCTGGGTCAGGGCCAACCTGGCGTTCAGCGGCATGATGTTGTACAGGTTATCGTCGGTGGTCGGGTTCTTGCCCCTGACATAATTCAGCAGGCCGCTGGCGGTGAAGCTGCCGTACTTGCCCGTACTCGCCAACAGGATATTACCGGAGACATCCAGGCCGTAGAGCCGGGCCGATTGGTTGACATATTGCAGCACATTGAATTTGTGCGCGGTGCAGGTCGCGCCCGGCAGGCACTGCGCATCGATAAAGTCCTGAACATAGGTGTAGTAGGGCGTGACCTTAAGGCCCCATTGAGTTTGCTCGGCATCGTGCCAGTCGGCCGTGGCGCTCACCGTGTGCGCCGTTTCCGGCTTCAGATCGAGGTTACCGACATAGCCGTTGCCGTCACCGACGAAGTTGTTCATGTCCGCCGCCATGGACCAGGTCGACCAGGTATAACGTTCGTATAGATTGGGCGAGCGGGTCTTTTGCCCATAGCCGATCTCGTAGGTACGGGTGGCATCCGGGATGTAGCGGGCCAGCGCGGTGATATCCCAGTTTTGATCTGTCCTGGCGTGGGCCTGGGCATTGAATGCATCGCCATCGCGCTGCTGGTAATTGAGCATCGGCGCCATGCCGTTGGTGGTCGGGTTGTAGCCCCGCACCGCGCCAGTATCCATCTCGACCGTCTCATGGCGCAGGCCAAGCAGGCTGGTCCATTGCGGCGTGAAGTGCGCCTCCCATTCGCCAAACAGGGCGTAGCGGTCGCGCTGGCCATTATTGATGTTCCAGAAGACGCCTGGCCACATCCCGGCGCCGGATGGCGACCACCAGTCATCCAGGCGGTAGACCTGATAGGCGCCACCGACCCGCACGGTATCGCGCCCGGATAGCAGAATATCGCCCTGCACCGAGACGCCGGTGGTCTTGCCATCGGTGGCCATCGGCATACCCGCCGCGCAGGTCATGCCGATCGGCGAACACGGACTGCCGTTGGCCGCCATTGGCCCACCCGAGGCGGTTCCATACCAGAATCGCTTGTCCGCGCCGAAATCCATCTCGTGTTGCACTTCCTCATGGTAAGCGCGTGCCTTCAAGGCGCCCCAACGATATTGACCGGTATAACCCAGATCAATCTGGTCGCTCCGGTTGTCGGTCATGTCCATGCGCTGGTTCGGAAATAGCTCGTAGGGGATGTGTTGATGCGCCAGCTTCAGGTCGAACAGGTGCTCGTCGCTGCGTAGCGCGATGTCCAGCGCCTGGTTGATCGACTGGTAGGCGGAGGAGCCGACTTCGTCGAGCGCCAGGGTGTGGCCGGCCTGGCCAGTGGCGGTGGTGGCCTTGAAATCGGCCCCGGCGCGGTAATCGTCGGACTGCGCGACCGAGCCGGTATAGGACACGCTCAGCTTCTCGCCGGCAACCGTCAGTCTGGCATTGGCGCCTCTGGCGTCGCCGTTGCTGCGGTAGAAGGCGCCGACCTCGCCGGTTTTCAAGGCGCCTTCGCCGGCCCTGGCGAATACCGGCCGGGCTGATTCGACCACAATGCCGCCGCCGATGCTGTCGCCACCGACGCTGACCGGCGTGACGCCGGCGTAGACCGTGACCTTGCCAACGCGGGTCGGGTCGATATAGGACAGCGCCGGGTTCATGTGATTGGGGCAGGCGGCGATCAGGTCCATGCCATCGACCTTGACCCGCAGCCGATCATCCGCCAGACCGTGAATCGCCGGCAGGCTGGAGACGCCGCCCGCGCCATAAAGGCTGACGCCCGGCAGGTCGCGCAACAAGCTCGCCGTGTCGCTGGTCGCGGCTCTCAGAGCGGCAAGCGCCGCCGCGTCGATAGGCGTCGCCGGCCATGGCGTATTCCACCTCGACCCGGTAACCACCACGTCACCCAGGTTATAAACCGCGTCCTCACCCCAGGCCGTCGCCGCCATGGCCGCCATAATGAGAAACACGGACCGTCGCACCACGAATCTATTGCTCACTTTTATCCCCTAGTCGCGCCAATAAAAAACCCCCTCGCGGGGGTTAAAACGTGAGGCAAACCGGTAAATTCACCCGCGTTGGAAGCGGACTGAATGGTACTGATGGCGGGGGCGACCGGGAATGTGGCAAATTGCCGCGCGACAAAATGCCACATAGCGCGCACACGCAAATTGAAATTGCCAGGGCGGCGCTGGCGCTACCGTCCGGGCAGAGTGGCTCAAATCAGGCCGCATCGCGGCCTACGGCTACTCGGCGTTCTGCGCCGCACACTCCTGTCCTGCGCTTCGAACCACATGGCGTTGAGTACCGACAACATGACGGCGGCGGCGATACCGAGAATCCAGGCGAAGTACCACATGATGATTTCCTTTTTTAGTAGACCGAATGGTCGTTGGCTTCGATGTGGGCGAGGGTGATCTTGCCGCGCATGATGCGGTAGGCCCAACCGGTGTAGGTCAGCACGATCGGCGTCATCACCAGCGCCACCCAGAACATGATGCCTAGGGTGCGTTGGCTGGACACGCAGTCCCAGACGGTGAGGCTGTGGCCAGGCATGGAACTGGAGGGCAGCACAAATGGGAACATGGCGACCCCGGCCGTGAAGATCACGCCCAGCATGGCGACCGAACTGGCGATGAAGGCCAGCACACCTTTCAGCCTGACGGCGAAGACCATGCCGACCAGGGTGCCCAGGAAGCCCAGCGCGGGAAAGGCCCACAGCAGCGGCACTTTGTTGAAGTTGCCGAGCCAGGCGCCGGCCTGCATTTCCACCACCTTGCCGACCGGACTCTGCGCCGCGCCCGCTTCCGGGCCGGAAACCAGCGTATAGCCGTGCATGTTGGCGACCAGGATGCCGCACACCGCAAAGCCAACGATCATCAGCCCGCCAAAGACGAGCGCAGCCTTGCGGACACGGGCCTGCACGTCGCCTTCAGTGCGCACGATCAGGTAGTTGGCGCCGTGGAAGGCGATCATTGCCAGGCTGACCACGCCGGACAGTAATGCGAACGGGTTGAGCAGCGCCCAGAAGGTGCCGGTGTAGGTTGAGCGCAGGGTGTCATCGAATTGGAACGGCACACCTTGCAGAACATTGCCGAAGGCCACACCGAACAGCAGCGCGGGCACCGCGGAGCCGACAAACAGGCCCCAGTCCCAAGCCGAGCGCCAGCGCGGATCGGCCACTTTGCTGCGGTAGTCGAAACCGACTGGCCGGAAGAACAGCGCCCACAACACCGCCATCAGAGCGAAGTAGAGGCCCGAGAAGGCGGTCGCGTAGACCATCGGCCAGGCCGCGAAGATGGCGCCGCCGGCGGTGATGAACCAGACCTGGTTGCCGTCCCAGTGCGGCGCCACGCTGTTGATCAGCACGCGGCGCTCGCTGTCGGTCCTGGCGACGAAGGGCAACAGGGTGCCCATGCCCATGTCATGACCGTCCATCACGGCAAAACCGACCAGCAGCACGCCGACCAGCAACCACCAGATCAATTTAAGGATTTCGTAATCGAACATATCAGACCTCCTTGCTGGAAATGGGAGCGGCCACCGCGCCATGCGGCAGCACACCGCCGGATTCATGGTGGTAAACACCGGTGCCCAGGCTGGATGGTCCCAGGCGTGCGTACTTGAACATCAGGTAAAGCTCGGCGATCAGTAGCAGGGTGTAGAAGACCAGGAAGCCGGTCAGTGACAACATCACTTCATTGGCGGTCAGGGTGGAGGCGGACAGATGCGTAGGCAGCACGCCATGCACCGTCCAGGGTTGCCGGCCCACCTCGGCGACGATCCAGCCCACTTGCGTCGCGACCCAGGGCATGGGTATGAATAGCAGCGCCCACCGGAGCAGCCAGGGCTTCTGCTCGAAGCTGTTCTTGGCCGAGGCCCAGAAGGCGATGACGAACAGAGCGATGAAGGCGAAGCCCAGCGCCACCATGATGCGGAAGCTCCAGAACAGGGGAGCGACAGGCGGGATGGCAGCATCCACGGCGCGCGCCACCATCTCTGGCGTCGCCTGGGCGACATCGGCGGTGTATTGCTTCAGCAGCAAGCCGTAGCCCATATCGGCCTTGTGCGCGTTGAACTGGCTAACCGCCTCAACATCGTTCTTGTCGCGGCGCATACGCTCCAGCGCGCTCACAGCGACTGCACCACTTTCAATGCGCTGTTTGAGCGTGACTTGCAGACGGTCGATGCCCGGCAGCACCGTGCCACTCGAACGGGTGGCGATGAGGCCCAGCAGGTAGGGTATCTTCACCTCGGCGTGGTTGGTATGCGCGGCCTCGTCCGGTATGCCGAACAGGGTCAGGCCGGCGGGAGCCGCCTCGGTCCTCCACATACCCTCCATCGCCGCCAGTTTGGTCTGCTGGTGCTCGGTCACCGCATAACCGGATTCGTCGCCCAGCACTACTACCGATAAGGCTGAAGCCAGACCAAAGGCGGCGGCGACGCGGAAGGATCGACGGGCGAATTCCAGGTCGCGGCCCTTGAGTAGATACCAGGAGGAAATGCCCAGCACGAACACCGATGCGGTGACATAGCCGGACGACACGGTATGCACAAACTTGGCCTGCGCCGCCGGGTTGAACACCAGGTCCCAGAAGCTGGCCATCTCCATGCGCATGGTGACCGGGTTGAACTCGGCGCCAACCGGGTTCTGCATCCAGCCGTTGGCGATCAGGATTAGCAGCGCCGAGAGGTTGGAGCCGATGGCGACCAGATAGGTCACCGTCAAGTGGCCGACCTTGGACAGGCGGTCCCAACCGAAAAAGAACAGGCCGACGAAGGTGGATTCCAGGAAAAATGCCAGCAAACCCTCGATGGCCAGCGGGGCGCCAAAGATGTCACCGACATAATGCGAGTAGTAAGACCAGTTGGTGCCGAACTGGAACTCCATGGTCAGGCCAGTGGTGACGCCCAACGCGAAGTTGATGCCGAACAGCTTGCCCCAGAACCGGGTCATGTCCAGGTAGATATTCTTGCCGGTCATGACATAGACCGTCTCCATGATCGCCAGGATGAAGGTCATCCCCAGCGTCAGGGGTACGAACAGGAAGTGGTACAAGGCAGTGGCGGCAAACTGCAGGCGTGCCATATCTACAGCACCAGGATCAATCATGGTTTGGTCTCCTTGCTTGGGTTGGAAACGGGTTGGTCCGGCGTGGCGTCGGACAGCATACGAGCGACGTCCTCGGCGGCGGCCTGTTTGCTCGGCGCCTGGGCGAAAAACGCCCACCACAGGCCATAGAGCAGCGCGCACTTGACGACCAGGGCGAGCAGGATTTCGCGGCGCAGGTTGGGCCGCTTCATGTTCATGTCGTTACGAATGATGATGAGCTGGGCCCATAGTGAATATGGGCTCTAATGTATAAGGCGACACGAAGGTCTGGAATATGGCAAATTGCCGCAGGGCAAAACGCCGCAGGGCAACGATATGACCGCTCGCGACATTCGGGCCGATCTATCAGCTGGCTGCGATAGAATGTGTAAAACGACTGCCAATGAAAAAGATGGTTAGCAACAACAAGGTCAAGGAATTCCTGCTCGAACTTCAGGAACTGATTGTCGAACGCCTGGCACAGGTGGATGGCCAGCCATTCCGGCACGACGCCTGGCAACGCCCCGAGGGCGGTGGCGGCATCACCCGGCTGATCGAGGACGGCAATGTCTTTGAGCGCGGCGGGGTCAACTTCTCCCACGTCACCGGCGACCGCTTGCCGGCCTCGGCCACGGCGCAACGGCCCGAACTGGCCGGCCGCCGCTGGCAGGCCATGGGGGTGTCGCTGGTGCTGCATCCGCGTAACCCCTATGCCCCGACCACGCACATGAACTATGCCCCGACCACGCACATGAACGTGCGCTTCTTCAGCGCCGAAAAGGCCGGCGAGACGCCGGTCTGGTGGTTTGGCGGCGGCACGGACCTGACACCTTATTACGGCTTCGAGGCGGATGCCGAGCACTTCCACGATGTCTGCCGGCGCGCGTTGGTCCCCTTTGGCGCAGACTATTACCCGCGCTTCAAGCAAGGCTGCGACACGTATTTCTTCCTCAAGCACCGCAATGAACCGCGCGGCATCGGCGGTATCTTCTTCGACGATCTCAACGAACGCGACTTCGGCCACTGTTTCAACCTAACCGAATCGGTGGCCGACCATTTCCTACCGGCCTATGTGCCCATCCTGGAGCGTCGGATGAACACGCCTTATGGCGAGCGGGAGCGCGATTTTCAGGCCTATCGGCGCGGCCGTTATGTCGAGTTCAACCTGGTCTGGGACCGGGGCACCTTGTTCGGTCTGCAATCCGGCGGTCGCACCGAATCGATACTGATGTCCATGCCGCCCATCGTTAAGTGGCGCTACGACTGGCAGCCCGAACCCGGCACCCCCGAAGCCAGGTTGTACACAGATTTTTTGAAGCCGCGCGACTGGTTACTGGATTGATTAGTCGATGAAACGCCGGGCCTTGCACTGGCTGTTATTTGGCCTGGTCTTCGTCGCTGCCGCCCTGGTCGCCGCCTATGAGTTGATCGCCTCGCCAGTCCAGGCCATGTTTCTCGCCGACTATGCCAGGCGGCTGAATTATCGGGACATGGCCGGCGCCAGCGACAGCATCCGTTTCCCCAAGTATGGTCCCCACGATCTGAGGTTCGGCTACGTCCAGCTACCGGAATTTGCCAAGCGGCTGGAGAAGCAGGGCTTCGCCATCGTCCGCCAGGCCCGCATCGCCGAGGAAATGACCAACCTGGACCGCCTTGGCCTGTTTTTGCCGTACCGCGAAAAGTCCGTGGCCGGTCTGACCCTGGAAGATTGTTCCGGCACACCCTACTACCGGTTTCGCCAGCCCCGGCGCGCCTACCCCGACTTTGCTGCGATCCCGCCGGTGGTGGCCAACACCTTGCTGTTCATCGAAAACCGCGAACTGCTCGACCCCAACCATCCGCAACGCAACCCGGCGGTGGAATGGGACCGTTTCGGCGAGGCGGTACTGGAAAAGATGGTCCAAGTCGTGCAACCCGGCCGCCATGTGCCCGGCGGCTCGACCCTGGCCACGCAACTGGAAAAATACCGTCATGCCAACGGTGGTCTGACCCTGACCCCCGGCGACAAGCTGCGCCAAATGGCCTCGGCCTCGGTGCGCGCCTATCTCGATGGTCCGGACACCCGGGTCACCCGCCGGCGCATCGTGCTGGACTATCTGAACACCGTGCCGCTCTCGGGCGCGCCTGGTTTCGGCGAGGTCGATGGCCTGGCCGATGGCCTGGCCGCGTGGTTCGGCGAGGACTTCGACCAGACCAATCGCCTCCTGGCCAACCCCGAGCCGACCGCCGAGTCGGCGCTCGCCTACAAGCACGTACTGGCCTTGTTGATCGCCCAACGCAAACCGTCCTGGTATCTGATTACCGGACGCGCCCAACTGGATGTCCAGGCCAATGTCCACCTTGGTCTTTTGGCCCAGGTCGGGATCATCACGCCGACCTTCAGGGATATCGCCCGCCAGCAACGCATCGTCTTTCGCGACGCCCACCAGTCGCCTGGCGACGCCCATTTCAGCCAGCAAAAGGCGGTCTCAGCCACCCGCAACCAGCTTGCCGCCATGCTGGGCATCGATCGTTTATATGACTTGGACCGGCTCGACCTGAGCGTTGCGACCTCGTTCGACAACTCCACCCAGCAGGCAGTCAGCAACTTTCTGGCCACCCTGAAAGAGACCGATGCCGCCCGCCGCGCCGGTCTATACGGCGAGCGACTGATCGGTCCAGAAAACGATCTCGGCAAGATCATCTACAGCTTCACCCTGTACGAACGCACCGCCGACGGCTCCGCCCTGCGGGTCCAGGCCGACAGCCTGAATCAGCCCTTCGATATCAATCAGGGTGCCAAGCTGGGCATGGGCTCGTCGGCCAAATTGCGCACCCTGGTCAGCTATCTCGAAATCGTTGCCGAGCTGCACGACCAGTATGGAAAACTCGACCAGAAGGCGCTGGCTCAAGTCCAGGTTCCGGAAAAGGACGCACTGAGCCTATGGGCGCTGGACTATCTGCGCGCGACGCCGGATCGCAACTTGACCGCCATGCTGCGCGCGGCCATGAGCCGACGTTATTCGGCCAGCACCGGCGAGGGTTTTTACACCGGCGGCGGGCTGCATTATTTTTCCAACTTTCACAGGGCCGACAACGGCCGCGTGATGGACCTGTGGGAGGCCACCCGCGATTCGGTCAACCTGCCCTTTGTCCGCCTGATGCGGGACATCGCGCGCCACTTCATGTACCGCGCGCCGAGCACCGCCGCTCATATCCTGGAAGACGCCGAGGAGCCGCTCCGGCAAACCTATCTGCTCAAATTTGCCGACCAGGAGGGCAAGACCTTCCTGCTCCAGTTCCACAAGAAATATCGCGGGCTAGACCCCAGCCAGCGCACCGGGCTGTTGTTCAGCCACATGACGCCGCACCCCCGGCGCCTGGCGGCGGTATTACGCTACCTGGAGCCCGACGCCGATCTGGCCGCCTTCAGCCTATCGATGAAGACCCGTCTGGAGGCGCCGGACAGCTACAGCGAAGGCGATTTCGCCGCGCTCTATGCAACCTACGCGCCGGGCAAATTCAACCTGGCCGACCGCGCCTATGTCGCCCAGGTCCATCCGCTGGAACTGTGGCTGGTGGCCTATAGCCGAAAACATCCCCAGGCCCGCTGGGACGAACTGGTCAAGGCCAGCACCCAGGCCCGCATAGACGGCTATGACTGGCTGTTCAAGACCAGCCGAAAGAATGCCCAGGACATCCGCATCCTGTCGCTGCTGGAGATCGAGGCATTCCAGGAAATCCTCCGCCGCTGGCAGCGCCTGGGTTATCCCTTCGCCAGCCTGACGCCCTCTTATGCCACGGCCATCGGCGCCTCAGCCGACCGCCCGGCCGCCCTGGCCGACCTGATGGGCATCCTGCTCAACGATGGCGCCAAACAGTCGTCCGCGACCATCAAGCGGCTGGACTTCGCCGCCGGCACGCCCTATCACAGCGTGTTCGCCCATGCCGACGCGCCGGCCCAGCAAGTTCTGCCGGTCGAGCTGGCCCAGGTGGCGCGCGAAGCGCTGGCCAACGTGGTCGCCAACGGCACCGCCGGGCGGCTCAACGGCGCCTTCGTCACGCAACAGGGCAAGCTCGCCATCGGCGGCAAGACCGGTACCGGCGACAACCGCTTCGACACCTATGCCGCCAATGGCGCGGTGGTCAAATCGCGGGTGGTCAACCGGGTCGCCACCTTCGCATTCTTCCTCGGTCGTCACTTCTATGGCGTCATCACCGCCTATGTACCGGGCGAGGCGGCGGGTGACTATGCCTTCACCAGCGCCCTGCCGGTCCAGGTACTCAAGGCCATGGTGCCAATCTTGCAGCCCATGGTGGCGGCCGGCGAGGGCCGCTCGCTGGGTTGGCGGGAGGTGCTTGCCGACTTCGAGGCCGCCGCCGCGCCGCCTGTCGCCAAGGCCAAAGGCGACAATGACCGGCGCGTACCGATGCCAGTCAAACCGATGAGCAAACCGCTGTCGGTCATGCCGACCAAGCCGCCAGCCATGCCGCCGCAACCGGCGCCGTCTGCGGCCAAGGCCAAAGACGGCAAGGGCCACAACGAACCGATGCCAACAAACCCGACGACCAAGCCGGCGGCGGTCATACCGGCCAAGCCAGTGGCCATACCCTCGCAACCGGCGCCGCCCGCCGCCCCGAAAAAATCGCCAGCGGACAAGTTCGACCCCGCCCTTTCGGCGCCGGGCGAAGGTTTCCGGCTCATCGATTGATTGGAATGTCCGGGTTAGCAGTACAATGCGCCCTTGTTTGTTCAAGTCATTTCAAGCAGATGTCGCCCCAAAACCATTGCCCGGTTTCATTCAGGTGCCGCAAGTGAGCAACTCAAAGCAGATCCTGCTCGCCTGTGGCGTCAACCACCATACCGCCCCAGTCGCGATCCGGGAGCGGGTGGCGTTCCCCGCCGACATCCTGTCCCGCGCGCTGACCGACGTAACCGGCAACGGCGTGGCGCACGAGGCCGCCATCCTGTCCACCTGTAACCGCACCGAGGTCTACTGCAACACCGCCGAACCCGAGGACGTGGTGCAATGGATGGCCAATTTCCACAGCATGGCGGCCAATGAGGTCCGCCCCTACCTCTACCTACTGCCTCATGACCAGGCCGTCAAGCACGCCTTCCGGGTCGCCTCGGGCCTCGACTCCATGGTCCTGGGCGAAACCCAGATACTGGGCCAGATGAAAAACGCGGTCGAATCGGCGCAGGAGGCCGGCACCCTGGGCTTGCTGCTGAACAAGCTGTTTCAACGCACCTTCTCGGTCGCCAAGGAGGTCCGTACCGCCACCGAGATCGGCGCCAGCACGGTCTCTATGTCGGCCGCCGCCGTCACCCTGGCCGAACGCATCTTTCCCTCCATCGACCAGCAATCGGTGCTGTTCATCGGCGCCGGCGAGATGATCGACCTAGTGGCCACCCACTTCGCCGCCCGCAAGCCGCGCCGGCTCATGGTCATCAACCGCACCGTCGAACGGGCGCGGGAAGTGGCCAACAAGTTCGGCGGCGAGGCCGCCTCCCTGTCCAGCCTGTCCGAAGTGCTGCACGAGTTCGACATCGTGGTCACCTCGACCGCCAGCCCGCTGCCCATCGTCGGCCTGGGTCTGGTCGAACGGGCGCTGAAGGCCCGCAAGCACAGCCCTATGTTTATGGTCGACCTGGCCGTACCGCGCGACGTCGAGGCCGAGGTCGGCGAACTCGACGATGTCTATCTTTACACGGTCGACGATCTGGGCGAGGTCGTGCAAGCCGGCCACGATGCCCGCCACGGCAAGGTGGAGCAGGCCGAGGTCATCGTCGAGGCCAACGTCGGCCAGTTCATGCACTGGCTGGATGGCCGCAAGGCGGTACCCACCCTGCGCGCACTGCGCGATCACGCCGAACGCCTGCGCCGGCACGAGATGGAAAAGGCCCACAAACGGCTGCTCAAGGGCGACGAGCCCCAGGCTGTGCTGGAGGCGATGAGCCAGGGCCTGATGAACAAGCTGCTGCATGAACCCAGCCACGCCATCAACGAGGCCAGCGGCGACGAACGGGACGAACTGCAACAACTGATCGCCCGGCTGTATAACCTGCACAACGACCAGTAGGTCGGGCTTCAGCCCGACTGTCGGTCGGAAGGCCGAGCAACAAAAAGCGTCTAATGAAACCCTCCCTGCTCGCCAAACTTGATCGGCTTGACCAGCGCCTGGAGGAGATCAACCGTTTTCTGGCCAGCGCCGAGGCCACCGCCGACCTGGCCCAGTACCGCAAACTGAACCAGGAACACGCCGAGATCGAACCGCTGGTCCAGCGTTATCGGGCTTACCGGCGGACCCTGGTCGATCTGGCCGCCGCCCGCGAGATGCTGGCCGACCCGGAAATGAAGGAGCTGGCTGCGGCCGAGATCGAAGACGGCCAGGCGCGCTTGGCCGGTCTCGAAGACGAGCTGCAAGTCCTGCTGCTGCCGCGCGACCCCGATGACGAACGCAACCTGTTCCTGGAAATCCGCGCCGGCACCGGCGGCAACGAATCGGCCTTGTTCGCCGGCGACCTGTTCCGCATGTACAGCCGCTACGCCGAACGCCAGGGCTGGAAGATGGAAGTCGTTTCCGTTAGCGACGGCGAGGTCGGCGGCTACAAGGAGATCATCTGTCGCATCGTCGGCCAGGGCGCGTACTCGAAACTCAAGTTCGAGTCCGGCGGCCACCGCGTCCAGCGCGTCCCGGAGACCGAGACGCAAGGCCGCATCCACACCTCGGCCTGCACCGTCGCGGTAATGCCGGAGGCCGACGAGCTGGCGGCGATCGCCATCAACCCGGCCGACCTGCGCGTCGACACCTACCGCGCCTCGGGCGCCGGCGGCCAGCACATCAACAAGACCGACTCGGCGGTGCGCATCACCCACCTGCCCAGCGGACTGGTGGTGGAATGCCAGGATGGCCGCTCGCAGCACCAGAACAAGGCCCAGGCCTTGCAGGTACTGGCCGCCCGACTGAAGGACAAACAGGAACGTGAGGCCCACGCCAAGGAGGCCAGTCAGCGCAAGAGCCTGGTTGGCACTGGCGACCGCTCCGACCGCATCCGCACCTACAACTTCCCCCAGGGCCGAATCACCGACCACCGCATCAACCTGACCCTGTACAAGATCGACGCCATCATGGCTGGCGATCTGGATGAGTTGATCGCCGGCCTGACCGCCGAGCACCAGGCCGGGCTGCTGGCCGCCCTGGCTGGCGACGGCGAATGACCGTCGCGGCCCGCCTGGCCGACGCCGCCGGCCGGCTGGCCGCCCAACTCGGCCTCAGCCAGGGCGAGGCACGGCTGGAGGCACGAATACTGGCCAGCCACGTCCTGATGGTCGAAACGGTCTGGTTGCTGGCCCACGATACGGATACGCTTGGCACGGCTCAGGCCGCCGCCCTTGAGGCCATCGTTTGCCGCCGGCTGACCGGCGAACCGGTGGCCTACATCCTCGGTGCACGCGAGTTTTACGGCCGGTGGTTCCGCGTCGGCCCCGCCACCCTGATCCCCCGTCCGGAGACCGAGCACCTGATCGACGCCGCCCTGGCCCGGGCGCCGGTCAATGCCCGCGTGCTCGACATCGGCGCCGGCAGCGGCTGCATCGCCATCAGCCTGAAACTGGAACGCCCGGACCTGCGGCTCACCTCCGTGGACATCAGCCCAGCGGCCCTGGCCGTGGCGCGGGACAACGGCGCACGTCTCTGCGCCGAGGTCGAATGGCTGGAGAGCGATCTGTTCGACACGCTGGCTGGGCGGACCTTCGGCCTGATCGTCGCCAACCCGCCTTACGTCGCCGAGGCCGATCCGCACCTGACACTGGGCGATTGCCGCTTCGAACCATACGCCGCCCTGGCCTCCGGCCCGGACGGCCTGGACGCCATCCGGGCCATCATCCGGCAAGCCCCCGCGTACCTGTTGGCCGGTGGCTGGCTACTGCTGGAACATGGCTGGGATCAAGGCACGGCAGTCGCCCGGCTGCTGGCCGAGGCCGGCTTCGGCGATCTGTTCATGGACCGTGACCTGGCCGGCCAGGCCCGAGTCAGCGGCGGTAGATATGGATATGAACCTGAAAAAAACCAGGAACCTGTCGGACTTGAGGGATTGTAATGAGCAATCGACGGAATATGGACCGTTCGGCCAGTTTTACAGCCGATTTACTGTAAGTCCGGCAGGCTCCTAACTAACCGCCCAGTCTTCCAACTTGAGCCTCCTCACTCGTGAAAATTCACCCACGTTATGGGTGACCAGTGTCGCGTCCAGGCTCAACGCATGCGCGGCGATCAAAGTATCCATCGGGCCGATAGGGTGGCCAAGACGCTCCAAGCGGGCGCGCACATCCCCGGCCAGCATGGCGGCCGATTGGTCGAAAACGGCAATCTGGAAATCCAACAAAAACTCTTGCAGTACCGTCTCATTGGTTTTGCGCCAGCGGCTTTTCCGCACGCCGTAACTCAGTTCAGAGACCACCACGCTGGACAGATACACCGCCACGTCGTTTGTCAAGGACTC
>Ga0210029_1001153_pt1 | contig 15979 bp, 11 predicted proteins | sample CryGeymeta201521_FD_183985 | JGI IMG/M metagenome (GOLD analysis project Ga0210029, IMG submission 183985) | Groundwater microbial communities from Crystal Geyser aquifers in Utah, USA - Crystal Geyser metaG 2015-21 (SPAdes) (version 2) | ecosystem: Environmental > Aquatic > Deep subsurface >... | reverse complement strand
TTTTCGTCGCGCAATTTACTGATTTTATCTTTTAATTCCGTTCGGCGCGCTTCAACTGCCTTTTTAGCTTCTTCACGCGCGGCTTCAATGCGCTTTTTTGCCGCTTCTTGCGTTGCTTTTAATTGAATATTTAACTCGGCTCTTTTCGCTTTTATTTTTATGTCGGTTAACTCGGTTTTTGTCTGGATTTTAATATTGCCAATATTCTGGCGTAAATCTTTGACGCGATCTTTTAATCCGGCGCCGGTAGTCGGCGCGCTAGTTTGGGCCGCGACCGAAAAAGCAAACGCAAAACCTAAAATTGCAGTCGTAACAATGATTATAAATTTTTTATTCATAATTAAATTAGTTTTAATGATAAAAGCTCGAAATATCTAATGTTTATCTTACCATAATGCGCTTTTCTAAACAATGAACGTTATGCGCAAATATTGAAATGACATCGTTATTTTTTAGAAAGCTCTTCAGGATTTAATTCCGGACCGTGGGCCGCGTGAGCCGCGGTCTCTTCTTTCTTCCGGCGCTTTTTTTCTTTTTTGGTAAGTTTAGCCATAACGTCTATCACTTCCTTCCCATTATAAAAACCGCAATAAGCGCAAATATGATGCGGCAAAACCGCCTTGCCGCATTTGGCGCAAGTTGCTAAAAATGTTTTGTTTAAAGCCAAATGAGACCGCCTCCGGTTTCTTTTTCCTTTGGTGTGTCTTTTTACCTGTACTCCACCCATAGTTTTTTGAGATTAACACGAAAAAATTCTTCTGGCAACTACTAAAAATTTTGATTGGAAATTTTTTAGTGATAAAATGAATTTATAAAAACCAGCTTATGAAATTTACTCATCTTCACGTCCATTCACATTACAGCTTGTTAGACGGCCTGGCGAAAATTGATGATTTAGTCAATCGGGCCAAAGAACTCGGCATGGAAGCCTTGGCTTTAACCGATCACGGCACGCTTTACGGCGCTGTTGAATTTTTTCAGAAAGCTAAAAAGGCTCAAATCAAACCAATTATCGGTTGCGAGCTCTATGTGGCCAGCGGCGATATGGCCGACAAAAATCCCGGGCCAAACAACAGACGATTCCATTTAACAATTTTAGTAAAAAATAAAACCGGTTATAAAAATCTGGTTCAGCTTGTGACCAAAGCTCATCTTAATGGTTTTTATTATAAGCCGAGAGTTGATAAAAATTTATTAAAACAACATGCTGACGGTCTGATTTGCCTTTCCGGCTGCGGCCTGGCTGAAATTCCCTATCTTATATCTTCAAACAGGCTGGAAAAAGCCGAAGAAGTTGCGCGGGAATACCAAAATATTTTTGGAAAAGATAATTTTTTTATTGAAATCCAACCTCATTTTGAAAAAAGCGACAATAAAAATTTTTATCATAATTTAATAGAATTTTCAAAAAAACTTGAAATTCCCCTGATCGCCACCAATGATGTTCACTATATTTCAAAAGAGGACGAGAATTATCACGATGTACTCTTGGCAATCGGGACCGGCAATAAAATTTCTGATCCTAATCGCTTATCGCTAAAAGGAATAGACTTATCGTTTAAATCGGCTGAAATAATGACTGAATTTTTCAGCGAGATTCCGGAAGCAATTTCCAACACCCAAAAAATTGCTGATGCCGTTAATTTGGAATTTGAATTTGGAACTTCGCAATTTCCCTATTTCAAATTGCCGGAAAACACAACGGCCGAAAGTTATTTGGAATTATTGGCCGTAGAAGGCCTCAAGAAACGTTTTAGTTTTAATTCTCTTGATGAAGCGCCAAAAGAATTATCGGATCGCTTTAAGTTTGAACTTGGCACAATTCAAAAAACCGGCTTCGCATCGTATATTCTTATAGTATGGGATATGGTGAATTGGGCAAAAAATCAGGGAATTGCCGTCGGTCCGGGCCGCGGCAGCGCCGCCGGCTCATTGATTTCCTATCTTATCGGCATTACTAATATTGACCCGATAAAATATAATCTGCTCTTTGAAAGATTCTTAAACCCGGATCGCATCGCGCCACCCGATATAGATCTTGATTTTGCCGATCACAGACGCAATGAAGTTTTAGAATATATTTCAAAAAAATATGGCCGCGAACACGTGGCCCAGATTATCACTTTTGGAACCATGGCGGCTCGCGCTGCCATACGCGATGCCGGCCGGGCCTTGGGATTCGGCTATGGTTTTTGTGACAGAATCGCGAAATTAATACCTTTCAATCCAACCCAAGGGATGAAAACTGGCTGGCTTGAGAAATCCCTGGAAAACATCGCTGAGCTGAAACAAGCGGTAGATACCGACCCTCAAGCCAGACAACTAATCCAAACTGCTAAAAAATTGGAAGGAGTGGCGCGCCACGCATCCACCCATGCCTGCGGCGTAGTTATCGCCAAAGACCCGATCACTGAAGATATACCATTGCAGTGGGCAATAAAGTTAAACGGCAAAAAAGACGGAGAACAAGCGCTGGTAACTCAATATGAAATGCATTCCATTGAGGCCTTGGGACTTTTAAAAATGGATATTCTGGGATTGCGAAATTTAACCACCATTGAAAAAACGCTTGAACTTATAGAAAAAAATTACGGCCAAAAAATAGATATTTATACTATTCCTCTTGACAACGAAGAAACGTTTGACATCTTGCGGAAAGCCGATACTGTCGGCGTATTCCAATTAGAATCTTCAGGGATGCGGCGTTATCTTAAAGAATTAAAACCGACCGAACTTGAAGACATTATCGTAATGGTATCATTATTCAGACCCGGCCCAATAAAGCTAATCCCGAGCTATATTTTAAGAAAACATGGAAAGGAAAAGGTTTCTTACTTGCATCCAAAACTGGAACCGATATTAAAGAACACATACGGTATCGCCGTTTACCAAGAACAGCTGATGCAAATTGCTAATCAACTTGCCGGGTTTACTCTGGCTGAAGCTGACATTTTAAGAAAAGCCGTGGGCAAGAAAATTAAAAAACTCTTAAACGAACAGTCGGAAAAATTAATAAACGGCATGGTTAATAACGGAATTCCTAAATCAACCGCGGAAAAAATCTGGCAATACGTTGAACCTTTCGCCCGTTATGGTTTCAACCGCTCCCATGCCGCTTGTTACGCCATGATTGCCTATCAAACGGCTTTTCTCAAAGCTAATTACCCGGGAGAATTTATGACCGCCCTTTTAAATGCCGAGAGCTCTAATCTAGACCGCATTGCGGTAATTATGACCGAAGCCAAAAAAATGGGAATTGATATTTTGCCGCCGGATATCAATGAAAGTTTGGAAAATTTCACTTTGATCAAAGATGAAAAAACGAAAATCAGATTCGGGTTTTCAGCAGTAAAAAATTTAAGTACTAATACCACTAAAAGCATAATTAATGAAAGAGAAAAAAACGGCGGGTTTTTAAATCTCCAAAATTTTCTTGAAAGAATCTTGCCATCTGATTTAAATAAAAAATCTCTTGAAGCTCTTATAAAATGCGGGGCTTTGGATGTTTTCAATGAAAGACAGCTGTTTAATAACAACATAGAAGAACTTTTGCGGTATTTAAGAGATACTCACAAAAACATCTCTTCATTACAAATAGGACTTTTTGAATCCTACTCAACCGTGGTTCCATTAAAATTAAAAAACACCGAACCGGCAACTAAAAAAGAAAAACTAGCTTGGGAAAAAGAATTTTTGGGGCTTTATACTTCCGAACATCCAATGCAAGATTACCAAGAAATTATGGAAAAAAAATCGCTGATGATCCAAAAAATCAAACCAGCTTTAATCGGACAAAAAGTCGCTATCGGCGGGTTAATTTCCGGCATTCAGAAATTTGTCACTAAAAACGGCCGTCTGATGCTCTTTACAAAACTTGAAGATTGGGCTAATAAAATAGAAGTGGTTGTATTCCCCGATATACTGGAAAAAAACCCGGATATTTGGCGGGAAGATAATATTGTTATAATCCAAGGAAAGGTCTCTCAACGCAATGGAACTCTTAGCATAATTTGTGATAATGCCCAAGAATTCAAAATTTAAATAATATAAAAATGAAAAAATGAAAATCGAAAATACCCGCCATTCTCTTTCTCACCTTTTAGCGGCATTGGTCTTAAAAAAATTTCCAGATGTCAAACTCGGAATCGGCCCAGTTATTGAAAACGGGTTTTATTACGATTTTTTGCTTCCGAGGAGTTTAGCGCCGGAAGATCTTAAAGATTTTGAAAAAGAAATTAAAAAATTAATTTCTCAAAAGCTGTCATTCACTATCAAAAAAATCACCACCGCCGAAGCCAAAAAAATTTTTAAAGACCAACCTTTCAAACTTGAACTGATTAACGAATATACTAAAGAAAAACGACCGCTTTCAATTTACAAGACCGGCGATGTATTTATTGATCTTTGCGCCGGCGGCCATGTTAAAAATAGCGGCGAAATTAATGCTGACTCTTTTAAATTGACTTCAATAGCCGGCGCTTACTGGCGGGGAGATGAAAAAAATCCTCAACTCCAAAGAATATACGGCGTGGCTTTTGAAAGTAAAAAAGAATTGGAAGAATATCTGAAAATGATGGAAGAAGCCGAGCAATGCGATCATCGGGTTTTAAATGATCGTCTTGAATTTTTTATGATCAGCGAAGAAGTGGGCAAAGGATTGCCCTTATGGCTTCCCAAGGGATATGAAATATTACATAAACTGGAAGATTATATGTACAACATAGAAAAAAGAAATGGCTATTTTCACGTTTTAACTCCTATTCTTGCCAGAGAGGATTTATATAAAAAATCCGGTCATCTTGTTCATTATAAGGATGATATGTATGCCCCCATAACTATTGAAAATAAAAAGTATTACCTGAAACCGATGAACTGCCCGCATCATCACGAAATATACAAACATCATAAACGGAGCTACCGTGAATTACCCTTGCGAATTGCCGAATTTGGAAATGTCCACCGCTTTGAACGATCCGGTGTATTGTCCGGCTTAATGCGCGTTCGCGGCTTTATCCAAAATGACTCCCACATTTATACCAACGAAAAAAATTTAGAGAAGGAAATTATTGCGGTTCTTAAACTGCAAAAAAAAGTTTATGATGATTTTGGAATCAAAGATTATTGGTATCGATTGTCCCTTCCCGATTTTAAAAATAAAGAAAAGTTCGGCGATATAAAAAACAAAAAAATATGGCAAAATGGTTCGAACGTCTTAAAACGTGCGCTCAAAGATACTGGTCAAAAATTTATTGAGGCCATTGGCGAAGCATCCTTCTACGGCCCCAAAATTGATATTCAAGCAAAAGATATCTATGGTAAAGAAGATACCGTTGCCACTATCCAAGTTGACTACTATTCCTCTCCAAGATTTAATCTTTTTTATACCGATACGGACGGAGCAGAGAAACATGTCGTCATTATACACCGCGCCATTATGGGATCGTTTGAAAGGTTTTTTGCATTTCTTGTTGAAAAAACATGCGGTAATTTGCCGCTCTGGCTAACGCCTGTTCAAGTGCGTATTTTGGCCGTCAGCGTTAAACAAAAGCCATATGCTGAAAAATTACTTACAGAACTGCAAGAAAATAATATTTCGGCCGAACTGGCGCCAACAGATGAAACCATTGGCAAAAGAATCAGAGAAGCTGAACTTGAAAAAATCCCCTATATTTTAGTTGTCGGCGACAAAGAAATAAAAAATAATTCGGTTGCAGTTAGAACCCGCGGCAAAAATGTCATCAGTAGTCAAAAACTTTCTGATTTTCTTCAAAAAATCCAAAAAGAGATTACAAATAAAGAATAATAAAATATAGTTTTCTGAAGCTTCCGATGCCAAAAATTATCGTTATTTTGGGGCCGACGGCCTCGGGAAAAAGCACGCTGGCGGTAAAAATCGCCAAAAAATTTGGTGGCGAGATTATTTCGGCTGATTCGCGACAAGTTTACAAAGGAATGGATATCGGCACTGGTAAAGTTACCAAAAAAGAAATGGCGAAAATCCCCCATCATCTTCTGGATGTAGCCAGCCCAAAGAAACAATTTACTGTTGCCCAGTACAAAAAACTATCGGAAAAAGCAATCAAAAAAATTCACAGTCACGGAAAAATTCCCATTATCTGTGGCGGCACAGGATTTTATATTCAAACTATCACAGATAATATAGCGATTCCGAAAGTCAAACCAGACGCCAAACTAAGAGCCGAATTGGAAAAAAAATCCGCAAAAGAATTATTTAACCGGCTGAAAAAATTGGATCCGCGGCGAGCTAAAAATATAGATAAAAACAACCGTCGCCGTTTAATCAGGGCTCTAGAAATAGTTATTAAATCTGGGAAAAAAATACCCATATTAAAATCCGAGCCAAAATGCGAAGCATTAATAATCGGCATTAAGCACAACTCAAAAGAATTAAAAGAATTAATAAAAACGCGGCTTTTTAAAAGATTAAAACAAGGAATGGTTAAAGAAATTATAAATTTAAAAAAATCCGGGTTAAGCTGGAAGCGGCTTGAAGATTTTGGTCTTGAATATCGCTATGTCGCTTATTATCTCCAAAATAAACTGTCTTACAATGAAATGGTTGGAAAATTACAAAAAGAAATAGAACATTATGCTAAGCGCCAGATGACCTGGTTCAAAAAAGATAAAAGAATCCGCTGGATTACGGATTTGAGACAAGCCACAAAATTAATCAAAGAATTTTTAAACAAATAATCATTTTCCGAAGCTTATGAAAGCATTTTAGCATGGTTTCGAATTGCATGTTTACAGCCGATCGGAAATAAACATGCAATTTGAATAAAATGCTTTCATCGGACAGTGAGAGTCGCCGCTGGGTGGCCGAGCGCGCGAGGAAAATTATTATTTGGTTATTTAAGCAATTTTTTCAAAATATCGGAGATGATTTTCGGGCTGGCTTTGCCGCGGGTTTCGCGCATAATTTGGCCGATTAAAAATTGCAAAGATGTTTCTTTACCTTGTTTATAATCTAAAACTGCCCCTTGGTTCTCGTTTATTATTTTTGAAGCAATTTTTTCAAGTTCGTTGATGTCTTGAACTTGAGTTAAATCTTTTTCACCTATTATCAAAGAAGGGTCCTTGCCGGTTGCCCACATTTCTTTAAGAACTTCTTTAGCGGCGCGAGAAGTTATAACGCCTCGGTGGATTAATCCAACCCATTCGGCAAAATCTTCAGCGCTAATTCTTATATCGTCAACTTTAGCTGAAGCTTCATTTAAAAACCCCAAAAAATCGCTTAAAAGATAGTTAGCTGCTAAATTTATAAGCGTTTGTTTTTCATTTTCAACCAAATGCGGCTTGGCGTTTAAATCCTTGGTTAGCAAACTATCTTTGTCCAAGCCAATTTTCTCCCAGTTTAAAAATTCGCTCACAACATTTTCAAAAAAACCGGCTAATTTTTCATCATTAACTAAAATGTTAATTTGAGGACTAGTTAAACCATATTGTTTTTTGAAACGATCGCGTTTATCCTGGGGCAATTCTCCTAATGTTGTTTTAAGCTTCTCAACTAATCCGAAATCAATTTTTAAAGGCGGCAAATCCGGCTCCGGAAAATAACGGTAATCATGCGATTCCTCTTTAATTCTTTGCAATACTGTTTCTCCCTTCGACTCATTCCAGCCGCGCGTTTCCTGAATAATTTTTTTGCCAGATTCAAGAAGTTTCGCCTGCCGCTTAATTTCATAATCAATGGCATTGCGCGCCGCTTTAAAAGAATTTAAATTTTTAATTTCAACCTTGGTCCCTAAATTGGAGCTTGGAGCTTGGAGCTTGGAGCTTGGCGGTCGAAGCGATAAATTCGCTTCGATCCGCAACTGTCCCTTTTCCATATCAGCATCAGAAACTCCAAGATAGCGCAATATCAACTGCAGTTCCTCCGCAAAAGCGCTGACTTCTTCTCCGGAATTTAAATCCGGCTCGGTCACAAGCTCCATTAAGGGCACGCCGGCCCTATTAAAATCAACTAATGAATGGCCAATATGGCCAAAATGAATAAGCCGGCCGGTATCTTCTTCAAGATGAATTCGTCTTATTTTAATTTCTTTATTAAAACCCGGGACATTTAACGCGCCTCCCACACAAATCGGATTATCATACTGGGAAATCTGATATCCTTTCGGCAGATCGGGATAAAAATAATTTTTCCGGTCCCACTTGGTGATTTCTGAAATTTTGCTCTTTAAAGCCAGGCCAACTTTGATAACTCTATTAACCGCTTCTCGATTAATAACTGGCAAAGTTCCCGGCTGACCAGTGCAAATCGGACAAATATTAACATTAGGATGGCGTTCATCCGGATTATTTTTGCAGGCGCAGAACATCTTTGTTTTCGTCTTCAGCTCTACATGTATTTCCAAGCCAATAACCGGTTCGTATTTCATATACTTCTAAAATAGCATAAACATCTTAAAATAAAAAACGGCAAAGTTCTTTTCCGAAGCTTATGAAAGCATTTTAGCATGGCCCCCGCCTTGGCGGGGTAAAATGCTTTCATCGGACAGCGAGAGTCGCCGCTGGGCGACCGAGCGCGCAAGCCCCGTATAACAACAAGTTGTATACGGGGCGAGGAAAAGAATTTTGTTGTTTTTTTACTTCTGAATTTCTATTCCCATTGAGCGGGCGGTGCCCATAACAATTTTTTCCGCTGCGGCTAGATTATTAGCATTTAAATCAACAAGTTTTTTTTCAGCGATTTCTCGAATTTGAACCATAGTGACTTTTCCTACCTTCTGTTTTTTGGAACTGCCACTTCCTTTCTCAATGCCGGCTGCTTTTTTTAGAAGCGCTGCCGCCGGCGAAGTTTTAAATTTCAAATCAAAGGTTTTGTCTTCATAAACCGTAATTACAACCGGAATAATATCGCCGGCTATATCTTTGGTGGCCGCATTAAACTTATTTATAAATTCGCCGATATTGAGGCCGTGCGGACCCAAAGCCGTACCAACCGGGGGCTGCGCTGTTGCCGCTCCGGCCGGAATCTGAATCTTTATAATTGTTTTTATTTTCTTTACCATAAATTTCTAAAAATGAAATTTTTATAACTTCTTAATCTGCAATGAGTCAAGCTCTACTGCCGTTTCGCGGCCAAACATTGAAATTAAAACTTTAACTTTGCCGCGCTCTTCATCAATTTCACTGACTTTGCCATCAAAATCTTTAAACGGGCCATCAATGATTTTTATCGGATCGCCAACCGAAAATTCAATTTTGTATTTTGATTCGGTGCCGCCCATCCGTTTTTGCAGTTCTTTAATTTCTTCTTCAGACACCGGAATCGGCATTGTACCCGAACCAATGAAGCCAGTGACACGAGGAGTGTTTCGCACTACGTACCAGGAATCATCGGTAACGATCATTTCAACTAAAACATAACCCGGATAAATTTTTTCTTCAATAACTCGCCGTTTGCCATTTTTAATTTTAATTTTCTTTTCTTTGGGTACCAAAACATTAAAAATCTTGTCCTGGATATCCAAGGACTCAATTCTCTGCTTCAGGTTGCGTACTACCGCGTCTTCATAACCGGAATAAGTATGAAGCACATACCAATTTCTTCCTTGTGATTGCTGTTTTGCCATATATTATCTAAATAAGAAAAAATTTAACCCCAAATTAAAAATATAATCAAGGGCGCCCAAAAATGCTGCCACAATAGCAGACACGCCAATAACCACCAGAGTATAATTAACAGTCTGGTTTTTTGTCGGCCAATTAACCTTGCTCATTTCGATTTTGACTTCCTTAAAATAATTTTTTATCCGTTCTAAATAACTCATAAAAGGGTTGTAGAGTACCAAACAATAAATTAAATGTCAAGGTTTTTAACCGCCTTGGCGTGCGTTTGGATAAATCTTTTGCGCGGAGCAACTTCATCGCCCATCAGAATGTCAAAAATCTTGTCGGCCTTTTCAGCGTCTTCAACCATAACCTGTTTCATTGACCTGTTTTCCGGGTCCATTGTGGTCTCCCATAATTGTCCCGGATTCATTTCGCCCAAGCCCTTATAACGCTGAATATTAGGGTTTAGTATTTTATCTTTTTTAAATGTCCTTAAAATTTCCTCCTTGTCTTCTTCGGTATAGACATACTCCGCTCTTTTGCCGCTTGAGATTTTATAAAGCGGCGGCTGGGCAATATAAATGTGGCCCTGATTTATTAATTCGGGAAAATAGCGGAAGAACAAAGTCAAAAGCAGTGTCCTAATATGAGCGCCGTCAACATCGGCATCGGTCATAATAATAACCCGATGATAGCGCAATTTGGAAATATCAAACTCCTCGGCAATGGCCGTGCCAAGTGCAATAACTAAAGCCCTGATTTCTTTAAACGCCAAAATTTTATCAATTCTGGCTTTTTCAACATTCAAAATTTTGCCGCGCAAAGGCAGAATCGCCTGAAATTTTCTGTCGCGACCTTGCTTCGCCGAGCCGCCGGCGCTGTCGCCTTCAACAATAAAAATTTCTGATTCGGCCGGGTTGTTGCTTGAACAATCGGCCAGTTTTCCTGGCAAGGCCAATCCTTCCAAAATGCCTTTTCTTAAAACCGTTTCCCGCGCTGCTTTGGCCGCTTTTCTGGCTTTTGACGCCAAAATTGTTTTCCCCAAAATTTTTCTGGCATCAACCGGGTTTTTTTCAAGCCATTCAGATAAAGTTTCACCAATAACTACTTCAACAGCAGTTCTGGCTTCAGGATTTCCCAAGCGGGCCTTAGTCTGACCTTCAAACTGCGGCTCGCTAAGTTTAACGCTCAAAACAACAGAAAGGCCTTCCCTAACATCATCACCGGTAAGGTTTTCCTCCGATTCCTTAAGATATCCATTTTTCCTAGCATAATCGTTTAAAGTGCGGGTTAAAGCTGTTCGAAAGCCAGTAAGATGCATGCCACCCTCGCCGGTGTGAATATTATTGGCAAAGCTTAATTCTTCCGGCTGGATATCCTCGGTGTATTGAAAAGCGGCCTCAACCAAGATATTATCAATGTTTTTTGAAGCGTAAAAGATATTATCGTGAATTGGTTTTTCGCCGTTCACTAAAAATTTAACAAAAGATATGATACCGCCCTCAAAATAAAAAACATAAGAAGTGGAAATTTTTTCTCTTTCATCGCGAAAAACAATTCTGACGCCGCGGGTTAAATAGGTCTGTTCCCGTAAATGTTCTAAAATTCTTTTACTGTCATATTTAATTTCTTTAAAAACCTCCGGATCAGGGTCAAAAGTAATAGTGGTGCCGGTTTTCTTGCAAGTGCCATTTTTTTTGACTTTGGTTTTAGCGACGCCTCTTTCATATTCCTGCGCCCAAAGATAACCATCGCGGCAAACTTCAGCTTTAAGCCAGCGCGAAAGGGCGTTAACCACCGAAACGCCGACACCGTGCAAACCACCGGAAACTTTATACGATTTGCCGCCAAATTTGCCGCCGGCATGAAGCGTCGTCATCACCGTTTCCAGCGCCGATTTCTTTGTCTGTTTGTGCATCTCAACTGGAATACCTCGGCCGTCATCAATTACTTTAACTTTATTATCAGGAAGAAGCGCCACTTCAATATTTTTGGCATAACCGGCCATGGCTTCATCAATAGAATTATCAACCACTTCCCAAATTAAATGATGTAGGCCGTCAACGCCAGTTGAGCCAATGTACATCCCGGGCCGTTTTCTGACGGGTTCAAGTCCTTCCAAAACATAAATATCTTTGGCGGTATAGCTTGTTTCTTTCTTGCCCTCCATAGCTTTAGCGACGGAGGGTTTTCTTTTATCTGATTTCGGCATTGAGTTCTTTAATCAAAGCGTTTTTAATCTTTTCTTCCTCGCGGCGGACTTCCTCATCCGTTAATGTATGATCAGTTTGATAAACAATATGAAAAGCCAAATTTTTCCTACCTTCGGGAAGTTCTTCGCCTTCGTAGTAATCAAATAAATCCACGTCCTCAACCAGATCGGCGCCCGCTCCATAAATTACATTCAAAACTTCACTTACTCGCGTTTCTCTACTAACCAAAATGGCAATGTCTCTAATAACCGCCGGATATTTAGAAATCGGAGAAAACTCTCTTTCCTCTTCTGCGATTTTAGTAAGCTTTTCAAAATCCAAATTAAACATCACCACTCGGCCGGGAATATCCAAGACCGCAAGCATTGCTGGATTAATTTCGCCAATTATGCCCAAGGAATCTTTATTATACCTGACATAAGCAACGCGGCCGGGATGCCACCATTTGCCGGAAATTACCGGATCATACCAACAATCTGAAATTCCTAAATTTTCAAACAAAACATCAAGGTCGCCTTTCATTTCAAAAAATCTTCTGCCGGTCACAGTTTCTTTGCTGTTTTTCACAGCGTATATGCCTGCTAAATAAAGTTTTTCACTTGGAACCTTAGCTCTTTTAAAAACTTTTCCTATTTCAAAAAACTTCACTCCTTCAAAAAAACGAAAATTGTTTTTTACGTTTTTTAAAAGATTAAAAGTCAATTCCGGCCTCAAATATTTAAAATCTTCGCTTATGGGATTTTGAATTTCTATGAGCTCTTTTTCATCGCCTTCATTTACATCCTTACTGCCAATAAAAGAATAATTATAAACTTCACTAAAACCAACGCCCGTTAAAATATTTCTTGTTTTATCAATTAGAAACTTAAAATCGTTTTCTTCCGGAATGATTATAGCCGCCATCGGCATTTTGCTTTTAAGATGCATATAACCGTAAAGCCGGGCAACCTCTTCAATCAGGTCTTCTTGGCGTTCCAAATCAAGCCGGATGGTCGGGACAGTGACTAAAAATAAGTTTTTGCCGGCAACTTTAACTTTTGCTCCCAATGATTCCAATGTTTTTTTAACAAATTCCGGTTTGATACTTTCGCCGACTAAGCTATTCAAATATTCTAAATTTAATTTAATCGTTCTCGACAGGAATTTTTTCGGATAAATATTAATATTACCACCGGCGATTTTGGCTCCATGAATAATTTCCTGGATTAAAGCGCAAGCTCGATTCAATCCAAATTCGGCCAAATTCGGATCAATACCACAAGAAAAGCGAATTGCCGCGTCGGTATTGAGCCCTAAAATCCGGCTGGTTCGCCTTATGCCCGATGGTTCAAAATTAGCTGATTCAATAACAATTCGTTTGGTTTTTTCAGAAACCCCGGTCTCTAAGCCGCCTTTAATTCCGGCTATGGCCACCGGCTTTTGGCCGTCGGCAATCACTAAAATATCTTCATTTAAATCGTATTTGCCGCCATCAAGCGTGTTTATTTTTTCGCCTTTTTGGGCTTTTCTCACAATAATTCTTTTCCCCTCCAATTTGTCATAATCAAAAACATGCATCGGCTGGCCGGTTTCAAGCATTATGTAATTTAAAATATCAACAATATTATTGTGCGGTTTTATATTAAACTTTTTAAGCTCATCTTGCAGCCACTTTGGTGAAGGCCCTAATTTAATGTCAAACAAAACTTTGGCAATATAGCGGGGGCACAAAGTTTCATCAATAATATTAACCGATATGAAATTACTTGATTTAATTTTTGAATCTTCCAAAAAATCGGTTTTTAATTTTTTCAGAGATTTTTTTGTTAATAAAGCAATCTCTTTCGCCAAACCATAATGAGACAGCGAATCATGAGCGCGATTGGGTAAAATATCAACATCCAAAATTGTATCACCTGCCTGCACAAGCAGGCTGCCAATTTTGCCAGAAACACTTGTTTCAAAAGAATATAAAGTTAATAATTCTGCCAATTTTTCAGGCGAGAGTTTAATGTCAATATATTTTTTTAACCAATTATATGAAAACTTCATTTTAAAACTGTTTTAAGAATCTAAAATCGCTTGAATAAAAAAGCCGGATATCATTTATGCCATAACAAAGCATGGTCAGGCGCTCTAAACCCATGCCGAAGGCAAAGCCCTGCCAATCGCTGGGAACGTAACCTGCGGCTTCAAAAACTTTAGGATGAACCATACCGGCTCCGGCCACTTCAAGCCATTTGGGATTGGAGCCCAGCCTGATATCAACCTCAATTCCGGGCTCAACAAATGGAAAATATCCCGGCCTGAATCTAACTTCAACCTTTTTATTTTCAAAAAATTTTTTAAAGAATTCCTCAAATACTGCTTTTAAGTTAGCCAAAGAAATGTTTTTATCAACCATTAAACTTTCAATCTGATGAAATTGGATTTCATGAGAAGCGTCGGTGGCTTCATATCTGTAAACCCGGCCGGGGACAATAATTCTGAAGGGCGGATTGTTCTTTTCCATATAACGAACCTGCATTGGGGAAGTGTGCGTTCGCAAAAGTAATCGGTTTTTTGAATTTGAGATTTGAGATTTGAGATTTGAGATTTTCTGGCGAAGCCAGAATGTGTCCTGCATATCCCGGGCCGGATGATTTTGCGGGATATTTAAAGCATTAAAGTTATAATATTCGCTTTCAATTTCCGGGCCAAAAACAATTGAAAACCCCATTGATTGAAAAATATCTTCAATCCGGCGTTCAACTTTCGTCAAAGGATGAAGATGGCCCAAAGAAAGGCCCCGGCCGGGCATAGAGACATCAACTCCTTCACTCCTAAGTTTTTCTTCAATAATTTCGTCTTTTAATTTATGTAATCTTTCATCGATTAATGTTTCTAAATCATTTCTTACAGAATTAAGACGGCGGCCAATATGAGCTTTTGACTCTTCAGACATCTTTGGGAGTTCTTTAATGAGATTATTAAATTCGCCTTTGCGACCAAGGTATTTAATCCTTATCCTTTCAAGTTGCGATAAATCAAGCGTTTGATTTATCGCCTCTTTCGCCTCTTTTTCTAAAATATTTATTTTTTCCTCAAAATTATCAACTGCCATAAGAAGAGTATTAGACAGATCAGGCCTATTGCAAAACTCGCATCTAAAACAACAACGCCAAGCCTGCCGGCACTTTTAGGATTGGTAAAAAAAATAATGCTTAAAAAAGAAGCCCAAGCCAGAGCGTTTGCGAAAACCAAAGCAAATAAGCGAGCCTGCTTACTATCTTTTAACATATAAGAATTATATCAAAATTTTAAGATAAAAGCAAAGATTGATTTTTTGGTAAATACTGGTATAATTTAGGCGCGGGGTAGAGCAGTCTGGTAGCTCGCAGGGCCCATAACCCTGAGGCCGTTGGTTCAAATCCAACCCCCGCAACATTTTTTGCCGATGTAGCTCAGTGGCAGAGCGGACGTTTCATAAGCGTTAGGTCGCAGGTTCGATCCCTGCCATCGGCACCGAAATTTAAAAATATGCGGTGGTAGCTTAGCCCGGTTTAAAGCGCCTCCCTGTCACGGAGGAGATCAAGGGTTCAAATCCCTTTCACCGCGCAAAATTTCTTTAATCCATAAACTCCAATTCCTTCAGCGCTTTTTCGTATGCCTTAACACCGAATTCTATTTCGTTTCTGGTTATGGGATATTCGTGATTATGGACAATGGTATTTCTTAATTTATGCGCCTGACAAATTTCATCTATATTGGAAATTTGGGAAGAATCAATGTATTTTAACCGATCGGCCATTGATTCCCCGGGAAGCCGCATCTGTTTTAGTAAATCGTCAAAAAGATTGTCAGCTTCTATTAAAGCCAACCGTAAATTGGCTTCGTCGTTTTTATTTAAGCGCAATAAAATTTTCTGCCAAGATTTATTTAATTGCCTTTTTGGAAAAGCAGTGGTTAGCAAAAAATTGCCGGTCACTTTCAACCACTTGTCAATTAATTCCGTCTTAAAAAGTAAAAGCACAACTAAGCCGCCAAAAATCAATGTCAGTAGTCCTCCCAGCCATTTGATATCGAAAATCCATTCAGAATTGCCGATATCCATAATATAGGATTGCAAACTGCCTGTTAAATTTATCATCTTGTCAATCATGTCATTTCTTTTATTAATTGTTCTACGATTTTAGCAATTTTAAGAAGTTTTACATCGTCAAAATTTT
>Ga0210029_1001152_pt1 | contig 15980 bp, 10 predicted proteins | sample CryGeymeta201521_FD_183985 | JGI IMG/M metagenome (GOLD analysis project Ga0210029, IMG submission 183985) | Groundwater microbial communities from Crystal Geyser aquifers in Utah, USA - Crystal Geyser metaG 2015-21 (SPAdes) (version 2) | ecosystem: Environmental > Aquatic > Deep subsurface >... | reverse complement strand
GTGGTCATGGCGGCGCTATTTTGCAAAAAAGCCACGCACATGCTGACCATTCGGGTGAATGCCAGCCGTCAAATCAATCAGGGGGTCGAATTTGAGTGGTTTGTGCAGTGGGTGGAGAGGCTCCACGGACCTGATTTTACTGTAGGGCTTCAATGGATACGGTTCGAGCACAGAAGGGAAAATCCCGATGTGGACCACACTGATGCCAGAACATATTTAGAATATTCGAAACAATAAAATCAAACCTCACGATCCAAGGTATGGAACAGGAAGATGGTCACACGCCCCCCCCAGCCTTCGGCGATTGAGGCGCTGAGGCGGCATCTGCAGGCATCACAAAGCATGATGGCGCAGAACCCTGTCCCCGTTCAACCGGTTGCTCAGGCTGAGCCTGATTGGCAGGACAGCGAAGACTTCAAAGACGCGGTGCTTAATTCTGTGACGGCTGAAATCGCAGTCATCAACCGCAGTGGCGTGATTTTGGCGGTCAATGCGCGCTGGCAGCAGTTTGCTTGCAACAACTCAGTGCAGCCTGGCCAACCAGCGGCCAACACTGGAGTGGGCAGCAACTACCTGACGGTTTGCAGCATAGAGGCCGCTACAGACCCACACACTCGCGAGGCCTGCCAGGGCATCGTCGACGTGCTTGAGGGGCATCGGCCCATCTTCACCCTGGAATACCCCTGCCACTCGCCACAGCAAAAGCGCTGGTTCAACATGGTGGTGACACCGCTGCGCTACCGCGGCCAAGACGGGGCCACCATCACCCACACCGACATCACACCGGTCAAGCAGTTGCAAGAGGACATGCTTGAAAGCTTTTTGGCCATTCAAAGCATTTTGGACACCACGCTGGACGGCTTTTGGCGCACCGACTTGCAAGGCCGCTTGCTGGAAGTTAACCCCAGTTATTGCCGCATGTCTGGCTATACGGCTGCCGAACTGCTGGCCATGCGCATCAGCGACCTGGAAGCCCTTGAAAACCCGGCTGATACAGCCGCACGCATGGCACGATTGACCCAGCACGGGCATGATCAGTTTGAAACACGGCACCGCCGCAAAGACGGCACCGTGTGGCCGGTGGAAATCAGCACCACCTTCAACGGCAAGCTTTCGCCACCGTGCTGCTTTGTTTTTGTCAGAGACATCACTGAGCGCGTGCAATTGCAAGAGTCGATTTTGCAGAGTGAGCATCAACGTTTTGAACAATTGAACAAGCTCACTGCTTCCGTGCCGGGGGTGGTTTACCAGTTCAGAGTTCAGCAAAATGGCGACTGGTCGTTTGATTACCTGAGCGCTGGCGTTGAATCCTTGCTTGAATTGACCCCGCAGGATGTTTACCGTGATGCCAGTGCCCCCACCCAATGCATTGTTGAAGAAGACCGCGCATCGCATCGTGCTGCGGTCGAACAATCCCTCAAAACCTTGTCACCTTGGTCACACGAGCACCGCATTCAAACCCGCAGTGGCCGCCTGAAATGGGTGCACGGCCAAGCACTGCCCGAGCCGCAGGCTGACGGCAGTGTCATTTGCTATGGCATTCTGACCGACATCACCGCCAACAGAAATGCCCAAATCGAAATACAGCAACGCGAAACCTATTTGCAAGCCATCTTTGACACCGCGCTTGATGCGGTGGTTGGCATGGATGAGCAAGGCCTCGTGACGGCATGGAACCGTCGTGCAGAAGTGATTTTTGGCTGGTGCAAGGCTGAGGCCATCGGCAAGCCCTTGCACGACATGATTGTGCCAACGCAGCACCGTGCAGGCCATGCGCATGGCCTGGCGCGGTTTCTGGCGACCGGGCAATCTGACATTTTGAACCGCCGTATCGAGATCACGGCGCTGCGCCGCTCGGGGGAAGGGTTCCCGGTGGAGTTGTCGATTCTCCCCTTTAAGGTCGGCGATAAACGTATGTTTACCGCCTTTGTTTCTGACATTTCAGAGCGCAAACGCTCTGAGCAGGCGTTGTTGGAGAGTGAGAAAAAATTCAGACTGATCGCAGAGAACACCTCAGACGGCATCACCATTTTTGACAAGCATCAACACGTTCAATACGTGTCGCCTGCTGTGATGAAGCAACTGGGCTACACCGAGCAAAATGAGCTGAGTCGCGCAAGCGCTGAGGTGTATGCGCTGATCGACCCGGCGCAGCGCGATGCCCTGTTTGCGTCCATCAATGAAGCGATACAAAGCAAGATGCCTGCCCTGTCGTATGCGTATCGCATCAAGCACAAGTCAGGCCACTATATCTGGCGCGAAGACAGTACCAACTTCCGCTACACAAGCACTGGCGAGTACGACGGCGCGTATGTTGTTTCCAGAGACATCACCGAGCGCAAACGCATGGAAGAAGAAGTGCGTCAACTGGCTTACTTTGACCCATTGACCCACCTGCCCAACCGGCGCATGTTGAACGATCGGCTCAATCAAGCAATGGCGCAGAGTAAACGCAGTGGCCACTGTGCTGCGATCATGATTATGGATTTGGATAACTTCAAACCGCTCAATGACGCGCATGGCCACATGGTGGGCGATTTGCTGCTGATTGAGGTCGCCAGCCGCCTGCGCGCCTGTGTGCGCGAGGTCGATACCGTGGCCCGCTTTGGCGGAGATGAGTTTGTGGTGGTGCTCAGTGAATTGGATGCTGCCCCTGAAATATCCCTAACGCAAGCACTGGCAGTTGCAGAAAAAATCCGTGCTGCGCTGGCTGTGCCGTATGTGTTGTCGGTGCAAAAGCAAGGCCAGCCGAGCGTCAGCGTGGTACACCGCTGTTCTGCAAGCATTGGGGTGACACTGTTTATGCACGATGACACCAGTGCCGAAGATGTGTTGAAAAAAGCAGATTCGGCCATGTACCAAGCCAAAGAACAGGGTCGTAACCGCGTTTGGCTATCCCAAGCTTAACGGCCCGCCATGCGAACAACCCAGGCACTTGAGTCGTGGCAGGCTCAGGTGTGGGTGCACCACTTCGTCACCGGTGAGCTGACACCTGGCACACAGTTGTGGACGCGAGACAAGCGTTTGCTGGCAGCAGCGGTCAGGCTGGGGTTGGCTTATGCCGCAGTTCACTGAATAAATTCAAATTTCCTGATCCGCACCAAGAGACCGCTTCAAATTTTCAGGAATGTCAATGGCACTTGAATTCATTCGCCCGATCAATCGAGCTCCCACCTGACTGCCAGATACTCCTGTGGGAGTGCGATTCATCGCGCGAAGGGCTTTGAACTTTTGTGCCACTGTGTTTTCCATCCGGATCAGGAAGTCTGAAATTGAAGCGGCGCACGCTGCCAATCGGCGCACCAGCCGGGCAGGGCACTGGCGGGCATGGGGCGGGCAATGCCATAGCCTTGGGCCAGTTCTCAGCCCATGGCCAGCAGCAGGGTGCCGTGCGCCACGGTCTCCACGCCTTCGGCGATGACCTCGCGGTTGAACGCGGCGGCCAGTCCAATCACGCCCTGCAAAATGGCCGTATCGGTTCAATCGTCTTGATCAGGGGTGCGCGCCAGCACCTCAAACTCGGCTATTGGTACAGGTCGACTGAAGAAGTAGCCCTGGTACGCATGGCAACCCAGATGCGCTAGAAAGTCTTTTTGCGCGGCAAGCTCAACCCCTTCGGCAATCACCGCCAGGCCCATGCTCTCGGCCAGCGCCACCACCATTTTGGCTATGGCCGCATCGTTGGGGTCACTCAGGATGTTGCGCACAAAACCCTGGTCAATTTTGAGCTGGTCCAGCGGCATGCGCTTGAGGTACGACAGCGACGAATAACCTGTACCAAAGTCGTCCAATGAAAAGCTGATGCCCAGCGCCTTGAGGGTGGCCATTTTGGCAATCACGTCTTCGACATTGTTGACTAGCAGGCTCTCAGTCAGCTCAAGTTTAAGTCTCTTGGGGTTGGTGCCCGAGCTTGTCAATGCGGCTTGAACCTGCGTCACAAAGTTGCTCTGGTGAAATTGTTTGGCACTGACATTGACCGCCAGTACCAGGTCAGCCATGTCGGGCTGCGTGGCCCAGAGCGCCAATTGCGCACAAGCCGTTTCCAGCACCCATTGGCCCAGGGGCAAAATCAGGCCGGTTTCTTCGGCCAGGGGAATGAACTCAGCGGGCGATACCAGGCCGCGCTGCGGATGCTGCCAGCGCACCAGTGCTTCGGCCCCCACCACGCGCCCCTCGCCCACCACCTGAGCCTGGTAAAAAAGCACCAGTTGTTGCTGTTGCAAAGCGTCGCGCAAGTCGTCTTCGAGCGCCGCGCGGGCCAGCACCTCGGCCTGCATCTGGGGGTCAAAAAAGCAAATGCTGTTGCGCCCAAGAGCCTTGGCCCGAAACATCGCGAGCTCTGCGTTCTTTAGCGGCTCATCGGGCGAGGTAAAGGCCTGGTTACCAAACAGGGCAACGCCCATGCTGGGCGTGCTGCGGTGTTCAAACGGCCCGATCGGGTAGCTTTGATTGAGGGCTTGGCGAATTTTTTCGGCCACCGACTCAGCCCGTCTGCAGGCCTCTGCCGGGTTGTCGCTCAGGTCTTCAAGCATCACCACAAACTCGTCACCACCCACGCGGGCCACGGTATCGCTCTCATAAATACAGTGCTGCAGGCGCTGCGCTACGGCTTCGAGCAGCAAGTCGCCCTTGACAAACCCCAGCGTGTCGTTGAGGGTTTTGAAGTTGTCCAGGTCGATGTACAGCAGCGCGCCCAGAGTTTGATGCCGCGCCACCGTGGCTATTCCCAGCGTGAGCCGGTCGAGCAACAAGCGCCGGTTGGGCAGGTGCGTCAGCGGGTCATAAAAAGCCAGCGTATTGATCTGTTTTTCAGCATTTTTGCGCGCACTGATGTCAGAGAACGTCGCCACATAATTCGTCACCTGGCCAGTTGCATCTTTCACCGCGCTGATGGCCAGCCACGCTGGATAGATTTCACCGTCTTTGCGACGGTTCCAGATTTCGCCCTGCCACTGGCCAGTTTGCCCAATGCTGGTCCACATGGCTTGGTAAAACGCCGCGTCGTGCCGACCCGAGGCCAATGTACGAGGGTTTTTTCCCACCACTTCGGCCGCGCTGTAGCCGGTAATTTGGGTAAAGGCCCGGTTGACCCGCAAAATCACACCATTCTCGTCGGTCACGGTAGTACCCTGTTGCGACTCAAAGGCGGTAGCGGCAATGCGCAGATCGGTTTCAGACCGCTTGACCGGGGTAATGTCGTTGATGACACAGACAATAAATCGCCGCTGGTGCCGGTGGTCTGAAAAGCTGCGGCAAGTTAAGTGCCCCCAAAATTCGCTCTGATCGTCACGACAATAAATACGCTCTACATCTGACTGTTTGATGCGGTCGTACAGTAACGCCATCATGTTTTTGTAACCCGCCTCACGCATTAGGGGGTGCAATAGCGAGACATACTCGCGCCCGTCGAGCTGCTCCACCGTGCTGGCAAACATCTGCGCCATGCGCTGGTTGACGTGGTGGATTCGCCCCTGGTCATCAATCAGAAAAATCGCTACGCTGGAGGTATCAAAAATTTGCTGAAGAAATTCTTCGCGCTGATTGAGCTTGTCAAGCAAGCGGTTAAAGCCCCCAATGAGCTTGCCAATCTCATCTTTGCGGGTGATGGGCAAGGGCGCTACGGTCTGGTTGGATTCTGCCAAAACGGCCAAGCTTTGGACCGCAGTGAACATGGGTCTGAGTTCGCGCCTGAGCTGCCACCAGATCAGCATCCCGGCCAGCAGGGTGAAAAGCAACACAGCCAGCAGCAGACGCTGTTGCAGCGCATCAATGGGAGCAAAAGCCGTCGCAGTCGGCACGACCACCGCCAGAATCCAGCCCGTTGTGGGGATCATTTTGTTGGCTGACAGCACGCTTTGGTGCCTGGAGTTGATTCTTACTGCAAAGCCTTCGTAGCCTTGCATGAAGCGGTCAATTTGCGGGTTGACGCCAGCGGCTGGCAGCGGCTCCAGAATGCGGGATTTATCCGTGGCGGTAATCACCTGTCGATTGGCCGCATCGACCAGCACATAAGCACCACTGTCGCCATAAGCGTGGTCAATGTATTGGTCGAGAAAATTGGGCACATTCAGGCGGGTAACACCTGTCAGCACACCGATCACCTGGCCCTGGCTATCTTGAATTGGCACGCTGATCAAAAACTCCGGAAAGCCTTTGCTTTTTGAAAAATGCGGTTTGCCCACCGTGGGCCGCCCTTGAAGTGCGCCGATGATGTAATCGCGGTCAGCGTAGTTGATGCCCAAGCGCCCGGTTTGCAGCGGTAACTCGGCCACCGCCAGACCGTTGGTTTGATAGGCAATCACCCCACTGTTAAACAGCGACAAAAACACATGGCGCTCTTGCAAATGGGCCTGTAGCGCGGGCACGTCGCGCAGCATCGCCGGGGTAACGCCAGCGGCCACGCTTTGCAAGGCGCTCACCCGGTGACCCAGATCGCGGTCAATATCGGCAGCCACCAGCGTTGCCACAGCAAACTGTTGCACCCCCAGTGTGTGTTGCAGGTCGCGTTGCAGCATGGCACTGACATACACCGACAGCGCCGCCATGCCAAGCAAAAAAATGCCCAGCGTAAAAACCGTGACACGGGTTTTGATCGAGTTCCAGTGCTTAGGCATCAAAGTAGCTTGCAGCACATGTGCAGCCTGTTCAAGCAGCTACAAAAAAACTAGTAAAAAATCTCATTGCAAGCGCCTTGATACAGGTGTCTCATGACAGTTTGAACACCGCCACCGCCTGCACCAATTCTTGTGCTTGACTTTTCAGGCTGCTGGCCGCAGCGGCCATTTGCTCCACCAGCGCGGCGTTTTGCTGCGTCACCTGGTCCATTTCGGTCACGGCTTCACCTACTTGCGAGACACCGGCACTTTGTTCGCCACTGGCAGCGCTGATCTCGCCCATGATGTCAGTCACCCGGCGGATGCTGCTGACGACTTCGGTCATGGTGCTGCCGGCCTGGTCCACCAGCGTGGTGCCTTGCGCCACGCGACTGACGCTGTCATCAATGAGGGTCTTGATTTCTTTGGCAGCAGAGGCGGAGCGCCCGGCCAGTGAGCGCACTTCGCTGGCCACCACAGCAAAGCCGCGCCCCTGTTCACCGGCGCGTGCTGCTTCTACCGCCGCGTTCAAGGCCAGAATGTTGGTCTGGAACGCAATGCCATCAATCACCCCAATGATGTCGGCTATCTTGCGCGAACTGTCGTTGATGCCTTTCATGGTCTCGACAACTTGTCCGACGACCTCACCGCCTTGCACGGCAGTGCCGCTGGCAGCTTGGGCAAGCTGATTGGCCTGGCGTGCGTTGTCAGCGTTTTGTTTGACGGCAGCGCTGAGTTGCTCCATGCTGGCTGCAGTTTGCTCTAGTGCGCTGGCTTGCGACTCGGTGCGTGCCGACAGGTCATTGTTGCCCTGGGCAATTTCGGCGCTGGCGGTGGCCACACTGTCAGAACCATCGCGTACCTCACGCACAATCTGCGCAAATTTGTCACGCATGCCGACAAGCGCGCTCAGCAAGCTGGCATGTTCGGGGTGTTTGAGTTCAATCGGCATGGCCAGGTTGCCCTCGGCAATGCGCTGGGTAATGTCGGCGGCATAGCTTGGCTCCCCACCGAGCTGTTTCAAAATACTGCGTGAAATCAATACCCCCAAACCCAGGAGTACAGCCACCAGCAGCAGGCTGCCAACGGTAAAACCGACAGCCCGTTGTAGCACTACGGCGTTCACGTTGTCGACATAAACGCCGGAGCCAATGATCCAACCCCAGGGTGCAAAGCCTTTGACGTAAGCCACCTTCTCCACGGCTTGGTCACTGCCTGGCTTGGGCCAGAGATAAGACACAAAACCACCCCCACTGGCTTTGACGACGGTGACGAACTCGTTGTAAAGATAGGTACCCCGGGCATCTTTCAGGTCTGACAGGTCTTTGCCTTCAAGTTCCGGCTTGATTGGATGCATCACCTCGGTGGGGTGCATGTCGTTGATCCAGAAGTATTCAACGCCGCTGTAGCGCAGCATCCTGATTTGGTCCATGGCATTCTGCTTGGCCTGTGCTTCGGTAATTTTGCCTTCCACACTGAGCTTTTGGTTGTGCACCAGAACGCCGTGTGCCACTTCAACAGTCTGACGCACACCATCTTGCCGTTCCTGCATGATCAAGCTGCGTTCTGACAGCAAAAAGATCGTAGCCAGAATGACAATGCCCAGTACCGAGCTGAGCGTGAGCAACATCAGGCGACGTGCGACCGATAGAGACGAAAGTTTGAACATACACCTGGCTCCTTGGTAAGACAGCAGCGGTGCCCGCTGCCAAGCTGTGCACCCGGCGAATAAGACGCGGATGGCCCTTTCGGCCGCCCGATCCCATAAACTGGGCCTAGTTTATAGCCATCTCCGGCCGCCAGACAGCAAGGTGATGCCGCGCCGGGGCCTGAAGTGACCTGTCATTGAATAAATTGAAGCGGCGCACGCTGCCAATCGGCGCACCAGCCGGGCAGGGCACTGGCGGGCATGGGGCGGGCAATGCCATAGCCTTGGGCCAGTTCGCAGCCCATCGCCAGCAGCAGGGTGCCGTGCGCCACGGTCTCCACGCCTTCGGCGATGACCTCGCGGTTGAACGCTGCAGCCAGTCCAATCACGCCTTGCAAAATGGCCGTGTCGTCGGGACTGTCGAGCATGTCGCGCACAAAACTCTGGTCGATTTTGAGCTGCCTGACCTGCAAGCGCTTCAGGTAGGTCAACGACGAATACCCGGTACCAAAGTCGTCCAGCGAGAAGGTCACACCGATCCTGGCGCAGGATTCAATCAGCTGCGACACCTGTGCGATGTCTTGTAGCGCGCTGGTCTCCAACACTTCCAGTTCCAGGCAAGCCGGTTGCACTTGTGGGTGCCCCGCCAGCAGGGCTTGCAGCCGCTCAAAAAAGTCATCTTGCTGCAACTGACGCGCGCCCACGTTCACACTCACGGGGATGTCCAGCCCGACAGCGTGCCATTCCTGTATTTGGGTCAAGGCATGATCGATGACCCATTCGCCAACAGCCACTGCCAGCGGGTGCTCTTCAATGATCGGCAAAAACTCGGCCGGGGCCAGCAAGCCCTGCTGCGGATGCTGCCAGCGGATCAGGGCCTCAACGCCCACCACCCGGCCAGTGCGCATGTTCACTTTGGGTTGGTAGTACAGCACCAGCTCATTGTGTGCCAGCGCCTGGCCGATGCGTTCCAGGCTCTCGTGGTGGGTGCGGATAAGGTTGTCTTGTGTGGTGTCAAAGATCTGGTAACGGTTTTTGCCTGCCGTCTTGGCCTGGTACATGGCCTGGTCGGCCTGACGCAGGAGCTGGTCTGCCTCGACCTCTTTTTCCTGCGGGTAAAAGGTGACACCCAGGCTGGCCGAGCTTTGCAACAGTGCATCGTTGAGATGCACCGGCCGGGCTGCGGCCTCGAGCAGACGGGTCAGCAGCGGCAGGCTGTTGGCCACACTGTCCAGATCAACCAGCACCGCCACAAACTCGTCGCCCCCGATGCGCGCCAGTGTGTCGCCCTCGCGCAAGCTGTCCTTCATGGATTGCGCCAACGAGGTGAGGAATTGGTCGCCTATGGAGTGTCCATGCGCGTCATTGATGGCCTTGAAGCCGTCAAGATCAATGTAAACCACCGCCAGATTCTGCTGGCGCCGATGTACCTGCGCCATCGCTTGTTGCAGTCGGTCTGCAAGCAACAGCCGGTTGGGCAGGTTGGTCAATGAATCAAAGTGGGCCATGCGCTCGAGCTGGCTTTGGTGTGCCTTGGCGGCGGTGATGTCAGAAAAAAGCCCGACATATTGCGTTATCGCGCCGCTGGCATCGCGCACTGCGCTGATGGTCAAAAGAGCGGCGTAAAGATCGCCGCTTTTGTGTCGGTTCCATAGCTCGCCACTCCAGTAACCTTGTTGCTGAAAAGTGCGCCACATGTCGGCATAAAAAGACGCGGCCTGCTGCCCTGACTTCAGCATGCGCGGGTTCTGCCCCAGCGCCTCGTCGCGGCTGTAGCCGGTGATCCGGGTAAACGCGTCGTTGACATCGACGATGTTGCCTTGCACATCGGTGATGGTGATGCCCTCGCGCGCATGGCTGAAAACGTTGGCCGCCAGTTGCAGCCTGGCCTCGGCTTGCTTGCGCTCGGTCAGGTCGACATCGACGCAAAACAGCTCGGCGGGTCGACCCGGCACCTTGACATACGCGTGGCTGGAAAACACGCTCACGCGCGAACCGTCTTTGCGGCGCAAAGAGAGTTCGCCCGCCGGGATGGGTACACCCGTGGCAAACATCTCCCGCATGGCCTGGCGCACGCCGTCTTGCATTTCCGCTGGAATGATGGTGTCAAGCAGACTGCGGCCGAGGGCTTCGTCGGCGCTGTAGCCGTAGAGTTCTGCAGAAGCCTGGTTCCAGTAGTGTGTGGTGCCGTCTTCGCCATAGCCTTGCACCGCCACCAGCGGGATCTCTTGCAACAGCTTGCGAAAGCGTGCTTCGCTGATCTGCAAGGCCAGTTCGGCCTTGGGGTCCAGCGGCAGCGTCTCAGGCGAGGGCTTCACCGGGGCAACGCCATCCGTCGAGCCTGCAGGTGCGGCTCCCGGTGCTTTGCTGTGTGGATTCACTGTGCAGCCCTCCGATTTTCCCGAATACATCGACCGTCCCGAAATGGGTTCGGGCATCAGTTTACACAGACCCTGCAGTGGGTGCGCTGATTACCGGTCAAAGTAAGCGCGGGCGTCCAGGCAGTCCTGATGGATACCGGCGGTCAGCGCGTCCAGGGATTCGTACTTGAGCTCATCGTGCAGTTTGTGCAGCAGCTCCACACGGATGATCTTGCCGTAGGCGCCCTCAGCGCCTAAACCGGCGGGCCAGTCCAGGCAATGCGTTTCCAGCAGCACCCGCCCGCCGTTCACATCGCGCGGGTCCAGCGACGGGCGGATGCCCATGTTGGCCACGCCTTGCAAAGGTTGTTCGGTCAGGCCATACACCAGCACGGCAAAAATGCCGCTGGCGGCAGGCTTCCAGTGTTTGAAGCGCAGGTTCAATGTCTTGAAGCCCAGCGTGCGCCCGAGTTTGCGGCCATGCACGACGTGGCCCGAGATGCGGTAAGGGTGGCCCAGCTTGCGCGTGGCGTCCTGCATGCGCCCTTCGGACAAGGCTTTGCGCACGGCTGAACTCGACACGCGCAGGCCGTGCACTTCATAGCTGTTCATGCGCGCCACGTCAAAACCCTGGGCCACACCGGCGGCGTCCAGCGTGGCGTAGTCGCCCGTGCGGCGTGTACCAAAGCGAAAGTCGTCGCCCACCAGCACATAGCGTGCGCCCAGGCCTTGCAGCAACACCTGGTCGATGAATGCCTGCGGCGACAGGTTGGCCAGCGCTTGATCAAACGGCAGCACCACGATCTGGTCCACGCCGCAGGCGCCCAGGTCAGTCAGCTTGTCGCGCAGCGTGCCCACGCGCGCCGGAGCCAGGTCGGGGTTGTGGGTGACCCCAGCAAAAAAGTCGCGCGGATGCGGCTCAAACGTCAGCACGCAACTGGGCACGCCGCGCTGCTGCGCCTCGCCCTTGAGCAGGCTCAGCATGGCCTGGTGGCCACGGTGCAGACCGTCAAAATTGCCAATGGTCAGGGCGCACGACTGGGCCACGTCAGGGTGCTTGAAGCCACGGAAAATCTTCATCAGTTGTTATATTTTTAATAGCTACTTGCGCAGGTGATTAAAGCGCTCTAAGTCAATTTGACACATGAATGGAGTATATTGTGGCGCGAGTCAGGGTTTACGCGCGTGCGTTTGAGGTCGGTTCGAATAACGTCTTTTTTCAGGAGTCGTGTTTTGAAAGTCTTGAAGCTGTCGGCCCAGGGGCTGCCCCAGTCGTGGATTTCGCTGGAACAGGCGGTGCTGCACTATGCAGCCGAAGAAGTGCGCTGGGAAGTCGGGCACGAGATTGCCGTGTTTCATGGTGGCCACAACGCGCTCACGGGCAAGCAGTCCATCATCACCGTCAGCAGCATCATCGGCACCAAGGGTGTGCCCGCCATCAACCCGTTTGACCTCAAGCCCGGCTTGACCAACGCCAAGCTGTTCGCTCGCGACCGCAATGTGTGTGCCTATTGCGGCGATCAGTTTGTTGAAGCCGACCTGACGCGCGAGCACATCATTCCGTTTGCGCAAAACGGCATCGACACCTGGATGAATGTGGTGACCGCATGCCGCCCCTGCAACCACCGCAAAAGCCACCGCACGCCCGAGCAGGCGCACATGCCGCTGCTGTATGCGCCCTACGTGCCCAGCCTGTGGGAAGACTTTATTTTGCGCAACCGGCGCATCCTGGCCGACCAGATGGAGTTTTTGCTGGCGCATGTGCCCAAGTCGTCGCGGCTGGCGGCTTGATGTTTACCTACAAGTTCTGAGGGTTGCCCGGTTTTTTCTTGGCGCTGACGGGCTTTCGCCGCCAAAATGGCCGCTGATCAAGACGATTCAAGGAGAGTAGCCATGACCCCATGTCACAAAGCCGTCAAACCCCTTTTTTTGGCGCTCGCTTGCGCCGGCGTTTGGGCACCCACTGCGGTATCTGCCAACACCACGAACGGCACGCCCGAGCCGGTGTCAGCCCAGGCATCGGTGGCTGCGGCCCCTGCACTGATGCACGCCCGGCTGTGGCACGTGGGCGACGACCCCAAGGCGTATTGGGTGAGCGAAAAACTGGACGGCGTGCGCGCCTATTGGGATGGCCAAAGCTTGCGTTTTCGCAGCGGCATCGCCATTGCCGCGCCGGACTGGTTCATTGCCGCACTGCCAAAAACGGCGATCGACGGCGAGTTGTGGTTGGGACGCGGGCGGTTCGATGCGCTCTCGGGCATCGTGCGCCGCAAGGATCCAGTCGATGCGGACTGGCGCAACGTGCAGTACAGGGTGTTTGATTTGCCCGGCGCCCAGGGCACGTTTACAGAGCGCTACCAGCGCTTGACCGAGGTGGTCACCCAGGCGCAGCAGCCCTGGTTGCAGGCGGTGGGGCAGCAGCGCGTGCGCAATGCTGCGGCCCTGCACACGCTGCTGCGGGCCACACTCAAAGGCGGCGGTGAAGGGCTGGTGCTGCACCACGCCAACGCGCTGTGGTCGCCCGGGCGCAGCGACGCGTTGCTCAAACTGAAGCTTCACGCCGACGACGAGGCGCGTGTGGTGGCGCACCTGCCTGGCAAGGGCAAGCACGCAGGCCGACTGGGCGCTTTGCTGCTGGAGATGCCTGACGGCAAGCGCTTTGCGCTGGGTACCGGGTTCACCGATGCACAACGCGCCGACCCGCCGCCCGTGGGCGCGCTGGTGACCTACCGCTACCGTGACCTCTCGCCCAAGGGGCTACCGCGCTCGGCGTCGTTTGTGCGGGTGCGCGGGGTGGAATAGCGTCAGGCAAACACGCCCGCCGTCTCGCCCATGCGGTTTGACACCTCGCCCAGATGGTGCAGGGTGTCGCCAAAGCTGAGCTCCAGCTGCGTCAGGTGCTTGAAGTAATGGCTGCCGATGTATTCGTCGGTGACGCCAATGCCGCCGTGCAGTTGCACCGACTGCTGGCCCACAAAGCGCATCGATTGACCCAACTGCACCTTGGCGCGCGCCAGCGCCGTGCGGCGCTCTGCTGCCGGGGAACCCAGTTTGAGCGTGGCGTAGTAGCTCATGGAGCGCGCCAGCTCCAGCTGCATCTTCATGTCGGCCATGCGGTGGCGCAGCGCCTGAAATGTGCCAATGGCTACGCCAAACTGCTTGCGCGTGTTGAGGTAATCGGCCGTCAGCCGCAGGGTTTTGTCCATCAAGCCCACGCCTTGCGCGCAGGCGGCTGCAAGACCGACGTCGATGGCCAGTTCGAGCGCGGCCAGGCCGTCACGCGTGATCAAGGTGGCTGGGGTCTGGTTGAGCGTCACGTCAGCGGCGCGGCTGCCGTTTTGGGTTAGGTAGCCGCGCGTTTGCACACCGGCGCTGGCGCGCTCCACCCAAAACAGTGCCAGCGCGCCGTCGAGCAGCGCAGGCACGATGAAAGCGTCGGCCTGGTCACCTGCTGGAACTATGTTTTTGGTAGCTGTCAGCGCATATATTTCCTGGGCTTGAGCCGCTTTTGCTACACATTTTTCATACCTGTAGCGGCTGCTGCGCTCTTGCCAGGCCAGCACCGCCAACGTTTCGCCGCTGGCGACCCCGGGCAGCCACCGCGCTTGCAGCTCAGGTGGGGCAAAGTGGGCCAGTACGCTGCTGGTGATGAAAGTGTGCGTCAGGGGTTCCAGCACCAAACCGGCGCCGAGCTCTTGCATGACCAACATGGCCTCAACCGGCCCCATGCCCAGCCCACCGTGGTCTTCAGCCACCAGCAGGCCGCACAAGCCCAGATCGGCCAGTTGGCTGTAGTTGGCGCGGTCAAAGCCGCCATGTTTCATGGTGGCGCGGTAGTGGTCAAAGGTGTAGCTTTTGTCAACCCAGCGCTGCACAGCGTCTTGCAACTGGACTTGTTCTTCTGAAAGATCAAAGTTCATTTTTTTGCCCTGCCTTAGCCAAGAACCGTCTGCGCGACGATGTTGCGTTGCACTTCATTGCTGCCGCCGTAAATGGTGGTTTTGCGCAGGTTGAAGTAGCTTGATGCCAGCGGCGCGCAGTGCAGCGCATCGCCCACAAAGCCCACCAGTCGGCCATCAACCAGGTCACCCTGCCAGCCGGCGTCCATCGCTTCGTGAATCAGCGGCAGGGCAAAGGGTCCGGCGGCCAGCATCATCAGCTCGGCGTAGCGTTGCTGGATTTCGCTTCCGCGAATCTTCAGCAAGCCCGCAATGTCAAGCGAGTTCTTGCCGGATTTCTCAGCGCTCAGCACGCGCAACACCAGCATTTCCAACGCCACCACGTCCACTTCCAGCAGGGCAATCTGGTCTCGAAAGCGCCCGGCCGCAGGGCCGCTGACCGCTGGATCCCACACGCCCTCAATCTTGGCAATGCGTTTGAGGCGCTCCAGCTCGCGCTTGCTGCGGTTCACGTCGGCAATGTTGGTGCGCTCGTGAGAAAGCAGGTGTTTGGCATACGTCCAGCCCTTATTCTCTTCACCAATCAGGTTGTTGACGGGCACTTTGACGTTGTCAAAAAACACCTCGTTGACCTCGGGCTCGCCGTCCAGCAGCACGATCGGGCGCACCGACACACCGGGAGACTTCATGTCGATCAGCAAAAAGCTGATACCCGCTTGCGGCTTGCAATCGGTGGCGGTGCGCACCAGGCAAAAAATCCACTCGCCATACTGCCCCAGCGTGGTCCAGGTTTTTTGGCCGTTCACCAGGTAATGGTCGCCACACAACTCAGCCCGGCATTTGACCGACGCCAGGTCCGAGCCTGAGCCCGGCTCGCTGTAGCCCTGGCTCCACCACACCTCGCCGCTGGCAATGCCGGGCAAAAACCGTTGCTGTTGCTCTGGCGTGCCAAACGCCATGATGACCGGCGCGACCATCACCGGGCCAAACGGCACGATGCGCGGCGCACCTGCCAGCGCACATTCTTCTTCAAACAAATGCTTCTGGATGGCGCTCCAGCCCGGGCCGCCAAATTGCGTGGGCCAGCCAAAACCGAGCCAGCCTTTTTGGCCCAGAATTTTGGCCCAGCGCTGCTGGTCGTCGCGGCTCAGGCGCAGCGCGTGGTGCACCTTGTGGGCAATGTCAGCGGGCAGGTGGGCACGCACCCAGGTGCGCACCTGCTGGCGGAACTGTTCTTCTTCGGGGGTAAAAGCCAAGTCCATGGGATCTCCAGTTGCTGCACTCGGCGGAAGCGGAGTTTTTTACTGAGCGCCGTTTTTAGCACGCGCCCGCGGTCATGCCTGTCCGGGTGGAGACAGGTACTTCGAGCCCTGTGGCGACTATGCGCTGCGATGAGTTGATGCCGCCAGTGAGTCAATTGTGTTTGATCATGACGTGACGAGCGCAGCTGTAGTCTTCAAGCGCGTAGACTGACATGTCT
>Ga0210029_1001147_pt1 | contig 16034 bp, 7 predicted proteins | sample CryGeymeta201521_FD_183985 | JGI IMG/M metagenome (GOLD analysis project Ga0210029, IMG submission 183985) | Groundwater microbial communities from Crystal Geyser aquifers in Utah, USA - Crystal Geyser metaG 2015-21 (SPAdes) (version 2) | ecosystem: Environmental > Aquatic > Deep subsurface >... | reverse complement strand
GGTGTATTCGGTGCATGCCACCACCTTTGACCTGATGCTGATGGCGGGCCTGGGCATTGCGGGCTACCTGCTGCGCAAGCAAGGCATTCCGATGGCACCGCTGATTCTGGGCTTTGTGCTGGGCGAGCTGATGGAGCAAAACCTGCGCCGCGCCTTGTCGATCACCAATGGCGAGTTGGGTATTTTGGTGGAAAGCCCCATCTCCAAAGGCTTGTGGATGGGCGTGGTGACCATGCTGCTGGTGCCGCCGCTGTACCGGCGCTGTACCGGCGCTGGACTCGCCGCGCCGCGGCGCGCTGAGCATCGCTTGGCATGCCAGGCCTGCCACCCTCGGGGTAGGCAGGCCTTTTTTTGCTGCTGCATTTGCGCGTTGAGCATCCAAGGCTCCAAGAACCTTAAACTCAGTCAAATAGTTATGTCGTTGATGAACTGAGACCCCAACATGCCACACCGCACTGCCACCCTGTTTGATCCCGTGCACGCGGGCGAGCTTGCCCTTGCCAACCGCATCGTCATGGCGCCGCTGACGCGCAACCGCGCACCACTGGCCATGCCCACCGCCTTGATGGCCGAGTACTACCGCCAGCGTGCCAGCGCCGGCTTGATCATCACTGAGGCCACCGCCATCAGCCAGCAAGGCCAGGGCTATGCCGATGTGCCCGGCCTGTACGCCGAGGAACAGGTTGAAGCCTGGAAACCCGTTACACACGGGGTGCACCAGGCTGGAGGCAAAATCGTCTGCCAGCTCTGGCACGTGGGCCGCGTGTCACACACCAGCCTGCAGCCGCACGGGGGCCAGCCGGTAGCGCCCTCGGCCATCACCGCCAACACCAAAACCGTGCTGCTCAAAGACGGTGTGCCCGAGTTTGTCGACGTGTCCGCGCCCCGCGCGCTGCAGGCCTACGAGCTGCCCGACATCGTGCATGCCTATGCCGCTGCGGCACGCAACGCGGTGCAAACCGCTGGCTTTGACGGGGTGGAAATCCACGCCGCCAACGGCTACCTGCTGGATCAGTTTTTAAAAGCAGGCTCCAACCAGCGCCGTGACGACTTTGGCGGCAGCATCGAGAACCGCGCCCGTTTCGTCCTTGAAGTGGTGCGCGCCGTGACCGATGCGGTGGGCGCGGGCAAGGTCGGCATTCGCCTGTCACCCGTCACCCCGGCCAACGATGCCTTTGACCCCGACCCGCAGCCGCTGTTTGATTACTTGGTGCGTGAGCTGGCCATCTACAAATTGGCCTACATCCACGTCATTGAAGGCGCCACGGGTGGCCCGCGTGCGTTGCCAGATCGCCCGTTTGACTACACCGGCCTGCGCCGCGCCTACCGTGCGGCAGCCGGCAAAGGCGCCTGGATGGTGAACAACGGCCTGGACAAAACCCTGGCGCAAGTTGCCGTGTTGGACGGTGCAGACCTGGTGGCCTTTGGGCGGCCTTTCATTGCCAACCCCGACCTGGCCGAACGCCTGCGCAAGGGCAAGCCCCTGGCTGAAGGTGACCGCAACACCTGGTACGGTGGCGGAGCCAAAGGCTACACCGACTACCCGACACTCAAGGGCTAAATCAGCCCCTAGGAGGCTGTCGGACTTTCGGCATCGAAGCGTTCTCGAAGAGCGGCGTAGCCAAATTCGACCCCAGCGAGGGCAGTTTTTGCCGGATTTACTGGCTCATAGCCGTAGCTATGGGCCAAAAAGACGGTAAAAAATGAACCGCTGCGGTCGGATTACAGCCGATGTACCGAAAGTCCGACAGCCTCCTAGCCCTTTTAAAACCTGCCTAAGCTGCTATTGAAATAATGGCAGTTAGGGTGTGGGATGCGCCTGGTGCCAAGGTGATCTCATCGGGCCCCGCGTTGCAGGTTTCCACGCACACCATGCCTTTGTGTTCGCCAGCAGCCATGTCGGCAAAGGCTTTTTCGCGTTCGCTGCCCGGATTCCAAACCACGGTGCTGGTGCTGCCTGCTTTGGCCACCTGAATGCGCCTGTGGCCCGCCGTGTCGTCAATCACACAGCTGGCCGTGGTGCCCAGATAAACCCGGTCGGTCTCTGCGCTGAAACTCACCGCGCCGGTTTGTTGGCACGGGGCAAAGTTTTGCAGCTTGTCCAGGTAACTCGTCCCGTCCAGGCCCAACACCTGCGTTTGGCCGATATTGGACACAGAAAAATAGCTGTGCAGCGCTTGGCTGATGTTGAAAGCCACCAAGCCGGTGTTGCGGGTGGTCAGCGCCAGAGACAAGGTGCTGCCCACGGTGACCACCAGCTCCAGGTCAAACGCAAAGTCCCACAGCGCGTGGCTGGCAGCATCATCCCCGACCCCCAAGCGCAGCACCACCTCACCGCTTGCATTCACCCGGGTTTGGCGCACCGCCCAGAGACGGGTACGCACAAAACCATGGGCCGGCAAACCGTCGCGCGCGCCAAACCAGGGCCAGCACACCGGCACGCCACCGCGCACCGCTTTGCCTGGCTCAAACACCGCCGCCCTGGAAACCCACAGCACCGGTTGCTGCCCTGCTGGTTGCCATGCCAGCACCTGCGCACCTTGCAGGGCGATGCGGGCCTGCGCCAGAGGTGTGTCCACGTCCACCACCGGCAGGCCACCCGGCCCGGGTGTGAAACGCAGCGCGTGCGTCAGCCCAAAGCGTTGGTTCCAGGTATCCAGTTCATCGGTCATGGGTCGGCTCCAGATTATTTAATTGCTATTTAATAAATAGCTGCTTGCCCTTGTTATAAAAGGGCTAGAGGCATATTTCTTACATAAAAAAACAAAACCACACCCCGCAGCTGTGCGACACTTTACCCTCAGCATTCAGACCCACACCCCACCCCACCATGCCCCGCTTTGCCGCCAACCTGAGTTTTCTGTACCCCGAGCTGCCGTTTCTGGAACGGTTTGAAGCTGCCGCACGGGATGGCTTTACCGCCGTGGAGTATTTGTTTCCCTATGCCTGGCCCCAGCACGAGCTGGCCGCACGCCTGCAAGGCAACGGGCTGCAGCAGGTGTTGTTCAACGCGCCCCCTGGCGGTGCCAACCTGGCCACTGCGGCGGCGGCGTGGGACGCTGGTGCGCGTGGCTTGCTGTGCCTGGCCGAGCGCACGGCCGAGTTCCGGCAAGGGCTGCACTTGGCGCTGGATTACGCCCACAGCTTGCAGTGCCCCCGCATCCATGTCATGGCAGGCCGGGTTCCAGAAGGGGTGATGCGTGAAAGCCTGCTGAACGTGGTGGCCGACCATCTGCGCTGGGCCTGCGCCCAGGCCGCAGCACAAGGCGTGACCCTGCTGATTGAACCCATCAACCTGCGCGACATGCCGGACTATTTTTTGAACCGTCAAGACCATGCCCACGAGCTGCTGGACGCGGTGGTCGCGCCCAATTTGCAGGTTCAGATGGATATGTACCACTGCCAGGTGCAAGAGGGCGACGTGGCCACCAAGCTGCGCCGCTACCTACCCACCGGACGCGTCGGCCACATCCAGATTGCCAGCGTGCCCGAACGCCAGGAGCCCGACGGTGGCGAGCTGGCTTACCCCTACCTGTTCAACTTGCTCGATGAACTGGGCTACCGAGGCTGGGTGGGGTGCGAATACCGCCCCCGTTTGGGCGCTGTGGCCGGCGGCACCTGCGCTGGGTTGGCCTGGCGCAACACTTGGCAACCGGCACCTTGTGTCTGAATTTTCGGGCACATAATTCATCGCTATGCTGTTTGATTTGGAGAACCCATGAAGTTGAAAAATGCAAACACCCAATCGGTGGCAAGACGCTTGTCGCTGCTGTCCCTGAGCGGTTTGACGCTGGTCTTGGTGCTGGTTGGGATCGCCATTGGCGTGATCGAATGGCGCAGCGTGCACGCTCTGATGGTCAAGTCGGTGGACGAACGCTTGCAAGCCATCGTTGGCGTGGCCGATGCCACCGAGCGCACCAATCGCCAGATGACCGCTGCCAACTACCTCAAGTTCCGCAAAGAGTTCGATCCCGCTCCCAGCTTCAACCCAGACACTGGCGAAGTACTGAGCTTTGGCGTGCCAGTCAACAATGATTTCTCTTCAGTTGACAAGTTCGCCAATGAGACCGGCGGCGTGGCCACGGTGTTTGCTCGCAAGGGTGATGACTTTGTGCGCGTTACCACCTCCCTGAAAAAGCAGGACGGCGAACGGGCCATGGGCACCCTGCTGGACCGCAACCACCCAGCCTACAAGTTGATGCTGGCCGGTCAACCCTACACCGGGCCAGCGCTGCTGTTTGGCAAACCTTACATGACCCATTACGACCCGATCAAACAGCCAGACGGGCAGGTGGTGGGCATCTTCTTCATTGGTCAGAACATCGCCTTGCAGCAAGAGGCGCTTGAAAAACAAATCAGCGACACCCGGTTTTTTGAGACCGGCGGCGTCTATTTGCTGGCCACCGCTGACCAAGCTGCCAACGCCCGCTTTCTGGTGCACCCCACAGCCAAGGGCAAAAAGGTGTTGGAAGCGGATGCCAAGGCCAGCGACTTTTTGACCACGCTGATGGGTGGGCGTGAAGCCTATGTGCCCCAGGCCACGCCGCTGCTCAACGGCGCAAAAGGTCAGCGCTGGGCCTTGGCACGCCAGGTGGCTGACAACAAGCAGTGGCTGGTGGCGGAGGTGAGCGAATCTGAGGCCATGGCACAGTTCTGGGTCAACATGGGCATCATTGGTGCGCTTCTGGGTGTCACAGCGGTGCTTTTGGGCGTGGGCTTGTATACCCTGATCCGCCGCGCGGTGAGCCAGCCGCTGGACGAACTCACCGGTGCCATCACCGCTGTGGCGCAAGGTGATTTGACACAAACTTTCCACTCTGATCGACGTGACGAAATTGGCGCGTTAGTCACCGAAACCGAGACCATGCGCAACCGCTATTTGCAAGCCATGCAGCAAGTCAGGCAAGCCGCTGAGAGCATCAGCACCGCCAGCGCCGAAATCGCCGCTGGCAACCAGGACCTGAGCGACCGCACCGAACAAACCGCCAGCAACCTGCAAAGCACGGCATCGAGCATGGCGCAGCTCACCGGCACGGTACAGCAGTCGGCCGACTCGGCGCGCCAGGCCAACCAGCTCGCCGCCAGTGCCGCCGAAGTGGCCGCACGCGGTGGTGTGGTGGTGGGCGAGGTGGTGGCCACCATGAACGACATCAACCAGAGTTCACGCAAGATTGCCGACATCATCCAGGTGATTGACGGCATTGCCTTCCAGACCAACATCCTGGCGCTGAACGCGGCGGTAGAAGCCGCCCGCGCGGGCGAACATGGACGTGGCTTTGCGGTGGTGGCCAGCGAAGTCCGCTTATTGGCCGGGCGCAGTGCCGAGGCCGCGCGCGAGATCAAGGCACTCATCCAGGCCTCGGTGAGCAAGGTCGAAGACGGCTCCCGACTGGTAGAAAACGCCGGCGTGACCATGACCGAGATCGTCAGCTCGGTGCGCCGGGTGAGCGACATCATTGGCGAGATCAGCGCCGCTGCCGCCGAACAATCCTCTGGCATCAGCAACGTCAACCACGCGGTGGGTGAACTCGACCAAATGACCCAGCAAAACGCGGCGCTGGTCGAACAGTCTGCCGCTGCCGCGCAAAGCCTGCGTGAGCAAGCGCAGCGGCTGGAACAAGCGGTGTCAGTGTTTCGCCTGTCGGCCACCGGGATCAGCCACCAAACCCACCAGCAACTGCCAGCACCCCACAGCGTCAAAACGCCTGCGCCGCGCCTGACTGCACGCGCACCTGCACCCCGGCTGGCACAAAAGAAGGTGCAAGCCCTTGGCCACCGCCGCGCCTGATACCTGAAAGCACGCCATGAACGCACGCCTGCCACAAGCCCTTTTGAACACCCACCAAGCCTTGAACCAGGTCAGCCAAGCCTGGGACAGCGACCTGGTTGGGCGCTTGACCGACTACATTGCCATCCCCGCCAAGTCCCCCATGTTTGACGCAGATTGGGCTGCCCATGGCCTGATCGACACCGTGGTGCAACACGCCTTTGACTGGGTACAGGCACAAAAAGTAGACGGTTTGACGCTTGAGATCATTCGCCTGCCCGGACGCACACCAGTGCTGTTTTTTGAGTTGGCGGCCTCGCAAGGCACCTCTGAAACCATAGCATCAAGCGCAGATAAATCAAGGTCTAGCAGCCAAACTGTCTTGATGTACGGGCACTTGGACAAGCAACCCGAGTTCACCGGTTGGCGCGCCGACCTGGGGCCCTGGACACCCAAGTACGAGCAGGGCAAGTTGTATGGCCGGGGCGGTGCTGACGACGGCTATGCCATCTACGCTGCCATCACTGCCATCCAGGCACTCAAAACCCAGGGCGCAGCCCATCCACGCGTGGTCGGCCTGGTGGAAACCTGCGAAGAAAGCGGCTCTTATGACCTGCTGCCCTACATCGACGCGCTGCGCACGCGTTTGGGCGACGTGGGTCTGGTGATTTGCCTGGACTCGGGCGCGGGCAATTACGACCAGCTGTGGCTCACCAACAGCCTGCGCGGCATGGCCAGCGGCACGCTCAAGGTGCAGGTGCTGACCGAAGGCATCCACTCGGGCGATGCCAGCGGCCTGGTGCCCTCTAGCTTTCGTATCCTGCGCCACCTGCTCGACCGCCTGGAAGACAGCGCCACCGGCCGACTGCTGCCGGGCAGCTTCCACTGCGAAGTGCCCGCTGACCGTCTAGCCCAAGCGCAAACCACGGCCGCCATCCTGGGTGACGAGTTGTACAAACGCTTTCCTTGGGCCAATTCCTCTTGTGTTTCGGACTGCGGCGGCAGCAGCCAAGCCATGCTGCCCACCACCACCGACCCGCTGCAGGCGCTGCTGGCGCGCACCTGGACCCCCACACTGAGCGTGACCGGAGCCGAAGGCCTGCCCGAGATGAAGAATGCCGGCAACGTGCTGCGCCCCTACACCGCCTTCAAACTCTCCTTGCGCCTGCCGCCGCTGATCGATGCCGCCCGCGCTGTAGCCGAACTCAAAACCCTGCTCGAAGACAACGCCCCGTACCAGGCCAAGGTCACATTTGAGAGCGCCGGCGGAGCCACCGGCTGGAACGCCCCCAACACCGCACCCTGGTTTGAACAGGCGCTGAACCAGGCCTCTAAAGACTACTTTGGCGCCCCCTGCGGCTACATCGGCCAGGGCGGCACGATTCCGCTGATGAACATGCTCTCAACCGGCTTCCCCAAAGCGCAAATGATGGTCTGCGGCGTGCTCGGCCCCAAAAGCAACGCCCACGGCCCCAACGAGTTCCTGCATGTGCCCTACGCCAAAAAACTCACCGCAGCGGTGGCGCAGGTGATTGCGGCTGCGGCCTGGGTTTGAGCGCTCACCGGTGATCCAACAGCTGCATCAAGGCTTGGGGTTGGTTGCACCCAACCTTGCGCCAACGCTTCCAACTGAGTCAATGTTAGGGGTGGGGCGCAACGGTCTGCCGGTGATTCATTGCCGCGCAGGTTCTGCTGCCGAACGCTTGCCGGTTCAAGACTTGCTGCAATTGGAGCAACAAACGCAAACCCAGGAGGACTTGCGCCGCGTCGGCCTGTCTGTTTGACACCAATATCTGGTTGGCGGTGCTGTTCACGACGCATCCAGCCCATCAGTCTCACGCTATCGTCCGACGGAACGTTGTTTGCTCCATTCGATGCCTGGCATCAGGGACGCATTCGTCATTGGACGCACGCAGAAACATCTAGGTGTTCGGCTCTTTGCAGACAAAGACTGTAAGCAGTCACCGCGAGCCATATCCCCAGGTTTAAGGGCAATTTCGGTGCCGTACATCAACTGGGCTCATTAAATAATTCAAACTCCTTCTCCTGAAACTGAGCCCATGTTTCCCATAACACCACAGAAATTTGTTGTACCGTACCTCGCGCGTCACAATGGGGTCCAAAAGGAGATCGTCCATGACAAGGGAGTCAAGTCAATCGACAAAGGCTGGTACGCCTGAAGATTCTGCTGTTTCCGAGGTGCCTGCGCCAATAGTACGGTTGCAAATAAGCGCCGCGAAAAAACTGAACCTCGCAGACTTTCAGAACGCGGTACCCGCGTTGCTTGAGATGGCCGTGGTCAACGCCACGGCATCCCAGCTTACCGAGTTGACGATCCATCTGACTTCGGAACCCGCTTTCGTGAAACCACGAACGTGGAATCTCGATGCGGTCGGCTCTATGGAAAGCTATCACCTGCCTGATCTGGATGTCCGGCTAGACGGTGCATTGTTCTCGCGTTTGACCGAAGCCGAACCGGCGGTACTCCGGTTCGAACTCAGAAGTGCCATGCAACCAGACCTTGTGCTGGCCGCGCACGAATCGAATGTCGAACTGCTGGCTCGCAATCAATGGGGAGGAATCGGCAAACTGCCCGAAATGGTTGCGGCCTTCGTACAGCCCAATGACCCAGCCGTGGATCGCCTGCTTAAGGGGGCGGCCTTGTCTTTGCAGGCGGCCGACAAGTCGGGATCGATTGACGGCTACACCCATGGCTCCAAGCGGGCATGGGAACTGACATCGGCGATTTGGGCTGCGGTGCTCCAGCGCAAGCTCAACTACTCGCTGCCGCCCGCCAGCTTCGAGCACACCGGGCAAAAAGTCCGCAGCCCCAGTCAAATTCTGGACTCAGGCATTGCCACCTGTTTCGACTCCACGTTGCTGTTTGCAGCCTGCCTGGAACAAGCGAACCTGAACCCCCTGCTTGTCTTCACCAAAGGCCATTCCTTTGTTGGATTCTGGTTGCGCAACGAGGAGTTCTCAACAGCCGTCGTTGACGACATCACGGCGCTGCGCAAGCGACTCAAACTGCAGGAGTTGGTCGTTTTTGAAACCACCCTTGCAACTCAAGGACAACCGGTCAATTTCAGCCAAGCGATTGACAACGCCAACCGCCAACTTGCGGAAGAGGAAGAGGACAAGTTCGAGCTGGTTATTGACGTGAAGCGCGCCCGCATGTCGCGCATCAAACCGCTCGCCCAGGCCCAGGCCGTCGCAGACCCAGACCCAGACCCAGACTCGCTCGCCGTGGAGACTGAAGCCATCATGATCGAAGAAGCACCTGATCTGCTCGACGAGGTCGTGATCGAAACACCCACAGCCGAACTCGACCCCAAAGACCGGCTGGCTCGCTGGCAACGCAAGCTGCTCGACCTTTCGCTGCGAAATGCAATGCTGAATTTCAAGCTGGGAAAGAAGGCACTGATACTGGATGTGGCCGCACCAGCTTTTGAAGATACACTGGCAGAAGGGCAAACGATCAAACTGCTGCCCAGCCCAGAACTGATGCAGGGTCAAGACCCGCGAAGCCAGCAGTTGCACGAAGCCAGAAGCCTTGAAGACCTTCGCAAGGCTCATGCAGCCGATGCGCTGCATAGCCGCGAGGTGTTCATTCGACTGGAATCCCAAGAACTGGAAGTCCGTCTGGTCGAGCTATTCCGGGGTGCCCGCAACGCGATGCAGGAGGGCGGATCCAACACGCTCTTCGTCGCACTCGGTTTCTTGGTTTGGAGCCGCACTGACAAGCCGGACACCCGTGTCAAAGCCCCATTGATTTTGCTGCCCATCACCTTGAACCGCAAAAGTGCACGCTCGGGCTTCACGCTGCAGACGCATGAAGACGAAGCGCTGTTCAATCCAACGCTGGTCGAGATGCTGCGGCAAGACTTCCAGTTGGAGCTGGGTATTCCTGCTGGTGACCTCCCGCGTGATGAGTCCGGCCTGGACATCGCAGGCATCTGGAAGCGCGTGCGCAGCGCCATCAAAGACATACGGGGTTGGGAGGTCAGCGAAGACGTTGTGCTGTCGATGTTCTCCTTTGCCAAGTACCTCATGTGGAAGGACTTGGCTGATCGCACCGACGATTTGCGCAAGTCGGCAGTGGTGGCGCACCTGATCGACACGCCGCGCGAGCCCTACCCGTCCACAACGCCCTTCCCCGACGCGCGCAGATTGGACACCGACTACACACCTCAGAAGGTCTTCTGCCCTCTCCCTGCCGACTCATCCCAGCTTTCCGCTGTCATGGCCGCAGCCAACGGCAAAGACTTCGTGCTGATCGGGCCACCGGGTACCGGCAAGAGTCAGACCATTGCCAACCTGATTGCGCAGTGCCTGGGCGAAGAAAAACGTGTGCTTTTCGTGGCCGAGAAGATCGCTGCGCTGGATGTCGTCTTCCGTCGCCTGCGCGAAGTGGGACTCGGAGAGTTCTGCCTCGAACTGCATTCGAACAAGAGCCGCAAGATCGACGTGTTGAGCCAGCTCCAGAAATCCTGGGAATCCAAGGGTGAAGTGGACGCTGCCACCTGGGAAGCCAAGGCCCGGCAACTGGGGCAGGTGCGCGAACAACTGTCAACCTATGTTGAGCGACTTCATCAACGCCACGGCAACGGTTGGACGATCTTCAAAGCCATCGGGTGCGTCGTCGGCGGCGATACGTTGCCCCATCTGCAATTCAGCTGGGCCTCTCCTCGTGCGCACGATGAAGTTGCCCTGACCGAGCTTCGTGATCTCGCAAGCCGGTTGCAAGCCAATGCGGCGGCAGTCGGTCCCGATCAATTGTTGACCGGCGCGCTGGTGCCGGTGCACGTCACGGATTAGTCTGCCAAGTGGCAGCAGGTGATGGTCAGGTCTGCTCAAACGCTGCAGACCACCAGCCATGGTTTCCTGGCTGCAGCGCAAGGCCTGGGGCAAATGATCGGCATAGCATGGCCTGCGCTGCACCGGCAAGCCCGCTCATCCATCGGTGTGCTCGCCAAGGTCTTACTGCAAGCATCGAACCAAGATTGGAGTTTTTGCGCACTGCCGGAAAGCGATACCGTTTGTGCCGCACTGAAGTCCGGCAACGACTTGCTCGGCCAGCACCTCGAACTCTCTTCGAAATTGGCCGCACCTTGGTCGATTGAGCTGCAGACTCGCCTGACCCAGGCGCTCGATTTGCTCGACAAGCGCCGCAACCTGCACACGGAACTCGGAACGCCATGGCCCCCTGCCGTCAGCGACGAGATCGAGAGCGGTGTTAAGTGGATTGAAGAGATGGGCCAACTGCGCGCAAGCCTCTCCGTGAAGTACGGTGCCAGCGTGGGTCAGCTCAACGTGGCGCAGCTGCAGCGCGATTGGGCGAAAGCCGACAAGGCGTTCTGGCCGATGTCGTGGTTGGGCAAGCGTAAAGTGCGTGGCGCGCTGGACGCGGTCATCGAAGGCACTGGCGAGCCAAGTGTTGCCGAAGATCTGTCCGCACTCGTGCGTATCAAGAGCCTGCGCGAAGAGGTCCAACAATTGAACCCCGGCGCCGCCGCTGAAGACTTGTGGGCGGGGGTCAAGACCCGAACCGATCACGCCCGCAGCGCATTGAAGGCCAACGCCGCGTTGCATGCCGCGCGGATGCACAAACCCTTTTCCCTGGACGGTCTGGAGACTGCCACCGAAGGCTATTGCGGCGAACGCTGGACCCGCGAGGCCAAACGCCTGAAAGCCCTGCTGGACCTGGATCGCGGCCTGGCCGAGTGCTCATCGCTTACTGAAAGCAGCCAAGGGCTTTGGCGAGGCCACGACACCGACAGCGCGATGCTGCGGGCCGCGCTCGCGTTCGAGCGCAAATGCCTGAGCCTGAAGCAGAGGGGCACGCTGCAAACACCGCACCCGGATGTGGCTGAAGGGCGATGCGGATCCGCCTTGCGGAAACAGTATGCGATCTTGCAGACGCGCGGTGCGGTCGAAACCCGGCTGCTGTCCATGAGTGGCCTGGCTGCCGAATGCCCAGGTGTCTGGAATGCACTGGATACCGACCGCGATGGCATCGAGCGCGCGCTGAAGTTCCACACTTCACTGAAGGCTTGCCTGCTAGGCCTCGGGCTAGCGCCTTCTTTGCTTGCGCAGGCGCGGCGAAGCCTGCACCAGGTGCTGAGCACGCGCCGCGCAGAACTGAGCGACACGGCCTTGATCGGCCGGGCGAGTCACCAGGTACTGGCGCAGTTGGCAGAGATCAACGCGGCGACGGACCAGTTTTGCGACACCACCGCTCAGCCAGAGAACGTACGCCGCGCCTTCGCCGACCTTGCACCAGCCGAGTTGTCTGTTGCGGCTGCGCGGTTGGAGAGCGGTCACCATAGCCTGCACGCGTGGTGCGCCTGGCGCCACGCACAGACCGACGCACGCAATGCGGGCATTCCCGCGCTGGTGAGCGCAATCGAGGCGGGTGACCTGACCCCGGCGCAGGTGCCCACCGCATTCGAGGTGAACTACGCCCGCTGGTGGCTTTCTGAAGCGGTGGACGAAGACGAGGTACTCAAACGTTTTGTTTCTGCTGAGCACGAACTTCGCATCCAAGAGTTCCGCGCCCTGGATGACGAGTTCACCAAAATCTCCCGCGAATGGATACGGGCCAAGTTGTGTGCCAACCTGCCTGCTACCGACAGCGTCCAGCGCAACAGCGAGTGGGGCATCCTGCGCCACGAGATCACCAAGAAAAAGCAGCACAAGTCGATGCGCAAGCTGCTGCAAGAGATTCCTTCAGTGGTTCTGCGACTGACCCCATGCATGTTGATGAGCCCACTGTCGATTGCGCAGTACCTGGCGGCCGAGGCCAGCAATTTCGACCTGGTGGTGTTCGACGAGGCCTCTCAGATCCCGGTGTGGGACGCCATCGGCGCTATGGCGCGTGGAAAGCAGGTGGTGATGGTGGGCGACCCCAAGCAATTGCCGCCGACCAACTTCTTCGGCCGCAGCGACAGCACCGACGGTGACGATGACGTCGTGGAAGGCGATATGGAAAGCATCCTCGACGAATGCCTGGGTGCCAGCCTGCCCACGCGCAACCTGTCTTGGCACTATCGCTCTCGCCACGAAAGCCTGATCGCGTTCAGCAACCACCGCTACTACGGGGGTGGCCTTGTTACGTTCCCGTCGCCCGTCACCGACGACCACGCCGTCAGCTTCCACCTGGTGAATGGGCGCTATGAAAAAGGTGGCGCCCGCATCAACCAACCAGAAGCCAAAGCCCTTGTGATTGACCTGGTGAGCCGGCTCAAGCGCCCGGGCTTCCGAGAGTCGGGCCTGACCATCGGCGTGGTGACCTTCAACTCGGAGCAGCAGTATCTGATTGAAGACTTGCTCGACGAGGAGCGCCGCAAAGACCCCGGCTTGGAACCTTACTTCTCCGAAATGGAGCTCGAACCGGTGTTCGTGAAGAACTTAGAGAGCGTGCAGGGTGACGAGCGCGACATCATGTATTTCTCGATCACCTACGGGTCGGACATGGCCGGTGCCGTGTCGATGAACTTCGGCCCACTGAACCGCGACGGTGGCGAGCGGCGTCTGAATGTGGCGGTGACACGCGCCCGACACGAGCTGCGTGTGTTCTCCAGCCTGCGCGGCGAGCAAATAGACCTGTCGCGCACCAAGGCGAACGGCGTGCGCGACCTTAAGCACTTCCTGGGGTTTGCAGAATACGGATCGCGCGCATTGGCCGAAGCACACCACGGCAGCCACGCAGACTTCGAAAGCCCTTTCGAAGTCTGCGTGGCCACAGCGCTGGGCCGCAAAGGCTGGCAGGTGCACACCCAGATCGGCGCATCGTCGTTCCGAGTGGACTTGGGCGTGGTGCACCCCGACTTTGCGGGCAGGTATCTGGCCGGGGTGGAATGCGACGGCGCGACCTACCACCGCTCCGCCACCGCGCGCGACCGGGACAAACTGCGCGAGCAGGTGCTACGCGGTCTGGGCTGGGAGATCGTTCGCATCTGGTCCACCGACTGGTGGGTGAACCCTGGCGGTACGCTGGAGCGCTTGCATGCCGCGCTGACCGAGTTGCTCGAAAGAGACCGGGAGCGGCGCGCCAACGAAACCGAGGCGCTGCCCAACGAAGCAGTTCCCGAACCGGGTGACCACGAAGCAACGCCCAGTTTCCATAAGATCAACGAGACCAATTCCGCCATTACGCGTGTATCAGCAGGCCTCCTGCCAGCAGCTGCGGAACCCAACCAGGAGACAGCGAAAACACCGATCGATGCGGCCTACGCCGGGTCGGCATCCACTCAGTCAACGCCTGGTCTTCGAGACAGCGATGTCCAAAGGGATTGCCACTTCCAGGCATCGCAGCCTACCGAGGCGGTGCCACCCGGCGTCATCGCTGCCGACCTGTTTTACGAGTCCGTCTACGTCGATGTGTTGCAGCCGATGGTGGAGTGGGTCGTACAACGTGAGGGACCGGTAATGGATGCTGTGCTGGCACGACGCATTGCAAGGGCACATGGGTTTCAGCGCACGGGAAGCCGGATTCAGGAGCGAGTGGAGCAGATCGCGCGGAGGCTCTTCAAGACCACGGAGGAGGCAGGTGGCACGTTCTACTGGCCAACTGAGATGGAACCATGCGTCCAGGTGTCTTATCGATGGCCAACCAACGATGACAGCACGCGAAGTGTTGAAGAAATCTGCGAAGCGGAACTGCTGTCATTGGCTCGGTTGGTAATGCTGCGGGGACACTCTGGGCAAGAAGCAATGATCGTTATGGCGCGCGAACTTGGCTTACAAAGATTGCGCGAGGCAAGTCGTGGCCGACTTGAAGGAATCCTTCTGAAGTGCGGCGAATCAAAATGATGTTCGAAAAATTGGAGGTCGATCCATGAGCGTTGGAAGTTAAGCCGCGTGTTGGCGCAACGCCATCTCGTGCTCTTGTAATGTCTGCAGCTTCGCGCCTAATGCCGCATCGATCTGGCAACAGAACACTATCACCCCAGCGGCAACGATGACCGCCCAGTTTGTAACCCGAATCAAGGCCGCCTAAAGCGCGGCTGCTGCGCCTGCCAGTGGCGCGCATCTAACCGTTCCAGTCGCACTGTGCCGCCGGTGGAGGGCGCATGCACAAAGCGGCCGCCGCCGACGTAAATGCCGGCATGGTTGGCGATGGTGGACTTGCCAAACAACACCAGGTCTCCGGTCTGCAAAATCTCTTGCGGAATGCTGCGGCCCCAGAAAGACAGCTCAGCCGTGGTGCGCGGCGGCTTGATACCGGCGCGGCTTTGGTACACGTGGCCAATCAGGCCGCTGCAGTCAAAACCGGTCTCTGGCGTGTTGCCGCCGTAGCGGTAAGGCGTGCCCACCAAGCCCAGCGCATACAGGGTTACGTCGTTGGCTTGCTCGGTATTGAGGCGGCCGGGCACAGGATCAAAAATTTCCGCGGCGGACGTGGACTCGGAAGGCAGCGGGACGCTGCCGCAACCTACGAGCGCAGCCGCCAGAAGCAGCGCTTCCAGAATGCAGCCAAACCGCCTGTTTCTATTGTTGATTTTTTTAAACAAAATAGGCCTATAGCCCATGTAAATAAAGGGTTTTTTGCTCACAATTTTTCAGTCTCTCCGGTCTTGGGTTGCCATTTCATCAGGCGCTTTTCAACCCGCCCGACCAGGCTGTCAAGCACCAGCGCAAAAGCGGTCAGCACCACAATGCCGGCCATCACGGTGTTGATGTCAAAACTGCCCTCGGCCTGCAAAATCAAATAGCCCACGCCCTGGCTGGAGCCCAAATACTCGCCCACCACCGCCCCCACAAACGCTAGCCCAACGCTGGTGTGCAAGCTGCTGAAGACCCAACTGGTGGCGCTGGGCAAATAAACATGGCGCAGCAACTGGCGCGCGTCGGCCCCCAGCATGCGGGCGTTGGCCAGCACCACCGGGCTGACTTCTTTGACACCCTGGTAGACGTTGAAGAACACGATGAAAAAAACCAGCGTCACGCCCAGCGCCACCTTGGAGCCCATGCCCAAACCGAACCAGACCGAGAAGATAGGCGCCAGGATGATGCGCGGCATGGCGTTCATGGCCTTGATGTAGGGCTCCAAAATGGCGGACGCCATGGGGGCCAATGCCAGCCACAACCCACCGCCCAAGCCCAAACCCGCCCCCACGGCAAAGGCCATCAGGGTCTCGGCCAGCGTCACGCCCAGGTGTTGGTAGATGTCGGCATCCGTCACAAACCAGGCCCAGACGCGGCTGGCCATTTTGAGTGGCTCGCCAAAGAAAAACGCCGCCTGGGTGTCGTTGTCGAACATCAT
>Ga0210029_1001114_pt1 | contig 16287 bp, 16 predicted proteins | sample CryGeymeta201521_FD_183985 | JGI IMG/M metagenome (GOLD analysis project Ga0210029, IMG submission 183985) | Groundwater microbial communities from Crystal Geyser aquifers in Utah, USA - Crystal Geyser metaG 2015-21 (SPAdes) (version 2) | ecosystem: Environmental > Aquatic > Deep subsurface >... | reverse complement strand
TAAAAATGGTTGTCAAAGAGCAGAACTTACCCCTGATTAAATCAGGGGCTTTAGTTTCTGTTTATTATTAATTTTTGTTTAGTTCTTGACATAGAGAGTCTTCTATTTTTATTGGCATTTATCGCACAATCCATAAAAGTGCACCTGGTGATTATTTATTTTAAAATTATATTTTTGAGATAAGATTTTTTCTACTTTATTGAATACCTCTCTTTCTTCCTCTATAAAATCGGTATAATCAATCACTCTTCCACAGCGCCTACAAATCAAGTGGTGGTGATGCTTTTGTTTCTGGCTTGCAGTTAATTCATAGCGGCTCCTCCCATCTCCGAAATCAAATTTAAAAACAATTCCCAGATGAACCAAAAGTTGCAGGGTTCGATAGATGGTGGTTAAACCGACCGCAGGATAGGTTCTATGCACAGAAAGATAAATCTCCTCAGCCGATAAGTGTTTAGAAGTTCGACTGAGAATGCCTAAAATTATCTGTCGGGGCAGAGTTACTCTATGACCAGCATTTTGAAATTTTCCGTACCACCACGGGGGACCAGGCATATGTCTTCTCCTTTCGCTTACGCTTCAGTCGATCAGGGTGCTCATCCCGAAGGGATCCCTTTGGGACATCTCGCACCCGACGCTATCTCGTGCTCCTTACTCGTCGCACGGCGTCCCTTTTCTTATTGCAAATGGTTTTCATTATCATTATACCCCAAAGAAATCTTCTTGTCAAGAGAATGTAGGGTGGTAAATCACCTGTTACACACAGAGACCAATCTTTCTTCAAGCCTCTCATAAGGGGTTTTCCCTCCTAAAGAACCATGTGGCCTTTGATAATTAGTAAATACTCAGTAAAGGACGTTGTCCCGGTCATTGCGAGCCGAAGTTCAGGCGAAGCAATCTGACACGAAGTGTCATTCCGAGTGAAACGAGGAATCTCTCTCTTCAGAGAAGTCAGGGATTGCCACGGCACTTTGTGCCTCGCAATGACAGATACGGGGTTGACTGAATATTTACGATAATTATAATAATCTTGCCATTCCTTTAATCTCTGATTAAATAACCCAGTATCATCAATAACTACACCTTTTAACATTCTATAGAATTCTTCATCATCTATTCTGTGAGAACGCTCTACTTTACCATTTAACCTTGGAGTAGCCGGTTTAATATAGATATGGTTAATTCCTTTATCTAATACCAATTTGACGTCAAAGATAGATCCCCCCCCTCCTTAATCCTCCCCCTCAAGGTGGGAGGTAGGTGGGGGTGAAGTATTACTCTATGTATGATGTCAAATTGGTATTAAGTTCCCTGCGCAGAGACATAGGCGGGGAATATGCTTCAAGAGAGCTCAAGGGAATCCTGAAAGAATTCTTGAGAGAGCAGGCCTTTGTAAAAGCAGAGGGAAGAACGGTCCATGTTACCCCGTATTAAATACGGGGTCACCGCCATGAGGATATCTTCGTCCTCTTTTCAGCAATCTAAATCAGCGACTTATAGAGAAGGGAATTGATGAAAGAGTGCCGTGGTTAGGCTATCGGAGGCTGGAGTTTCACTTCAATTGAAGAAGAATCGCGAAAAAAAAATTGACAATCAGAATTTAGTGTACTATTCTTAGGTTAAAATTTCAGAAGTGAAAAATTGACAGTGTTGGCAGCATGTGATGCAATTCAACTGATGGTGAAGAAAGAGGATCTTTCAAATCTTGGTGCAAGAGAAATAAAAGAGAAAGTGTCAAATTTACTAGGGGTTCAGAATCCCTGATACTACCTTATTGAGTTATCTCCGCATACCTGCTTAACTGAACGTAGTTGCCCGATTTATCGGACTAAAATCAGCAATTTCGCCTCATAAATAAATTCCATACAATAAATTAACCGTTTTTAGGAGCAGACTCAATAACCATATAAAGAAATGGGAAGAAATTATGTCTTAGGGCTTGATTTTGGCACCGATAATGTCCGCGCCTTAATCGTTGACCCGGCAAATGGAAAAGAGATGGGAACTGCGGTTGAAGATTACCCGCGCTGGAAAGATGGTCTTTACTGCAATCTCAAAATAGACCAGTTCAGGCAACATCCTTCCGATTACCTTGAGGCAATGATTAAGGTCGTGAAGGAAGTTATCAGAGATGCCTCCAAAAAGAAAGGGATAAAAAATATCGGCAGTAAGATAATTGGTCTCGGGATTGACACCACCGGAAGCACGATTGTAGCGGTTGATGAAAAAGGTATCCCCTTGGCTCTCCGGCCAGAATTTAAAGAAAATCCCAATGGGATGTTCATCATCTGGAAGGACCACACCGCCAAAGAAGAGGCCTCTCTTATCAATGAAAAGGCTAAATCCTATAAGACCGATTACACCCGCTATAGCGGTGGGGTTTACTCCTCGGAGTGGTTCTTCTCCAAGATTCTTCGAACATTAAAGCTCGATAAAAATGTGAGAAAATCCGCCTATAGCTGGGTGGAACATTGTGACTGGATAACCGGGTTATTGGTTGGCAATACCGATCCTGTAAGGATGCTGCGTAGCAGATGTGCTGCGGGGCACAAAGCGATGTGGAGTAAGGATTGGAATGGGCTGCCATCCCAGGAATTCTTAAACCACGTGGATCCATTTCTAAAGGGTTTCCGGGCGCGTCTCTATCAGGAAACCTATACCTCCGATAAGAAAGCAGGAAATTTAAGTAAAGAGTGGGCGTGTAAATTGGGACTTTCCACCTCCGTTGTGGTAGCTGTTGGCGCCTTTGATGCCCATATCGGAGCGGTGGGAGCCGGCATTAAACCTAAAGTACTCTGCAAAATCATTGGCACCTCAAGTTGTGATATGGTGATCGCTTCTCATAAACAGATTGAAAAGAGGGCGATTAAAGGTATCTGTGGTCAGGTGGATGGTTCCATTGTGCCTGGCTATATTGGCCTGGAGGCAGGGCAGTCCTCAGTAGGTGATGCTTTTGCCTGGTTCAGAGATATTATTATCTGGAGTTTTGTAAATATCCTGCCGAAAACTTCCCTTGGTAAAAGTATCTCCGCTTTTCAGATGAAGGGACTAAAAGAGGAATTGAAAAATACCGTTTATCAGGTCCTTACCACAGAAGGAAAAAATATTAAACCGGCGGAATCAGGTCTTTTAGCCATTGACTGGTTTAATGGTCGGAGAACACCTTACGCTGACCAAGCTCTTCGTGGCGCTCTTGTCGGTATGAATCTGGGTTCTTTGCCCCCGGCAATATATAAAAGTATCATTGAATCAACCGCCTTTGGGGCAAAAAGGATTGTACAGCAATTTGCGGAAAAAAATATTGTTCTTGACTCGGTCATTGCTTGTGGTGGACTCTCCAGGGTAGAGTATGTGATGCAGATTACATCAGATATCTTAGGACTACCGATAAATGTTACCTCTTCTGAACAGACCTGTGCCCTGGGAGCGGCAATCTTTGCCGCTGTGGCCTCGGGATACTATAAAAATACAAAGGAGGCGCAAAAGAGGATGTGTCCAGGCTTTAGCAAGACCTATATTCCAGATAAAACAAAGACCAAAGTTTATAATAAACTCTATCAACAATATTTAGCCGCCGGAAAATCCTTAGAGCCAATAATGAAAAAATTAGTAAAAATCTGAACTTATATAATCAAGATGTAGTGGTCGAGCTTGCTCGACAGGGCAGAGTAAACTCTGCCACTACAAATACAATATGTTTTATGTAGTTGCCAACCTTGGTTGGCTGTTGTGGATGTTCTATACTTAAAGGCGGGATAATGAAGTGGAAAGGAAGATGGATCTGGCAAAAGGGTGAAGTTGCTCCACGTAACTACTTTCTTTATTTTAGGAAAAGTTTTAATCTCTTAGAATTACCTAAAAAAGTCTCTCTTTCTGTATCGGCTGATAGTCGTTACATCCTTTACTTAAATGGAGAGTATCTTGGTCAGGGGCCAGCTCGCTCCTTTCCCGAACATCAGCAATTTGATTCCTATAATGTAGAAGGAAAATTGATTAAGGGAAAGAATATTATCGCGGTTTTAGTTCATCATTTTGGAGAGAGTAACTTTCAATATCTAGAAGGAAGGGGAGGCTTAATTTGTCAATTAGACTGTGGGAAAGAAATCATAGTTTCAGATAGAAGTTGGAAGATTAAGAGATGTGAAGCTTTTGCCAGATTTGTTCCCCGGGTTAGTTGCCAGCAAGGTTTTGAAGAGCAGTACGATAGTCGAAAAGAAATCTCTCGCTGGCAAACTTCCGATTTTGACGATTCTTCCTGGGAAAATGGTATAGAATTAAAGGGAAAGCTTCCCTGGAAGAGACTTGAGCCCAGAGATATCCCTTTTCTTTCTCAAGAGCCAGTCCTTCCGGTAAGAGTTTTAGAAACTGAAGTGGTCAAACCTATCCCTTATTCCTTTACCTTTAATCTTAGACCATATTTCTTCCCGGGAGAAACCCATTCTAATCGTATGGAAGTTAAGGGGTTTCTCTTCACTTATATCTATACTTCTCATTCTGAGATAATCAATTTCTACTTTTCTTCTTCAAGAGCAAAGTTAAATGGAAAGTTAATTAAGAATGACTTCTCAAAAAGACCGGCCGAAAGATGGACAAGAATAAAACTTAATTCTGGCTGGAATCCTTTGCTGATTGATATCTCCGGCGGATATCATCTTTTACAAACTTCTCTGGCTATAAGGAGTGGACAGAAACTCTATTTTAGCGCTTTAAAAAAGGAGGATAAATCTTTCTGGGAAACAATTGTTTTTCCTTCAGAAAAAGAATTTGGAAGAATATGGAAGCAAGGGGATATAGAAAGAAAGATGATAGTTGAAGGTTCACGAAAACAGATTTCTTTCCAGGATATCTACGAAGATATATATTTACAGACCACCTTTGATGAACCACTAAAAAGAAAACCTAAAATATCTCATTTAGAAGCAATCTGTTCTTTTTCTCCTGACTACGCCATCTTTTACCCCGAAAAAGATGGGGAGATTAGAATCTTGCTTGACTTCGGAAAAGAGGTGGTTGGCTATACCCAATTTGAAGTAGAAGGAAAAGAAGGGGTGATCCTTGACTTTAATTTCTTTGAGGCGATTGAAGACGGAAAGATTCATTTTACCGGCTTAGACTCCTGGGCAGGTTATAACTTTTCTTTCCGCTACATAACAAAAGAAGGAAGACAAACCTATAGAAGTTATGGAAGAAGAGGATTTCGCTATCTTTACCTGACCTTAAGAGGAATAAAATCTCCTTTTAAGATAAGGTATGTTTCAACCCTTCTCAATACTTATCCGGTAGCAGAGAAAGGGGAATTTCATTCTTCCGATGAAAGGTTAAATAAGATCTGGGAAGTAGGGGCTTATACCTTAAGATTATGTATGGAGGATACTTACGTTGATTGCCCCTGTTATGAGCAGACTCATTGGGTAGGAGATTCCCGGAATGAAGCGTTGATAAACTATGTTTCATTTGGAGCCTATGATTTAAGTGCTCATTCTTTAGAACAGGTCAGTCATTCCTTGAAATATAATATTCTTCCCGAATCTCATGTTCCCAGTGGCTGGAGAAATATTTTACCTGCTTGGTCCTTTCTCTGGATAGAAGCATTATACGAATATTATCTTTTTACCGGGGATGAGAAATTCTTGAAGGAAATATATCCTTCTTTGAGAAAAACCTGTCTTAAAATAAGGGATCTAACCAACAAAAGAGGCTTGTTCAGTATTAAAGCCTGGAATATGATTGACTGGGCCCCTATGGATACACCTGAGGAAGGAGAGATAACCCATAATAACGCTTTAGCTGTCCGAAGCCTTTTCACCTCCGCAAAAATAGCCAGAATTTTGAAGAAAAAAGAGGATTTCCAAAAATTTACTCAATTGGCTGAAAGTATAAAGAGAGCCATAAATAGCTACTGTTGGAATGAAGATAAAAAAGCTTATATTGATTGCTTGCATAAAGACGGAAGCCAGAGTAAAGTTATCAGTCAGCAGACAAACACCATCATCTATCTCTGTAATTGTGCCCCCAAGGAAAGGATTCCTCATATTTTACCTCTTATTGAAAATGCTCCAGAAGGGGTGGTATCTGTGGGAAGTCCCTTCTTTATGTTTTTCACTTTAGAGGCTCTGGCGAAGCTCGGAAAGATTAAAGAGGCTCTTTCTATTATCCAAGAAAAATGGGGTTTTATGCTGGATAAAGGAGCAACAACCTTCTGGGAAATATTTCCAGGATTTACTCAATTCTGGTGGACAAGGAGTCACTGTCACGCTTGGTCTGCTGGTCCAACCTATTTTCTCTCTACAAAGATACTGGGAATTTTTCCTCTTGAACCAGGTTTCAAAAAGGTTCTTATTCAACCCTTTCCGGCTAACCTTACCTTTTGTAGCGGAAAATTTCCTACTCCTAAAGGAGAGATAGATATATCCTGGGAAAATCTTTCTAATTCTTTTAATCTCTATCTGAAGATTCCCAAAGGCATAAAAACAAAGATAGTCTTACCCAAAGGCAAAAAGTCAGAAGTTTATCTAAATGGTAAAAAATTAAAATGGAACTAAAAAAGATTCTGAATAAAGAGCAAAGAAAAAAATGGGAATCCCTGAAAAGGGAAGTTTTAGAAGCCAATAAAGCCTTACCGAAAAAAGGTCTGGTGGTTGAAACCTTTGGCAATGTGAGCGAAATTCTCCGTTTCAAAAATACCGCTTTAATCGTGATCAAACCCAGTGGGGTAGATTATGATTCGCTGAAGCTTGAAGATTTAGTGACGGTGGGGCTAAATGGTAAGAAATTAGATGGGAAACTCAAACCCTCGGTAGATACTCCTCACCACCTCTACATCTACCGGAATCTTAAAGAGATTGGCGGAATTGTCCATACCCATTCCCTTTATGCCACAACCTGGGCGGCCACGGGTAGACCAATCCCGGTTTATAATACCACTCATGCCGATAAATTCGGTAAGGAGATTCCCTGCGCTCCCTATGCCGATAATCGAGATAACCATATCGGAAAAACTATTATTAAATATTGCAAGAAAGGGGTGCCGGCGATTCTCCTGAAAAAGCATGGTGCCTTCATATTTGGTACAAATGCTAAAAAATCGGTAGAGATAGCTTCTGAACTTGAGTTCGTCGCCAAGCTCGCCTTTCACTATCTTTTACTCTCTCAGATATTAGAGATTAAGCCAAAAGAAATGAGCAAAAGGGAGGTTACGCTCTGGAGAAAAAGGCATCTACCCGGTGGAGGCTATGGGCAAGAATAACTCAAGTGAACTAAATTTATTGCATAGGAATTTCCTTTTAAAATTATTGTAGCGGTGGCATTTATGCCACAAGTAGTTGGATGAATCCGACCGCTACAAGTTCGCTACCTGTGGTGCGCTAAGTTCTTGTATGGAATTTCAAAGTTCCCCCTCATCTATGTTTCCTCTCCCCCAAGGGGAGAGGATGGAGGTGAGGGGGCTAAGTTCACTTTGTATCTTTGACTTTTATTTTGCATGTTATGAGATTTACCGATGCTGCTGGTAGCGTTACAATTAAGTTTTCTTCAACAATCTCGGTTGGAGATTTGCTAACTGGCTGTACACGCTCAGGTTCATTGAAGGTATTGTGGGCATGAATATCATCAGCGGTGAGAACCCGATACTCCTTAACCTGAACAGAAAGACAACCACGAATATCTAATTCTACTGCAATTGGTTCCCTCGTATGTGTGTTTACTAAACTTAAGTTCAGTAAATCATTTTTCATAGAAGCTGACCCTGCTACGCGTGGAAGCAACCTTGTTTCATCTTCAATATTAAAGTGAATTTCATCTGTGTTTATATTGCACCTGACCGACTGAGCTCCTTGATGCACAGCGTACATTTCGTAAACGTGGTAAGTTGGAGTAAGTAAGAAATTCTTGTCTTTGGTGAGAATCATTGCTTGAAGCACATTCACCAGCTGAGCAATATTTGCCATAGCTATCTTATCGGCATGACGATTGAATATGTCAAGAGTGAGAGCAGCTACCAATGCATCCCTGAGACTATTCTGCTGATGGAAAAAACGAGGATGGGTTCCGGGAATAACGGGATGCCAAGTACCCCATTCATCAACAATGAGAGAAATTTTTCGTTCTGGGTCGAATTCATCCATAATTGCCCGATGTTTAAGGAGAAGTGATTCCATTTTAAGTGCTTTATGGAGAAGGTCATACCACTGAGTATCTGTATACTCTGTAGCAGTTCCTGAAGTGCCACAGTAATAATGAGCAGCAAATCCTTGAATAAGCCCGAGGTGACCTTCTAATGCCTCAAAAAATCTCCGTGTCCAATTTGCGTCATCGCCGCAAGGACCGCAAGCAATTTTGTACAGTGGCTTCTCACCAAATGGATGTAAGAAAGTAGAATACCTCTTAACCTCATTAGCATAATATTCCGCTGACATATTGCCACCACAACCCCAATTCTCATTACCTATACCAAAATATTTGACGTTAAAAGGTTGGAGGGAACCATTTGCCGCTCTTTCTTGCGCTAAGGTAGAATCCTTCAGAGAATTCATATATTCCAACCAGTCCTTCATTTCTCTCACTGTGCCGCTACCTACATTACCGCAGATATAGGGTTCGGCTCCGATCTGACGGCAGAACTCAATGAATTCGTGAGTACCAAATGAATTATCCTCAATTACTTTGCCCCAGTGAAGATTGATACGGCGTGGTCGCGATTCCCCGGGGCCAATGCCATCTCGCCAATGATAATCATCAGCAAAACACCCTCCAGGCCAACGCACTACCGAAGGTTTAATTTTCTTCAGGGCTTCTACAACGTCAGACCGTATCCCTCTATTATTCTTAATTGATGAATTCTCACCAACCCAAATTCCACCATAGATACAATATCCAAGATGTTCAGCAAAGTGCCCATAGATATTGGGATTAATTGTAGCAATTGGACAATCGGTTTCTACAATAACTTTTATATCTGGCTGAATAGACATTTTTCAGATTTCGCTTTTCAAAAAATTCTTGGATATGTTGAACCAGTCCTTATATACTAACTGTCCTGGATATCAGTATTTAAGGCCTATTGTGAGTGAAGCCAATAGGAGTAGGAATGAGTCCTTCCTTTTTCATGTAGCGATGGGCAAGTGTTCTAAGAAAATTTATATTTCCTTTAAGAACAACTCCTTGAGTTAGAGCCTTCAAGATTAAAGTTCGGTGAATCATTTCTTTAATCTCATCAACTTTAAGACCAATCGCATCAATAAAGGAAGGTTTTTCTTCCCAGAGAAGGTCAATTCTTTTGTGGAAATCGGAAGGAAGACTATCAGAAATGACTAAAAGGTCATAGTCGCTATAGCGGCAGTTTTCACCGGTAGCCTGCGAACCAAAAAGGACAACCCTTACCTCTTTGAGTTTTCGGGATAGCCTCGCGATGTAATCTAAAAGAGCTTTTTCACTGCGCCAACTATTTTTCTGGCCATTCTTAGACACTTTTCTCCATCTTCTTTAGTATAGAATTCTGAAGGAATTCCCGCAGGTATTCCATTAGGATAACGGGTAGGTATGTAGACTTTATCCAGTTCTTGCGCTTCCCTGGTCATATTCTGTAATTCAGGAATTCCTTTTAGACCTTTTTTGGTATCACCTCGGAGGAGATAGAATAAACTATGAACTGGTTCACTACTTTCTGCGCGTAAAATATAGACAGATTTCAGAGCTTTTTCTGCTGCCTGCTGGCAAACAAAGCAGGCCCAATTATAATTTTCTTTCTCAACCATATCTCCTGCTGTCTTTAAATCATTTTCTGCCTGTCTCAACCATCGATTTGCCTCTTCCTTTCGTTTATCCATGACGATGTCAATTTTCCCACAATTTGTTCAAAATGTCAATTTCCAATTTATCTCTTCATCAAGCATAATCAGATAGTTTTCTACAGGGACATAGTTGGCGATAGAGTTTCCTGAACCAAGTGCATATCTCTCTGGCATACATTCCTTTAGAATTTCCCTTACATACTTTCGTAAATCATCTTCCTTTAACCGGCACAATTTATCGACATCCACCCCTCCTAAAACAGCAATTTCTTTATACTTTCTTTTAAATTCGGTTACAGAAATGATGTTATCGTCAAAGGAGTGAAAGGCATCGATCTTTACCTCTTTGATAAAATCCTCCATCAAGGAAAGAAGATTGCCGCAGCAATGAAGCCAATACATCTTTTGATGCTCGTGGGCAAGTGCGGCAAATTTCTTATGCCAGGGAAGAACCATTTTTCTTAAAAGGGCAGGAGAAATGATGGTTGAGGTTTTGAAGCCCATATCATCACCCTGAAAAATGCCCTCTACATTATCCAGGCTGATCACATTTTGATAAAACGTACAAATGGCTTCTCCAACTTTTCTGAAGGTCGCCTCCACCAGATCGGGATTATCGGCCAGAAGATAGGACATATTCAAAAGACCTAAAAGCGAGCCACTTGCGACCTCAAAAACACCGCTGGAGGGACAGACCAGCATCTTCATCCCTTCCGGTAGATTTTTGGAGCTAAATTCATAAGAAGAGTAATCGATTTCTTCTGCTTTAGGCCAGGGATATTTTTCGAAATCCTGCCAGGAGGCGATTGGTCCCTTTCCTTCTTCGCTCCAACCTCTCCTTCCCCGGGAAAGGGAAGCGGTATCCTCGGTTTCCCTTGACTTACCGGGAAAATTTAGCCCTCCGGAAACCCGAATGTAGTCATAGTCCATCTTATACCAGAAATTTATATTCTGCTTCCAATAACCTTCTCTGGTCTGCGCTGAATAAGAGACCCATTTCTCCCCAAGGAGATTCTCGGTGATATATTTTTTAATCTCTTCATCCATTAATAATTCTACAAAGTGAACTCTTTCTGCCCTTTTCCTCCCCTCCAGAACCTCGCGGAAACTCTTAAAATCTGGCTTTGGATTTTTTAAAGGAACTCTGTATTTCATGTCGCCTCCCATTAAATGGAGTCGCTCAATTCATTGAGCGGCATTAAACAAGCCTGATAAATCAGGCCACTACCTTGTATTGAGTAATTATACCACAGACCTTTGCCCGAAGAAAGGGTTTATGGTAAAATACATCTTTATTCACCCCCACCCATCTCCGGGGGACTCACTCCCATCAATGGGGAGGATATAAAGTTGAATGAAGTGAAGGAACGGGTGCTTATTGGAGTGGTTAGACGTAAGAAAGACTTAAGGATTATCCTCAAAGAACATTACTACCGAATCCCTCTGAGGCGCTGTCCCGTGCAAAGATTTGGCTATCTCGCTTTCTATGAGGTCTCCCGGTTAGGAGAAGAAGGCAAGAGCATAAATTACTATGCCCGCCTGAAAACAAAGTCAGAAGTTAGACGGATTGAGTTGCTTCCGGATGAGCCGGAACACCCACGTGCTGAAGAAATCTACCATGTCTACCATCTGGGAAGGATACAACGAACGCCGAAAAGGATTGAAAACCGCAGCCGGAGAAGAGTCAGTTTTGGCTTTACCACCCGGGAAAAGTTGCTCCATTCAGAGGAGATAAGTCAATTATTCGATATCCCTCCTCTTGAAGATATTATGGCCAAAGAGCTAAAACGACAGAAGATACAGGCCTATCGTGAATATCCTCTTAGATTGGCGAAAACATATCGTTATCGGCTGGACTTTGCCATCATCTACCAGAAAAGCAAAATAGCTGTGGAATGCGATAATGAAAAGTGGCACGGCCGGCCTTCTCAAAAACAGAAAGATAGGATTCGCGATAATACCTTAAGGAGAATGGGCTGGACAGTGTTAAGGTTTAAAGGTAAAGAGATTCTCAAGAATGTATCCGGTTGTGTTGACAGAGTAGAGAAAGCCTTGAAGCGGAATCTCTTGACAAAAGGGGTAGAATATGATAAACTACAAAGAAATACGAAAGAATAAAAGGAGGTAGATTATCATGAGTAAAGTTGTAACATTGAGACTTTCCGATGAAGAATACGAAAAAATTGCCGCAACCGCTAAGGTTGAGCATCGACCTATTTCTAACTTTATCACCACCGCTACCTTGAGAGAAATAGAAGAATCTTATTACGTGGATGTTATTGAGATGGACCAAATTAAATCCGATAAGAAACTGCTCAAAAAACTTAAGACAGGTCATCGGGATGCAAAGAAGATGGAGGGAAGACTGGTTGGATAAGTTTAAGATATTTGAAACAAATCAATTCTTAAAAGAACTCGCCCAAAACTTCAGCGGACAGCAACAACGATTAGAAAGAAAACTCACCATTTATGTCTATCCACAATTAAGAGAAAATCCCTATTTTGGCAAAAACATTAAAAAGCTTAAAGACTATAAACCTGAGACATGGCGATATAGAATAGGTGCATACCGCTTTTTTTATGAAATAGACGAGAAGAAAAAACTCGTTTCTATGATAACCATTGATAGTCGTGAAGATGCCTATCGCCGGTAAAAGACTTGCTTCCTGAAAAGTTAGACAAAAGAGACAAGATAATCAGGGGCACATCCCCTGAAACCCCTTTGAGATGATTATTAGTACCGGCTGTCCGGAATTTCAAAGTTTCCCCTCACCTATGTTTCCTCTCCCCAGGGGGAGAGGATGGAGGTGAGGGGGCTAATTTGTAAGGGTTATCCATATTTTCCAGGGTTTTATAATTCTTTCATTTTATTTTTGACAGTACCTATCTTAACTTTTGCAGAGCGGAAGTTATGGGGCTTTATTTTTTATAGAAATAGGATTTGGAAATAACATTGATTCGGCAAACTCATTTTGAAAATCAGAAGAAAGTGAAAGTTCAACATATTCTGTCTTGGTAGAGATATTTTCAATGGTGTTGCGAAGGGTAGAACATAGAAGAACAAGTTTTGCCCCTAAAGAAGCGGCATTTCCGACAAACTTAATTTTCTCAAAAGGAATGTTCGGGATAAGACCTATTCTTACTGCATTGCTCCTTCTGATGAAATTTCCAAATGCTCCGGCTAAGAATACTTCCGATAGGTCCTGGTCGGTAATGCCCATCTTTTTTTCAAGTATCTTTATACTCGCAGCAATTGCCGCCTTGGCCAATTGTAATTCCCTGATATCCCTCTGGGTGACGAAGATTGGAGTTCCATTGCCGATATTATCTCCATCCACAAGTTTAAACCCAAAACTTGATTCTTTTTTCACAATCCTCTCTAAAATCTTATCGGATAACCTGCCTTTTAAGGTTTTCGGTGGTTGAATTCTTCCGGTTTCGTCGATAATCCCGCTTCTTAACATTCCCGCAACGGTATCAATCAATCCACTCCCGCATATCCCAAGCGCTGGCACATTGCCAACCGTACTTATAAGAACATCGTCTGTAAAAACGACCTTTTCAATGGCTCCGGGCATCGCGCGCATTCCCTGAGATATCCTGGCGCCTTCAAAGGCAGGTCCTGCGGCAGTGGACGCCGTAATAAGACGATTTCTATTACCCAGCACAATTTCTCCATTGGTCCCAATATCTACGCAAAGTTTTATCTCCTCTGCTTTATACTGAGTTGTTGAAAGTATCGCGGAAACGGTATCGCCACCAATAAATCCTCCGATGTTGGGAAAAACATAAACCGTTCCGTCGGGATTGATTGTAATCCCGAGTTTTATCGCTTTTACTTCTATACCTTCCCTCACCACCAGTGAGAATGGTATTGAACTTAAACTTTCGGGAGAAATCTTGAGAATTATACTTTGCATGGTTGAGTTACCGCAAAGAACTATCTTGTATATTTTCTTTAGCGGAACTTTGCTAACATTCGCCATTTCTTTTAACATTTCATTCATTGTCCCGATAATCGCAAAATGGAGTCTTTCAAGTCCGTCAGCGCTATTCATTGCGAATTGGATGCGGGAGATAACATCAGCTCCGTATGCGACCTGGGGATTCATCCTTGCGCTTACGGATAAGTCTTTGCCTGTTTTTGCGTCCATAAGCGTTCCGACAAGGGTAGTGGTGCCGATATCAAAAGCAACGCCAAAGGCCTCTGAAGTTGTGTCTCCTTCTTCAAAATGAATTAGTTCTCCGTTCGAAAATACACCGGTTGCTTGGTAATTATGAGTTTTGAGGAAGTTGTGAAGTTCCCTTAAAACGTAGATATTGGCAAAGAACTTTTTGGGGACAGCCCGCCTTAAAAGGTCAAGGTCGGAGATGTTTCTTTCAAGAGTAGGCGGTTGAAGTTTGAAATAATACTTCCATATACTGGGACATACTTCTTTTTCGCCTTCAATACTTTCGGTCAATATCTTCTGCGCCGAAATTCGAATTTCCTCAGGGATATGTATTTTGCAGGGAGAATAAATTTTTGCTTGACAGGCAAGTCTTACGCCTTTGGAGATCGCCTCTTTTCCCAGCAGTTTTTCTTCAGAAGGCAGTGGCGGAACATTCCCTTCAACGACCGTAATTCTACACTTTCCGCAGGTTCCTTCCCCTCCACAGGGAAGTTCTATCGGAATATTTGCCTTTCCTGCGGCTTCTACTATATTTGTGCCGGGTAATACATAGACAGTTTTCTTTTCAGGAAGGATTGTTACCTTTATTGGGGTCGGTTTCATCCTCTAATTTCCTTTGGGGTTGTCTCAAAATAATGTTAACCATTTGCCAGAGGTGATTTTGGAGCGAGACAAGAAGCAAAGAAGCTGGCGTAGTCATAGTACTACGCAAGCGATGAGCGACGCAGTCGCAGCCCAAAAGACCCCTGGCCCTTTGGGGAGTCCCATCTTTAAAGCATTGCGGCGTTGCTCCTCGGCTATGTGCCACCGGCACAAAGCCTTCGTCGCGCCTTGCACTGACTTCAAATCTGGGACTCCAAATAGTCAACCTTATTTTGAGACAGCCCCTAAATAATCCCTGACCGATATTGCCGCGATGGTGGCCTCTCCACAGGCTACTACTATCTGGCGCACCTTCTTTGCCCGCACATCACCTACGGCGTATATACCCGGGATAGATGTTTCCATTTGCTCATTGGTTTTGATATATTCAAAACTGTCTACTTCAACCATACCTTCCAGGAATTTAGAATTGGGCAAAAATCCAACAGAGACAAAGATACCTGAGACCTCAATGCTTTTTTCTTCATTGTTTTCTTTATTCTTTACGATGATAGCATCAACAGAATTTTTTCCTTTGATCGAAACAGGAACATGATTCAGCAAAAGTTCTATCTTTTTATTTTCTTTTAATCTTTCTTGCAGTACTCTTGCCGCCCGTAATTCATACCGACGATGTACTAAAATTACCTTACGAGCAAATTGAGTTAAGAATAGAGCTTCTTCTGCTGCAGCATCTCCTCCACCGACCACCACTACATCTTTATTTCTGTATAAAGGACCGTCACAGGTGGCACAGTGGGAGATACCCTTGCCACGAAGTTCGGCCTCCCCGGGAATATTCAGCATTTTAGGGATGCTACCTGTAGCGACTATTAGCGTATAGGTATTATATTTCCCTTTGCTTGTTTCTATCAACATCTTTTTTTCGGATGGTTCAACCCTCCTTACTCCCTCAAATTCCTTAATTTTTGTGCCAAACCTTTCCGCCTGTTTCTTAAATTTAGCAATCAAATCCCTTCCCTTTATACCGTCTGAAAAACCAGGATAGTTTTCTATTAAATCCGTAATTGCCGGTAGTCCTCCGCATAACCCTTTCTCCAATAAAAGAGTATTTAACCCTTCCCGGGAAGTATAGATTCCGGAGGTAAGTCCTGCTGGTCCCCCTCCGATAATAATAACATCATACTTAGATTCCATCTTAGGTTATTTTATCCAGTTTTTCCTTAATCATTTCCTTGGGAACAGCTCCGATTATCTGGTCAACAACCTTACCTTCTTTAAAAATAAGCAGAGTGGGGATACTCATAATTCCATAGCGAGCTGCAATATCGCTATTTTCATCCACATTTAATTTACAGAATTTAACCTTTCCCTGATATTCATCTGCAAGTTCTTCCACTATTGGAGCCACAATAAGACAGGGCTGACACCAGGGAGCCCAGCAGTCAACCAGCACCGGAAGTTCACAATCTATTACCTCTTTCTTAAAACTATCGGCATTTAACTCAATTACCTCTGCCATTTTTTCTCCTCACTTAGTTTTTGGTATTGTCAAAAATCTTTCAGCAAATGTGGGAAAGGTCTCCCGACCTTGATATGTATCAGCATCAGGAGATGTCTCCCCCCTTATAATTCATAGACTCCAACTTTTCTCCTAAAACCCACTTTTTCTCTATTTTTTTATCACCACCTCCTCCAAATTTACTCAACATTTAATCACAATA
>Ga0210029_1001113_pt1 | contig 16288 bp, 13 predicted proteins | sample CryGeymeta201521_FD_183985 | JGI IMG/M metagenome (GOLD analysis project Ga0210029, IMG submission 183985) | Groundwater microbial communities from Crystal Geyser aquifers in Utah, USA - Crystal Geyser metaG 2015-21 (SPAdes) (version 2) | ecosystem: Environmental > Aquatic > Deep subsurface >... | reverse complement strand
GTAAATTCCTCCTACTTTATCTAAGGTTTCAGCCACTGCTATCGTTGATGGTCTTTTTTTTGTTCCTTTAAAATACATGTGTTCTAAAAAGTGAGAAATTCCATTGATTTCTTTTTTCTCATATTTTGAACCGGTCCCAACCAAAACCAAAACTGTCACCGCCTGAGTGCTTTCCATTGGAACAGTAATAATTCTGAGACCATTTTTCAAAGTGGTTTTTTTAAACATCGAAATAAATCGAAGATTTATTGAAGATTGAAATGAATCAAAGGTTCATTGAACATTTTCGCTTACTCTTTTAACTTCTTCTCCAAAACTTTGACTAAATTTTCAATTTTCACTCTCTCTTGTTTCATTGTGTCGCGATCACGAATGGTTAAATCATCTTGTTTTAAGCTTTCAAAATCCACAGTTAAACAGAAAATGGTAGCAATTTCGTCTTGTCTTCGATACCTTCGGCCGATTGAACCAAGCTCATCGTATTGACAAACAAAATGGGGTTTTAACAATTGATAAACTTCTTTTGCTTTTTTGACCAATTCGGGTTTGTTCCTGACCAAAGGCAAAACCGCAATTTTAATTGGCGCAATTTTTTTATCCAATTTTAATAAAATTTCGACTTCTTTGGTCGCTTTGGTGGTTTTTGTTCTCCCACCAGCAATTTCTTGATAGGCATCGCATAAAAAAGCAAAAAGAGATCTTTCCACCCCAACCGAAGTTTCAACAATATGGGGAAAATACTTTTCTTTGGTTTCCTCATCATAATACCTTAAATCCTGACCAGAATATTTTGAGTGATTAGATAAATCCCAGTCGCCACGATTGTGAATTCCTTCAATTTCATGCCAACCAAAAGGAAATTTATATTCTATGTCAATTTGCCTTTTTGCATAATGGGCTCTTTCTTTTTCTGGAATTTCCCTAATTCTTAGATTTTCCTTTTTAATTCCTAATTTTAAATACCAATTTATTCTTTCATTTAACCAATAATCAAAATATTTTCCGGCATCTTTTGGGTGGCAAAACCACTGCATCTCCATTTGTTCAAATTCTCTGATTCGATAAATAAAATCCTTTGGAGTAATTTCATTTCTAAAAGCTTTTCCAATTTGGGCTACCCCGAAGGGGATTTTCAACCTCATTGAGTTTAAAACATTCTCAAAATTCATATAAATTCCCTGACAGGTTTCGGCTCTCAGATAAGTAAGAGCCGCTTCATCTTCCACTGGTCCAACAAAAGTTTTCATCATTAAATTAAATTTTCGTGGCTCCATTAATTCCCCATTACATTCTGGACATTTTTTACCCTTTATTTCATTAGCCCTAAATCTTTTATGACACCCTTTACATTCAACCAACTCATCGGCAAATCCAGCGCTCAGGTGTCCAGAAGCTTGCCAGACCTTGGGCGACATTAAAATTGCGGCATCCAATCCCATAATATTTTCATGAAATTTTGTCATTTCATCCCACCAAGCCTTTTTGATATTATTTTTCATTTCCACTCCCAAGGGTCCAAAATCATAACCAGAACCAAAGCCGCCGTAAATTCCAGAAGAAGGAAAAATAAACCCTCTCCTTTTACAAAGTGATACAATTTTTGACATTAAGTCTTTCATATTACTGAACTCGACCCATTTCCTCAGTTATGGTTGGGTCGTCGGGTAAAGTGGTATTTAGAGCCTGGGCAGTAGATTGTAAGGTCATCTCTGTCCAACTATCTTCTCCAGTAATTTTAGCCTGACCAATAATTTCTGGAGTTTTACCTCTTTGTGTCTCATCGGGCGTGAACTCAACCTGAAAAGAAATATTAGGACCAGGAGTCAAAACACCCTTGCCTCTTTCTAAATCTCCTACCGACCAAACAATTTCTCTTGACTGAGAATCAAAGGTAAATTTTGCTAACTCTTCCTCAGGAAAAATTTTTCCAGTTAAAATCACTTGGGGAGGCAGAGTTGCTTTTACCTTTACATCTTTAATGTCAGAATAATAATTTTTAACCAGCCAGATTATAGTATAAGTAGTTTTTTCGCCGACTTTGGGCGGAATAGGACCTTGGTTACCAAAAACTTCGTCCTGGAAATATCCTTTTTGGACTATTTCTATTTTTGAACTAATTTTAGTCACAAATTCTTCCTCGACCTGGGAAATAAAAACATTGTTGCTTAAAACTGGATTTTTCACGTTCCCCAAATCATCTTTTAACTTTATCCAGAAATCCGCTTTTCCTTCTTCGGTCGGAGCTAAATATTGGAGTCTGGACACTTTGCGCCAGTCAAAAATAACTGAATTATCCCCGGGCTCAGATTGCCCCAAATCCGATTTTATCGTCTGGAAATCAAATGCCTCACCTGTAAGTTTGCAGACCATAAATAAATCATTTAAGTCATCGTCTCCAATGTTTTTAAAATAAATTTCATAATGGAGCCAGTCGCCAGGCAGAGCAACGTATTTTGGATTTCCATTAATTTCCTGGCGCAGGTAAATTGAGGGTTTTATAATTTCTACTCCTTTCTCTGCCTCTTTCAATAAAATAAATTCTCCCTCTTTCCAAATCCCCAGTTTTGCCCGAAAAACTCTCGCCTCGCCAACTTCTCCCGAAAGACGACCCGAAACCTCAATCCTTCCTCCCTGAGATTTATTCAAAACCGGAATTTCCCATTCGTTTTTTTCAATAGACTTTGGCGAAGACTCAACAAATTCAAAGCCGGAAGGATAATCCGCCTGGACCCTTAAATCAGTGAGAAGATAATCTACGTTTGAGAAATAATTTATCATCAATCTAAAATCCTTTCCTGACTCAATTTTGGTGGGTAAATCAAGTTCAAAGGTAAGAGGAACGGATTTAATAGTGGTGGTAAAAGTGGTTGATGACTCATATTTTGCTTTTAGATTTTTTGGCTGATAGGTTAAAGAAGCCTTGACGATTTTTGTCTCACCCTCCTTACCTAATATTTTCATTTTAAAAGGGAAAGTTTTTTCTTCGCCAGGATAAATCGCTTCTCCTAATTGGTCTTTTCCATAAACCTGCCTGCCCAAAATTTTTTCATCCCGGATAGAAGTTTCCGGCGGTTCAAAAATAAGTTCCGGATTCTCCAAACGAAAATTCCCATTATTTTTATATTTAACAATGTATTCCACTTCCTGAGCGAAATTGACCTCGGCCGGACCTAAAATCTCCAATTTTAAAACTTCCTTTGAATAAAGATTTCTCTGCCACTGATAGAAACCTACTGCACCCACCAGAGCAGCTAAAAGAATTAAGAAGATGATGAATTTCTTTTTCATAAATCAACGTTCGATGAAAATCAAAATTTTCATCTCACATCTCGATAAATTTTCAATTTATCTCGATGAATAACGAATCGATTACGAATAAACGAATTTACGAATACTTTTCTTTTATGAAAGAAAGATAATTTCCTGAAATTAACTCTAACAGTTTCATATATTTTAGCTCAATTTTTAATTTCGACAAAATTTGCCAATTCCTCTTTAAAATAAGCCTCAGTATTTTTATTATTTCTGGCTTAATCTCGCTCGCTTGTTTAGCACCCTTGAAACAATTTTGACAAATTACTCCTCCCTCTCCCTGGCTAAAATAGAGTTTTTCAGGTCTGAGTCTCTTTTGGCACAAAGCACAATTATAGAGTTCTGGCTGATAACCTAAAATAGAAAAGAGGTTCCAAAGAAAATAATAATAGATGAGGTATAAGGTAAAAGGTGTAAGGTGTAAGGTGTCCAATTTTTTGAAAACTTCCAGTATCAGTTGCCAGATTTTTTCGTCGGGTTCCTGGCCCTTTATTAAATTATCTAAGATTCCAGAAATTTTATAGGCAACAGATAGCGTTTTTAAATCTTTTCTCAAATTGCTGAATTTCTTGATTAAAATAGCATCGGTTAAAGTTTTATGGGCTTTCCCCTGAATAAATTCAATTTCTGATAAATAAAAGAGCTCCGCTCCCGACCTCAACTTTGAGGAGATTTTTCTTACTGCCTTTCCTAAAATCTCTAATTTACCGAAATCTTTTGTATAGATTGTAAAGAGCTGGTCGGTTTCACCTCGGTCATCTTTTTTAAAAATTAAACCTGTGGTTCGATAATGAACGAACATTAATTTCTATTTTCCTGTGAATTTATCAAAAAGACCAAGACGTTTAGTTGTAAATTTTTTCTTCGCGGGGGCCGAGATTCTTTGTTCTCTATCTAATTCTCTTCTTCGCCTTTGCAGTTCAAATTTCCCCGTTTTTTCAACATAGGCACCGACTGGTTTTGTCGGAAATATATCTTCTACCGCCCTTCTGGCTCTTTGCCAATTCGATTCGCCCGGCTTTTTAGGGTAAATCTTATAAAGATCGGGTTGTTTCATCATCCATTGGACAGCTTCTAGTCTACTGAGCCAGCCCTTTTTAACAAAGGCTCCTTTATCCACCGTTTTTGGAACAGCTACAGGTTTTAAAGGTTTTTGGAATCTGCTCTGAGGGGCTACTTGTTTTTTCTCAAGGTAAGGCATCTTTTACTTTATTTTCTTAATCGCTAAATATAATTTTTCTTGGTCGACCTTTGTCTCTTTTTCAAAAATAAAAATTTCTTCCGTTTTTTCTTTCAAAAGAAAATCTTTAGCTTTAGTTTCTTTTAGAATAATTTTTTTATTCTTTTCTAAAATCTCATTTAATTTTGGCTCGCCAAAATATTGAACTAAAATTTTATCTTTCGGTTTTAGTTTAGCTCTTTTTCTCATTTCCTGAATCTGACGAATCACTTCCCTAATCATTCCTTCTTCTTTCAGCCCCGGAGTAATTTTAGTATCTAATTTCAAGGTTTTTCCAAAACTAATTTCTTTTATATTAACCTCATCTTTGATTAGCTCCAATAATTCTTTTTCTTTTCTTAATTCATAATTCTTAATTCTCAATTCATTTAATGGTTGGCGAACTTTAATTTTGGCTTTAGCTCTCTCGGCTAAAGCTGAAGTAACTAATTCTCTTATTCTTTCCATTTTCTTATTTAATTTTTCATCAATTAATTTTTTATCAAATTTAGGCCAATCTTCCAAATGGACCGAAACCCTAAAGTGTTTAACACCTGGTGTTAAACATCGGTGATAGATTTCTTCGCTAAGGAAAGGAATAAAAGGAGCGGTTAATTTACTTAGAGTAAAAAGAGTGAAATTTAGAGTTTGAAAAGCTTCTTTAAAATCTTTTTTTAACTCAGGTTGATGAAATCTTTTTCTTGACCTTCTAATATACCACTGAGAAAGGTCATCAATGACAAAATTTTCAATAGCCCTTGCTGCCCCAGTAACATCGTATTTATCTAAATTTTCAGTAATTTTTAGGATTAATTGATTTAATTTGGAAATAATCCATCTATCTAAAATATACCCCTTTTTGGTTAATAATTTGCCAGATGGTGAAAAATGTTGCCCGTAAGTCTCAAGAAATTGATAAGAATTCCAAAGAGTAAGAATAAATCTTTTTAAACATTCCTCAACTTCTTTCTCAGAAAAAAGTTTGACATCTCCTGGTTGGTTAACAGTAAAGAAATACCAGCGAGTGGCATCCGCTCCGTACTTTTCAACCACCTTCCAGGGGTCAACTACATTTCCTTTTGATTTTGACATTTTTTCTCCCTTTTTATCTAAAACATGACCTAAAGAAATAACATTTTTATAAGGAGTTCCAAAACCCAAAAGAGTTGAAATGGCTAACAAAGTGTAAAACCAACCTCGAGTCTGATCTACCGCTTCGCTAATGTAATCAGCAGGGAATAATTCTGGCGGTTTTAATTTTTTACTTGCCCCGTAGGAAGCCGCAGGCTTTCCTTCGGGGTTCTCAAATGGATAATGATATTGAGCAAAGGGCATTGAACCCGAATCAAACCAACAATCGAGAACCTCCGGAACTCTTTCCATTAAATTTTGGCATTTTGGACAATAAAATTTCACTTCATCAATATAGGGTCGATGAAAATCTAATTCTCCATTTTGATTTAAAGGAATCCTTTTAAAATCGATTTTTCTGAGCTCGCCTACTTTTATATATTTTCCTTTAATTTTTCTCTCTAAAAGTCTTCTCTCATCTAATCCTTCCATTATTCCTTCTAAAAGCCACAAAGGATCACCATGGCTAATAATTAAAATGTTTTTATGATTATATTTTTTATCAATTTCATTTAAACATTCTATCATTCTTTTTTTGCAATCTGACCAGCTCTCTCCTTGAGGAGGTTTTCGATTAAATCTTCCCAGATTTTTAGGAAAATCTCGAAAAAATTCTTTCTTGGTCCTTCCATGATAAACTCCTAAATTTACGTCCCTTAATCTTTCATCAAAAATTATTTTAATTCCTAACTCTTTAGCTACAATTTCAGCGGTCTGACCAGTCCGAGGCATATCAGAAGAAAAAATCAAATCGATTTTTTCCTTTCTTAATTTTTTTGCTATTTTTTTTATTTTAGCTTGCCCTTTTTCAGTTAATAAAATAGGTTTCTTTTCTGGCCAGGGATAGGTTAATTCCCTCTTTTCAACTTGATAGATAGTCTCTCCGTGACGCAAAATGAAATATTTATTAGTAGTAAATTTCTGATTAATTAAATCTTTTTTGCTACCGATTACTTCTAAATTTTTACACGATTTACATTTCCAAACCGGTATTGGTGTCCCCCAATATCTTTCTCGAGAAAATGCCCAATCTTTAATTTCTCTTAACCATTCTCCAAATCTACCCTGTTTTAGGTGGCTGGGAATCCAATTTATTTTTTGATTATTTTTAATTAAATCTTTTTTCACTTTCTGCATATTGATAAACCAACTTTGTTTTGCATAATAAAGCAAAGGAGAATCGCATCGCCAACAGAAAGGATAATCGTGTTCATATTTTTCTTCTTTAAATAAAAGATCTCTTTTTCTTAAATCTTCAATAATTAAAGGGTCAGCCTCTTTCACAAACATTTTATCCCATTTATAACCTGGAGTTATCATTTTCCCTCGTTCATCAACTGGTTTTGGAATTTGGAATTTGGAATTTGGAATTTGCTCCTTCACAGCTTCCATATCTACTTCACCAAAAGCAGGAGCAATATGAACCAAACCCGTCCCTTCCTCTAAAGAAACGAAGTCCCCAGATATAACAAAATAAGATTTTTTCTCTACGCGGCCAGGTCGTGTAGTAAATAATGGTTCGTATTTTAGTTCTAATAATTCTTTACCTTTAAATTCTTGAAGGATTTTACCTTTTATTCCACAGGCAGAAATTCTCTCTTTGGCTAAAATCAAATATTCGTCGCTAACCTTTACCATTACATAAATAAATTTTGGGTTTACTGCCACAGCAACATTTCCAGGCAATGTCCAAGGAGTAGTAGTCCAAACTAATAAATTCGCTTTTGGAAATTGGGAATTGGAAATCGGAAATTTTATGTATATTGCTGGTTCTTTTATTCTCTTATATCCTAAAGCAACTTCATGGCTTGAGAGTGAGGTTCCGCAGCGACAACAATAAGGAACCACTTTGTAATCTTGATATAAAAGTCCTTTTTGATAAATTTGTTTTATAATCCACCAAACTGTTTCAATGTAATCAGAAGTATAAGTGATATAAGGATTTTCCAGATCTAACCAAAATCCAATTCTTTCAGTTAATTTCTTCCAATCTTTTTGATATGCCCAGACTGATTCTTTACATTTTTTATTAAATTTAGCTATTCCGTATTTCTCAATATCCTTTTTACTCTTTAATCCTAATTTTTTTTCGATTTCTAATTCTACTGGCAAACCATGGGTATCCCAACCTGCTTTTCTCAAAACCCTAAATCCTCGCATTGTTTTGTAACGGCAAACCATGTCTTTGAAAACAATTGCTTCAGAATGTCCCATATGTGGCTCCCCATTTAATGTAGGTGGTCCTTCATAAAATACAAAATTTCCAGCTTTTTTGCGCCGAGAAATACTTTTTTCAAAAGTCCTATTTTCCTTCCAGAATTTTAATATTTTTTCTTCAATTTTCGGAAAATTTAAATTCATATTACATTCTTTCTGGGGCAGAAATTCCCATTAAATCTAAAGTATTTTTTAATATTGTTTTTGTAGCTAAAATCAGGGATAAACGAGCTTCTCTCAGAGGCCCGTCCTCTGTAAGAACTTTACAATCTCTGTAAAATTGATGGAAAACAGTGGCCAAGTCTAGAGCATATTGGGGAATTCTTTGAACTTGATAATCTTGGCTGGTATCTTCAATAATTTCTGGAAATCTAATTAGCTGTTTAACAAGCTCTAACTCGCTCGGATGATTTAATAATGTTAAATTTTGAGTTGTAATTTTGCATTTTGCATTTTGCATTTTGCATTTTCTTAAGATGCTACAAATTCTTGCATGAGCGTACTGGATATAAAAAACTGGGTTCTTCTCACCTTGTTCTTTTGCCAGCTCTAAATCAAATTCCATCTGAGTATTTAAAGATTTTGTCAAATATAAAAATCTAGCAACATCCAAACCCACTTCATCTATTAAACTTTCGAGAGTAATAATTTCTCCTTTTCTCTTTGAAAGTTTCAACCCGCCTTTTAATCTGACAATTTGAGAAATTAAAATATCCAAGTCTCCTTTATATCCTAATATTTTGGCAACCGCTTTTATTTTTGAAACATGGCCTTGATGGTCTGCTCCCCAGATATTAACTATTTTTGAGAAACCCCTCTCAAATTTATCTTTATGATAGGTAATATCTGAGAGTAAATAAGTTGGTCCGCCAGTTTCTCGAATTACAACCCAATCTTTTTCATCGCCAAATTTCGAAGTTTTTATCCACCAAGCTTTGTCTTTCTCGTAAACTAAATTCTTTTCCCTCAGCCACTTGAAAATTTTATCAATTTTATTTTTTTTGTAAAAATCCTCCTCTGAAACCCAATTGTCGAATTTAATTTTTATTTTTCCCTCAATGAAATCTTTGTTATCCCTTTGAACTTCTTGAGCTAATAGATGTCCTGCCTCACCTTCATCTTTAATATTTTTTAATTTCGATTCTAAATTCTTAATTCCAAATTCTAAATTCTTCGTTAGATATGTTGTCCCTTTTCCTAAAGCAGTCTGACCTAAGATTTTTATTTGTGTGTTAACTCGGGCATCGTTAACATAGTATTCTCTTATCACCTTATATCCTGCCCGTTCTAAAATATTAGCCAAAGTATCTCCAAAAAATGCTCCCCGGCCATTTCCAATATGAAGGGGGCCCGTAGGATTTGCCGAGATAAATTCTACTTGGGTTTTTTGGCCTTTGCCGATTTCTAATTTTCCAAAATTTTCACCTTGTTTTAAAATTTCCTTAACCCTTTTTTGTAAATATTCTTTCGAGAGAAAAAAATTAATAAATCCCGGCTTCGCCACTTCAATTTTCTCAAAAATATTATTTTTTATTTTTGATATTTGATTTTTTATATTTTGTGCTATTTCCATCGGACTTTTTTTAACCTGTTTGGCAATCGTCATTGCTACATTTACCGCATAATCACCATGGGTTTTTTCTTCCGGATGTTCAACTTGAATTTCCAAGATATCAAATTTTGGAAGAACTCCCCCTTTTTGAAGTTCTTTGATTGATTTTTCAATTAATTTAACAATTTCTTCTCTTATCATTATTTACCCGAGCATTAGCGAAGGGTGGAGAAGAGGATTTATCCTCTTCGACTACCCAGTAGAAGAATTTCGACTTGCTTCGCAAATTTAAATTTCCATTTAGGAAATCTTGTCGAAATTTCTCTACTGGGTTTAGTTTATCTCAATTTTTGGTAAAATGAAAGAATGAGGATTCTTGCCGAGAATAAAAAGGCGTATTTTAATTACAAAATCCTGGAAAAATTTGAGGCGGGAATTTCTTTGATTGGCCAGGAGGTAAAATCGATAAAAATGAGGGGAGTGAATTTAGCTGGGAGTTACGTTGTTTTAAAGCGACCCACTGAAAGTGGGTACCCCGAGGCATTTTGGATTGGGGCAAAAATTTCTCCTTATCAGCCAAAAAATGCGTCTCTGGATTACAACCTGGAGCGCTCGCGGAAACTTCTTTTGAAAAAGTCGGAAATTAAATATTTGATTGGTAAAGCTAAGCAAAAGGGCTTGACCTTGGTGCCTTTGAAGGTATATACTAAAAAGGGGAAGATAAAACTGGAATTCGGAATAGTCAAGGGAAAGAAAAAATTTGACAAAAGAGAGCTAATTAAAAAGCGAGAGACAGAAAAAGAGATAAAACGAGAATTAAAAATAAGGGGATAATTTCGGGGATGTATACAATAGAATTGATGGAAGATCTTTCTAAACTATGCGGGATGAGTGTGCTAGAAACTCATTAAACTTCTAGCAAAGAATAAGTGCTAACTTATTTCAAAAACCTGCTTTGGTTTATGCGTAAGCTAAACCTAAAAGCAGCATCCTCTTTGCTGATTCTCGATAGGTAAAGAAGGGTGTCATAACATCGAGATAGATAGTTCTTTTGTCTCGCGAACTTTTCGAAAAAAAAGAGACAAATAAGTGGTACTAGATTTTGTCTGTTTGGTCTAGTATTCCAAAATTAAAACAGAATATGCCTGTAGAGTTAGTTTAAAAAGACTTTCAGACGTGGGAGCAAAACCCACCATCTCCACTAAATTTTGCTTAAAAGACCATTAGTCAACAATCAAATAAGGGCTCCCAAAGTTAGAGTCATTGATGAAACTGGAAAGCAGTTGGGAATTATGGATTTAGGAGAAGCGCTCCAGACAGCTCGGGAGCGCAATTTAGATTTAATTCAGGTTACTGAAAAAGTAGAACCCCCGGTTTGTAAGATAATGGATTATGGAAAATTTCTCTATTCCCTTCACAAAAAAGAGAAAGTGGCTAAAATAAAAATGACTGGTGAGCTTAAGGGAATAAGATTGGGATTCAATATCTCTCTTCATGATTTAGAAACTAGAGTAAATTTAGCAGAAAAATTTTTGAAAAAGGGAAATAGAGTTAGAGTAGAACTTCCGTTAAGAGGAAGAGAGAGAGGACTCCAGGATTTTGCCAAGGGAAAAATTAACCAGTTTCTGGAAATTTTAGAAAAACGCATACCAATAAAAGTTGAGAGAGAATTAAAAAAGGAATCAAGAGGTTTTACAATGATTGTTTCAAAAGCATGACGACGCGTAAATCAATTCTAAAACGTTTTAAAATTACAAAGACGGGTAAGGTTTTAAGAAGACCGACCGGTCTTGACCATTATCGGGCAAAAAAATCAGGGAAAAAAATTAGGAGAAGTCGAAAATGGATTAAGGTTTCAAAGGCCGAAACCAAAAAACTCAAAAAACTACTTAAGTAATTTATGGTACGGGTTAAAGGTGGGAAATTTTCTCAAAAAAGAAGAGAGCATTTGTTAAAATATGCTAAGGGTTTTCGCTGGGGAAGAAAGGCAAAGTATCGGGCGGCAAAAGATGCCCTTTATCACGCTTGGGAATATGCCTATCGAGACAGAAAAACTAAAAAAAGAGAATTTCGGAAACTCTGGCAAATTCAAATTTCAGCTGCCTGCCGCCAGTCCAATATTTCTTATAATAAATTTATCCATGGATTAAAAGAGAATAAAATTGGGCTTGATCGAAAAATCTTATCTAACCTCGCCCAAAACCATCCCCAAATTTTTGAAAAGATAGTCGAAAAAGTGAAACAAAAATAATTGAGGAGATAAAAGAATAATTAGAGATTTTTATGCTCGATCAAAAATACCGCTTTAAAAAGCGGTTTTAAATTTATTTTAGTTGAAGTTTTAGGGTGATTTCAATTGGATACTCCCCAGTAAAACAACCTAAACAAAGATCCTCTTTCGATAAGCCAGATGCTTTAATCATTCCTTCGAGACTAAGATAACCCAAGGAGTCGGCCCGAATAATTTTTCTTCCCACCTCTTCTTCGGTTAAATCAGCAGCAATCAGCTCTTCCTTAGTTGGAATGTCAATTCCCAAAAAACAAGGCCAGCGAATAGGAGAGGAACCAACTCTTAAGTGAATTTCACTCGCCCCGGCCTGCCTGAGCATCGCCACTATCTCAGGAGCGACATTGCCGCGAATGATTGAATCTTCAGTAATCATCACTCTTTTCCCTTGGATAGCTTCTTCCAAGATGTAAAATTTCCTTCCCTGGAGATTCCTTCGACCAATCTCCCGGGGAGACATAAAGGTTCTGGTAGCAAAATAGCGATTTCGAGAAATCGCCTTTTTAACCGGGATATTGAGGGCTCGGGAAACACCGTAATTATATATCTCCCCTGACTCTGGGACTGAACAAACAATGTCGGCTTCAACTGGATGTTCGAGAGCCACTTTATAGCCAGCGTTGTCTCGATAGGAATTAACTGTCCTTCCAGCGAGTTGACTATCCGGTCTAGCAAAATAGATTAACTCAAAAATACACAATTTAGGACGGGGATTATCAGCCCAGATAAAAGAATTCTCTATTCCATTTTTTCCCAAAACTATTAATTCACCAGGTTGAATTTCTCTAAGGAAATCTGCTCCTATGGTATGGAAAGCACAGCTTTCTGAAGCTAAGATAAAACTTCTTTCATCTCGACCAAGACAAAGAGGTCTAATGCCATATTTATCGCGAACACCAATAACTTTATCATTGAATAAAATAACCAGGGAAAAGGCTCCTATTAATCGAGGTAAAACTTTTCCCAAAGCCTCCAGAAAATCTTTTTCAGGAGAAACCGAGATTAAGGCTACAATAACTTCGGTATCGGAAAATTCCGACTGAAAATGATACCCTTTCTCCTTCGCCTCTCGTCTTAATTCGTCAAGTTTAATTAAGTTCCCATTATGCGCCAGGGCGAAAGGTTGGCCATGGAACTCTCCAATCAAAGGATGGAAGGTTCTGGGCTGTTTTTTCTCCCCTCCCACTCCAATGGTTGAATAAAGGGTATGACCAATTCCAAATCTTCCTGAGAGTTTTTTAAAGAGTTCTTCTCTTTTTCTTTCATTAAACACTTCTGTAACCAAACCTTCTTCTTTGTGGTATCGAAGTTTCTTGCCATCGAAAACAGCTACGCCAGCGGCTTGTTCTCCCCGATGTTGAAGATCATAGAGGCCAAAAACAATTTTCGAAGCAACATCTTCATTACTTACTATTCCAAATATACCGCACATTTTAAAAAATTATTATTTGATTATTTAAGTTAGCTCTCCGATATGGATTCCCCGAAATTCCTTCCCTTGCCATTAAATTTTTTTAATATTCTGACGGATATTTATTGCGGGTTTCTTTCATCGCTTCAAAAAGAATCTTTTCTTCTTCCGGATTTTTAGCTATTTTTGGAACTGACTCTTCTTTGAAGACTCCTCTTGCCAGACGCAACCTTCCTTCAATTTGAACCTGATGTTCAATAACTAATAATCTTTCGGCTGCTTCTTCAGGCGTCTCATTAGCTCTTAGCTCTTCGTACCTCAAATAAATAACATTGCCTTTATCATATTCCGGTGCCACCCGCTGGCAAAAAATTGGTATTGGCCTTAATTCTCCAATTCTTTGGCAAAAAATCATGTGAGCACAGATTCTCCTCACTCCATACATCCACTTTCCGCCAGGACCCAAATGCTGATTAAATCCCTGGTAATTTTTAATAACCTCTAAGGGGGTAAGGGGCATCCAGCCGAGTTGATGGTAATAATCAGGCTTGTATCTCTCAAATATTTCTAAGAGTTGTTTTGCCAAATTGCCTTTTTTTGGTTCAACAACAAGAATATCTTTTTCCGGAAATCCAGCCTCTTTCGCCCTTCCAATCCCCTTGGCCTTTGAGTCGCTTGAGATAATGGCAATTGTTTTTGTCAATCCATATAATTTTCCGCCTGACCTCTCAACTTCAACTATAGCCAAGTTTGTTGAGCCGCCACCGGAAATAAGATTGATGAATTTTAGCATAATTTTTTTAATGCTTTTTGACCAATGTCAGTCCGATGATGCTCGCCATCCCAGGTTATTTTCTCAACTGCTTCGTAAACTCGGTCAATTGCTTGTCCAATATCTTTTCCTTTAGCTGTTGGACCTAAAACTCGGCCTCCGGCAGTGAGAATCTTTCCGTTTTCTTCTCGGGTGCCAGCATGGAAAACTACTACATCTTCCATTTCAGCCACTTCTCTCAAGCCCTGAATTTCTTTTTCGGTCTGGTATTTACCAGGATAGCCAGCAGAAGTCATTACGACGCAAACTGCTGCCCCTTTTTCCCAGATAATTTTTTCTTTGGTCAATTGTCCTTGGGAAATAGCCATCAAGATTGGTACGATGTCACTTTTCATTAAAAGTACAATGGGCTGCAATTCCGGATCGCCAAACCGACAATTAAACTCCAAGACCTTTGGGCCCTGAGGAGTAATCATTAAACCAACATAGAGAACACCTTTATATAACTTTCCCTCTTCTTTCATTCCTTTGAGGGTAAGACCAATGATAGTTTCCATTACCTCTATTTCTAACTCTTTGGTAATTACTGGTGCCGGAACATAAGCACCCATCCCGCCAGTATTTTGTCCGCGGTCCCCGTCAAAAACAGGCTTGTGATCTTGGGTAGGAAGTAAAGGAATAGCTCTTTCCCCATCAGTTAAAACTTTAAAGGTTGCTTCTTCTCCTTTCAAAAACTCTTCGATTACCACCCGATTTCCTGAATCCCCAAATTCCTTTTTAATCATTATCTTTTCAATTGCTGCCAAGACCTCGTTTTCATTAAAACAAGGAATGACTCCCTTCCCGCCAGCTAAACCATCGGCTTTAATCACACAAGGCAGATTGGTCTTGGCATATTTTTCAGCTTCCGCTATTCCCTTAATATCGAAAATTGTAAAAGAAGGAGTAGGAATTTTATATTTTTTTAGAAAATTTTTAGCAAAAACCTTACTCCCTTCAATTTGAGCTGCTTCCTTTTTCGGCCCAAAAATTTTTAAGTTCTCTTTTTCGAATTCATCGACAATTCCAGCTGCCAAAGGCGATTCTGGACCAACTACTGTTAAATCAATTTTATTTTCTCGGGCAAAATCTCTTAAAGCCCGAAGGTCAGTTGCCTTTAAGTTTGGCAGGCACTTTGCCTTGGGACGAATGGAAATTCCAGCATTCCCTGGCGCACAAAAAATTTGGGAGACTAAAGGACTCTGAGAAATCTTCCAAACCAAAGCATCCTCCCTCCCTCCGCTGCCAATAACCATTACTTTCATATTCATATTTGATAGTAATAGTAAAACTTAAATAGGACGAATGTCGGCTTCTTCCTGGAGTTCTTTAATATTTCTAAATCCTTGTTTTTGGAAACTTTGTTTGACGCCGGCAATCAATTTTGGAATGAAATCATAGCCTGAGCCTCGATAAGGTACTTTTATTACTTTCCCTTCGGGAATTTTTACTTTCATTTTTTCAATTCCATACCTTAAAGCTCCCCTCTTTTCCATTGCCTCAATCGAGCCCATTCCCCGATATTTTTTGACCATTCTATTTTCTTCGTAATCAAATTCTTTTTCACCAGGTGACTCATCTAGTCCGGCAAGAAGGGACCCCATCATTACTGTTTGAGCTCCTAAAGCTAAGGCCTTAGTTATATCTCCTGGTTTAGCCATATCTTGATCAATAGTGTCAGCAATTCTTATGCCTCCATCAGCGATTATCGGAAGGAATCCATATTTTTTCTCTAATTTTTTTGCGGCTTTTACACAATCCCAAACTGCCGAAGCCTGAGCCCGGCCCGTGCCGAGTTCTTGCTGAGTAATACAGGCTGCTCCCGGCCCAATGCCAACTTTGATAGCATCACAATATTTAAACCCTTCTTCCATTATTTTTTCCACCATCTCGGACGAATCAACATTACCTACTACCACTTCTAATTTGGGAAAGTTTTGTTTTACCCATTTTGCAATTTCCAATTGTTCTCTAAAAACAACGCTGGCATCGATGATAATTCCGTCAACGCCAGCAGTAATTGCTTTTTTAATTCTTTCTTGAGCCAGTTTTAATCTCGATTCAACGGCAATAAATACCCTCAATTGCTTATTGCTATTTTTTGTCGCCAAGGGAAATTGCTCGTTTTTTTGTAGGTCTGAATCAGTAACTAAAGCAACGACTTTATCATCGGCATCAACAATTGGCAAAGTGTCGAGATTATTCTTCTTTATTGTCTCATTAGCTGCCCGGAGATCGTTTTTATCAATTGTTTCTGATTTTTTGGCCACTATCAATTTCTCTCTCGGAGTCATAACCTTGCTTAATTTTGTATCCATATCTTTTCTGTATCTGACGTCCCGACGGGT
>Ga0210029_1001037_pt1 | contig 16861 bp, 15 predicted proteins | sample CryGeymeta201521_FD_183985 | JGI IMG/M metagenome (GOLD analysis project Ga0210029, IMG submission 183985) | Groundwater microbial communities from Crystal Geyser aquifers in Utah, USA - Crystal Geyser metaG 2015-21 (SPAdes) (version 2) | ecosystem: Environmental > Aquatic > Deep subsurface >... | reverse complement strand
AGTATCCGCCCGAGCTGATTCTGGAAATGATCGCCAAATGGCGCGAAGGGTATGAGGTCGTGTTGGGGAGCCGGGTCGCGATTCTGATTCATTGGCTAAGCAGGCCTCTGCGAATTGGTTTTACCACATACACAACAAAATTTCTGATCCGAAGCCACCTGAAAATGTCGGCGACTTCCGTCTAATGTCAACCATGAAACTCATCGACTGAAAGACAAAAAACCAAGGGAACTTCATATGTCAAAACAATATTTAGAAATTATTGCCATTATTTTAAGTGCTTTATGCGTGTCTGTTGTAATTGGATTAGCGCTTTCTATTGTTGCTTACGGCGCAGTTAAATATGCGGTGGTTGTGGCAGTCATTTTTGTAATTTTGGGTATTCTTCTGTTCCAGGTTATCGGAAATCGAGAGAAGCAGGAAAACGGTATTGAGAACAGGGATAAATATGCCTACTATGTAGTTTTGCTCGCATTGTTGATGGGTGTGTTTTTATTCGGGCGTCAGTTTGATTATGCGTCTATATGGGGGGACATAGGGGTTTATGTCACTGCCGCAACACACTTTAAGCAGGGTGGAACATTGCCATTTTCCGTGTCTGCTATGGGCTGGGACATTGGCTTGGGTAAAGCCTTGTTGCCACCGCGCGGGATGGTTAACCCAGCAACAGACGGGATGTGGCAGTTTCATGGGTTGCCTGTTTGGCCGGCATTAATGGGAATTTCACACCTCCCTGGGGACGGGCGGGCGGTCCTTTCAATTCTGTTTGGAATTAATATATTTCTTTTTTATTCGGTCACAAAATATTTTGTAAAAGACACCAAAAGTGCTGCAATTGCCACGCTTTTGCTTGCAGTTCTGCCTTTGTCTTGGCATCAAGCACTTTATCCAACATCAGAGATGCTGCTCCTGACCATATTTCTGAGCGGAGCTGTGTTGCTGCTTTCACTGAAGAGACCTGCTATGTATGTTGGAGCCGCCATGTTTTCATATGGGGCTGTTCATACTGGAATAATTATTTTGTCTCCAATTTTGGGGCTTGTGTTATTTCTTGCCGGGGTTTTTGCGTCACCTGATCGAAAAAAGACATATGCATTGATTGGTTTATGGTCAGGTGTCGCAGCATTTGCGGCCATTAAATTTGCAGAGTTTTCGTCGGCAATATATACAAAGGATATTATTTCATCATTATTCGGGTCATATGGTTATTTGGCGTATGTGGCATGTTTGTTTCCTGTTGTTGCAGCATTACCTTGGGCCAGCAATGCAAGCAGGATTGGATTGCTGGGTAAACTGAACCCTTATTTAGTCGAGAAAAAATTCCCCTTCACGCCCATGGCGGCGGTGATTCTTGTTTTAATGGGGGGGGCTGCCATTGCGCTTGGATATTTAATTGGGTGGACAGAATATTTCAAGCCGGCCAGCATTTCGGAATTTAATTCCTGGTCTGCTCGCGGCGCTTATATAAATCGCGGACTCTTTTCGATTTTGCACCTTTCTTTGGTGAATATGGTTTTCGCCTCGGCTTTTTTTGGTTTTATTGGTTTCGTGATGGCCCCATGGATAAAAGAGTTCGATGGCAGATTAAAGCTGTTATGGTTGCTTACATGTGCGTTTGTTGTCGTGTTTGGTTTATATCGTCCCGACATAACAAATAACTACTATTCATCAAGATATTTCTATCCAATCCTTGTGCCGTGTTTGCTCATCTTTGCCGCATTTTTGATGGCGCAAATGCCGAGGAGGATAGCTGCCGTTGCTCCAGTGCTGATAATATTTATGTTCTACAATGGGGCTACAGTTGGAGAAGGGTTTTTTAGCGGCGAGGAAAAGGTTTCTCAGTTTTTACGCGAGCAGATCGTGCAAAGTGATCGTGTCGCTGTCGATGGGAGTGACTGGCTTAAGTATCGCGTATATCCTAGATTGCTCGAGAATAATGCGACGTCCCCGCGCTTAGATCAGGACAGTGAACTATCCGCTGCTCAAGGCAATCTTTGGGACATTCTAGTGACAGATGACAATAATATACTTGCTGGGTCGCGCAATTGCATCGGTTATGTCGAGAGAAGAATACCCTGGCAAATTACTTATCCACTTGTGCCTCAGGCAATAGAAAGGAATATTTGCATTTATCGCGTTAATCCACCATCTTCCGGTGCGCATGGTTTGTTGTCGCTTGGTGGAAATCGCTGGATTGTTGGCGGGAAGTATCAGTTTATGGTTGTTGTGCCAACGGTAGGGGGGGAAATACAAATTGAAGCACGAAGTAACGGTTGGTGGGCACTGAAGAAACCTTTTGTGGAGAAGTTAAAGGGAAACAATCCGGAACTTGTGGTGTGTGGCAAAAAATTCGAATTAAAGAGCTTTGATGCGAAGTCAATAGTGTTCACTGGGCGGGCACCTAAGAGGATGTGTGTCGCGGAACTACGTACGCCAACATTTGTGCCTTCAGAAATTGGTGATGGGAGCGACAACAGGAAACTTGGCATCGACATATATGCTATCTCGTTGCGTTAGGGCGTTTGGTGATGCTTTTCGCTGCAAAACGGTAAAAAATCGTATAGGTATAGCCGTTTATTTCATTCGCCGACTTGAGTATTGGGGGTTTCAGATTTTGAATTTACTATTCAAGCCGGTGGTTAATTTAATCAGGAAAGTATTGTGAAACTTATCATCCAAATCCCCTGCTACAACGAGGCCGACACACTGGCCATTGCCCTTGCCGCCCTGCCGCGCGAAGTTCCCGGCTTTGATGCCGTCGAATGGCTGATCATTGACGACGGCAGCACGGATGACACTGTGGCAGTGGCACGGGCGAATGGTGTCGATCATGTCATCCGGCATACCCGCAATCAAGGTTTGGCGCGCGGCTTCATGACAGGTCTGGATGCATGTCTGCGCCTGGGCGCGGATGTGATTGTCAACACCGACGCCGACAACCAGTACAACGCCGACGACATTCCCGCCCTGACCAAGCCGATTCTGGAACACCGTGCCGATATCGTGGTGGGCGCACGACCCATCGAGACCATCAAGCACTTTTCGCCCGTCAAGAAAATGCTGCAGAAGCTGGGTAGCTGGGTAGTGCGCCTCGCCAGCAAGACGGATATTCCCGATGCGCCCAGCGGCTTCCGCGCCATGAGCCGTGCCGCCGCGCAGCGCCTGATGGTGTTCAACGACTACACCTACACCCTGGAAACCATCATCCAGGCCGGGCAAAAGAACATGTCCATCACCTCGGTGCCGGTCCGTGTGAATGGCGATCTGCGCCCGTCGCGCCTGGTCAAGAGCATACCGTCATACATCAAGCGCAGCATCGTCACCATTGTGCGCATCTTCATCATCTACCGGCCATTCCGTTTCTTTGGCACCATCGGCGCGGTGTTGTTTGGTGCAGGCTTTTTGATTGGGATGCGATTTCTGTGGCACTACATCGAAGGTAATGGGGATGGCCATATTCAATCTCTGATCCTGGCTGCGTTATTGCTTGGCCTCGGTTTCCAAACCCTGTTGATCGCAGTCGTGGCGGATTTGTTGGCAGCGAATCGGAAGTTGATTGAGGATGTGCGCTTCAAAATGATGTTAATGTCACATAACGAGAATACTGATTTAGGGAGTCGTGAAAATGGCTGATCAAGGTACAGAAGGGTTGCTGTCCCCTTGGTTGCGCAGGAAGCGATTTGAAGCTTCAGCACCTTATTTGAAGGGAAGGGTGCTTGATTTTGGTTGCGGTTCGGGTGCGATGGCAGGGCATGTTGACGCAGATAATTATCTTGGCGTGGAGATAGATGAAGTTTCACTTCAACAGGCACGTTCAGGCTTCCCTACGCACCAGTTTGTTTCGGAGCCGCCTGAGCAAGCAGAAAAGTTCGATTCCGTGATTTCCTTGGCGGTAATCGAGCATGTTAGTGATCCAGCAGAATTTCTGCGTACCCTTGCCACGCATCTAAATGAATTGGAAGGCTCAAGGCTGATTGTTACCACACCGCATCCATCAGTCGACTGGGTTCACCATGTCGGCGCTTCTCTAGGCCTGTTCAGTAGGCATGCCGATGAGGAACATGAGGATTTACTTGATAAAGAAAAACTCGAAAGCGCAGGGGCACAAGCAGGGTTAAAACTTATTTCGTATCAGCGTTTTTTGTTCGGAGCGAACCAGATAGCTGTATACAAAAAGGATTCCGGATGAGCATAAAGATATCAGGTGGCACCAAAGAAGACGGCATCGTAATCGGGAATGCCTATGACAAGTATGGGTCAGGCAACCCAATGGTTAAATGGATCATGGGGGGATTCGAGTCGGCGTTGTCTGAGCTTGTCACCCAGGCCTCCCCCACAGCAATTCATGAAATCGGCTGTGGCGAGGGTTATTGGGTGTTGCGCTGGGCCAGTCAAGGCATGGTCGCAAGGGGATGTGATTTTTCCAAGCAGGTTATCGAGATTGCCCGCGAAAACGCTGTTGAACGAGGGGTGTCCGCCTCGTTGTTCGAGGCCCGCAGCATTTATGACCTGGAGTCAGACCGGGATGGTGCCGATCTGGTCGTCTGTTGTGAAGTGATTGAGCATCTGGCGGATCCCGACGCAGGGCTGCAGGCGCTCCAGAGAGTGGTTGGCAGGCACCTGATAGTCAGTGTGCCCAGGGAGCCGCTATGGTCTGCGCTCAACCTCGCGCGGGGAAAATACATCGCGGAATGGGGCAATACGCCTGGACATATTCAGCACTGGTCAAAGAGTAGTTTTATACGCATGGTGTCGAAGTATTTCGAGGTGGTCGATGTGAAGAGCCCGCTGCCGTGGACCATGCTGCTGTGCCGGCCGCGCGGCTGAAATTTTAGAGTCCCCGATAGGGGATCAGTAAACCCCTCGCCTTTAGGCGACGGATGAAGGGAAGAATAGTAGTCTATGCAGCTATGGAAGACTATAAACGAAGCAGCCATGGTGGGGTCAGCATCTGTGGGCACGAGGATATTGGGTAGCGACGAGCGGCAACGTGACGGATGAAATATGGAAGGAATACATCAAGCACCAAACGCCGCCGGAGCCGGATGATGATTTCACGGTTGTGTAGCGGCAGCCATCGGCCGAATGGCCGATCAATCCGGCTTTTAGCCGTAACCGGAAGCCATCGGCTTTAGCCGATGGAGTATTCACTTGTGCGCCCGATCCTGAAGCGCACCCTGCATTGGGGCGGCAGTGCGGTTGCCATCGCGGGAATCGCCTTCGTTGCCCTGCGTCTGCACGACTACGGCGCGGAGATCGATTTCGCCCGCTTTGACTTGATTGCCTGGTCGTGGGTGGCGGCGCTGGCCCTGATCTACGGCCTGTCCAACCTGATGCTTGCCCTGGCTTGGTGGAATCTGCTGGGACAGTTCGGCGCCCGCACTTCGCGTCGCTGGGCGGTGCGGGCGTATGGCATATCCCAGATTGCCCGCTATGTGCCGGGGAACATCTTTCATCTGGCCGGCCGGCAGGCGATGGGAATGGCGGCGGGGTTGGCCGGCTGGCCGCTTGCAAAGTCCGCAGTGTGGGAACTTGGCCTGATTTCAGCCACGGGTGGATTGTTCGGTTTGCTGGCTCTGCCCTTGCTGGTTCCGGGTTTGCCGGTGACGGCAAGTGCGGGGCTGTTTGCGGCTTCGATCGGTATCGCAGTAATCCTGTTGCTGCGTTTCATCGGCCTGCCAGCTGCCCAGGCGTTTGGTTGGTACGTCGGGTTTCTGGTTATCTCGGCGCTGTTGTTCGTTGGGCTGGTTGAACTGCTGGCCGATAACCATGTTACCGGGGTGGGGTTCTGGTTGTCGTTGGGCGGGGCTTATGTATTGGCTTGGCTGGCTGGCCTGGTTACCCCGGGGGTGCCCGCGGGGGTGGGGGTAAGGGAGTTGGTGCTGTTGTTTTTGCTGAAGGGCGCGGTGGGCGAGGCGGACTTGCTGTTGGCGGTGGTGCTGGGTCGGGTGGTAACGATTGGTGGTGACGTCCTGTACTATTTGCTCGCATTATTGATTCCCAAGAAAACTTAGAAAAACCATTCAGAATTTTTAGAAGTGAGTAAAAGCATGAATAAGTCGTCCATTGTGCAAGAGAACTTGCGTATTTTCCTGTTGCAGGCATTGCTTGCCATCGTGTTGTTTTCGAAAACACAAGGCCCTTTCATTGTTGATGAATTTGTCTATGCAAATATTGCACGGGATATCTTTAGTGGGGTATCCAGCTATTTACGGTAACACCGTCCGCCAAGGATGAGATGGCACGGAAATATCCAGCGATGCGGGCGCTTTATTGTGAAGATTGGGTGGTACGGTGAACCCCTGCTTCTCAATTTTAGGCTTAGGATTGGCTACAAGCTCATGAAAGGGCATAGGATGCATGGCGACACACTGCTCAATCAGGCGAAAGAAGAGCATACCGCGATGAGCGGATTTGCGGCGGTTGAACCTGAACACAAATTCGTCCAGATAAGCCTGCAGGTGATCTTCTTCGAAGGAGCCTTGGTGAGTCCCCATCAGCCAACGCTTAACGAGCGCTGCGACACGGTGTACGCCCGGCAAAACCTCGTTGGCTTCTTTGCCGGAACCCTTGATGGACGTACCTTGATGGATGTAATCGTCTTTCGTGGCACTGGGATAGGATACCAGTCCATCCGTGCGGATGGTCGAGCCCGGTTTGATGTGCTTCTGAATAAAGGCTTTGAGCGTTTTGGTTTCGGCGTTGGGGATAATCTGCAAGCGGCAACGCCCAAACCCCTTTGGGGAGAGCAATTCTACGGCGACAGCCACCAGCACCTTACCTTCGGCACCGCGCCCGCGCTTGCCTTGGCGCACGCCTCCAAAGACAGTCTCATCCACTTCAACGTGTCCGGACAGCATATCGTGACCGGCATGGCTGATTGCGCACCGGAACCGGTGCAGCATCGCCCAGGCTGTTTGATAGGAGCCAAATCCAAGAATTCGATGCAGCGTTTTGGCGGAAACCCCATTTTTAGCTGCGGTCAGGTGCCAAGCGGCAGCGAACCAAACAGTCAGGGGCGTTCTGGCGTGATGAAAGATTGTGCCAGCCGTGGAGGAGATTCGATTTCGGCACGCATCGCACCACCACTTGCCATTCTTCATGCGCCAGCCTTTAGAGCCATGACACGACGGGCACTCAAACCCGTCCTTCCATCGAATCCAGTCAAGATAGTCGAGGCAGGCAGCGTCATCCGGAAACCACGCCAGAAACTCGGCGTAGTTGCGCGGGTAATCAATCCCCGCCTTGGGAGTTTTGCGTTGAGCGGGAGCGTTCTTTGATTCCATTGCATAATTATAACGTTACCGTAAATAGCTGGATACCCCACTTGCGTTTTCTCAAACGGCTTGCTGGACAGGGTAGGCAGAAGTCATTGCCCCCTATGCGTGATTTCCCCTTTGACGAATCGGATTTGATGATTGCGCCGGATGTTACGCCTAGCGTGAATTTGATTGCGGTTGCCCGCAAGATATGACAGCTAATCGCCTATGGCGGTGGGTGAGCGTTTTTCTTGCGTTGCTTGCAGGCGTGTTTTTCATCGGATATGCCGCTGAGCATGTTCATGAACTTCCATCGTTATCTTGGGACATTTGGACATGGCTGTTGCTTGGCGCCTCGGTCTTGTTGTGGGCCGGGATTATTTTCCTGGGCGCCGTGATTTGGCGGAGCTTGCTTGTTGACCTGAATCATCGGCTGAATTGGCGTGCGTGCCTATCCATCTACGGTATTGCGCAATTTGGTAAATATTTGCCCGGCAACGTCGGGCACCATGTCGGACGGGTCATGCTGGCCAAACAGGTAGGTATACCGGTTGCCTCAACGCTGCAAACCATGTTGATCGAGATGGCTTGGGGCGTTGGGGTTGCATCGGGCATAGCGTTAATTGGGATATTTCAGATCGGCGATGTTGATGTGCCACCAGGCTACCTGGTGCTATTAATGGCTGCTGCCATGCTGGTTCCATGGGCGGGATTGAGCATTGCCAGATCTTTCTTTCCTGGCTTGGTCGCCCGTGTTACAGCAGGGGCAAGCATACAGCTCCCACGTCCAAGGACTATGGCGATAGCCAGTTTTCTATACCTGGTTACGTTTTTCATAGTCGGATTGCTACTGGATTCGCACGCCAGAATTTTGTTTGGTGCGGACAATAGCCAAATTTTGACATTAACGGCGATATTCGCCTGGTCTTGGATCGCAGGTTACATCACACCAGGCGCTCCGGCAGGACTCGGGGTGCGCGAGGCGGTGCTGGTTTCTGCCCTGACGCCTTTGTATGGAGCAAGTGTCGCGGTCGGTCTTACTGTCTCACTCAGGGTGGTGACCACAATGGGAGATGGGCTGGTGTTTCTAATTGCACTTGCTGTTCGCCGCCTTGATAACGGTGAATCCGCCTTGGCCTAGTAAAGAGGAGCGGAGGGCATAACCTGCCAATTGAGATCAGTCACAGCCGTGAGGTCCATTCGCGCGTCGTTCATCAGCCAGATAGAGTTAGTTTCGAATCATGCAACCCGCTCAAGCCATCGAAGTTCGCGTGTTTGTGAGCGAGAGCGATCAGGTTGGCTTTGGCTTGAAGGGTACGAACTGATCCCTGTAGAATTGAAAGTTGCTTTGGGTACACGCGGCAACTCACCGGAGCCCTTGAGAAGGCGATCCATGCACATCGGCTTTGACATTTCCCAAACCGGTTCCGGCAAAGCGGGCTGCGGCTATTTCGCGCATGCGCTGATAAAGGCAATGCTTGAACTTGCGCCGGAGCATCGTTATTCACTTTTCCCCAGCTTTGGTGATTTTTATTTCGATGCGCTGATGCCGATCCTAAATCCCTATTCGGGTCGTGACACGCACTATGGCCCGCGTCATCTCTCCCCTGAAACGGCACGTAAGTACTGGGCTGGAAACGAAGTGGAAGCTGCGCTGGGAAACCCGGATGTGGTTCATGCCAACAACTTCTGGTGCCCAACTCAATTGGCGTCGAGCCGATTGATTTATACCTTCTACGACATGGGGTTTGCGGTGGAACCCTCCTGGACGACGGAGGCTAACCGTGTCGGGTGCTTCGACGGCGTCTTTCGTTCGGCCATGGCGGCGGATTGGGTGGTGGCTATTTCGGAGGCTTCGAAAGCGCATTATCTGAGCGTGTTCCCCCACTTCCCGGAAGCGCGCATCCGGGTGATTTATCCGTGTTCGCGGTTTGCCGATTCGTCTGCGGAGGGTAAGCGGCCCAAGGCGCTCGACGACGTGTCCGCCGGTGGCTATTGGTTGAATGTGGGCACCATCGAGCCAAGGAAGAACCAGCGCCGTCTCGCTGAGGCGTATGCCCGCTATCTGGCTTTGGGTGGCGCGCCCATGCCGCTGGTGCTGGCGGGGGGCAAGGGCTGGCTGATGGAGGATTTTCAGAAACATTTGAGCGAATTGGGGATTGAGGCTCGCGTGGTGATGACCGGCTATGTGTCGGATGATGAGTTGATCTGGCTTTACCGGAATTGTTACGCCAGTCTCTATCCTTCGTTGTTTGAGGGTTTTGGGTTGCCTGTTCTGGAAGGGATGCAGTTCGGCGCGCCAATGTTGACGTCGAACTCGACTTCAATTCCGGAAGTGGCCGGGGATGCGACTATCCTGCTTGCCCCGGAGGATATAGAAGGCTGGGCTCAAGCAATGTTGCGGCTGGCTGCGAACAGGCTGGAAAGAGATCTGTTAAGCTCGTCTGCGCTAGAGCAGGCCGGGCGGTTTGACTGGAAGCATAGCGCGGCTGCTTTGCTGCAACTTTACGAAGAGGCGCTGGCTTCTCCAAAACGGAGTGTGGTGACATGAAGAGAGCGTTGATTACGGGTATTACTGGGCAGGATGGTTCGTTTCTTGCGGAGTTGTTGCTTGAAAAAGGGTATCAGGTTTTCGGGCTAGTCCGTCGAGAAAGCTGGCATCGGCCAAATAGCGCCAGTCACTTGGCTGGGCGAATAGAGGTGCTGTTTGGCGATATGTCTGAAGGCGTGGACATTGCGTCGGCCATTCAGGATGCCAAGCCCGATGAAATTTACAATTTGGCTTCTCAGTCGCGCCCTGGCGAATCTTGGGCACGGGCGCCAGAGACACTACTGGTCAACGGCTTGGGGGCGCTTCGCCTGTTCGAGGCGGTACGGCACAATTGCCCGGCATGTCGAGTCTACCACGCCTCCTCTTCCGAGATGTTTGGGCAGTCAGTCGTCGCACATCAAAACGAGCAAACACCGTTCAATCCGGTGAATCCCTATGCGGCAGCCAAGGTGTACGCCCATCACATGGCGAAAATTTACCGCGAGAGCTATGGACTCTATATCGCGAGTGGAATTTTGTTCAATCACGAGAGTGAGCGTCGGCCATTGCATTTTTTGACGCAAAAGGTGGCCTACGGCGCTGCCTGTACTGCGCTGGGGATTTCGGATTCACCCGACCTCAATGAAATGGGGCGACCTGTTGTTCAGCATGGGAAGCTTGCCTTGGGCAACCTTGAGATTGCACGGGACTGGGGCTATGCCGGCGACTTTGTGCGTGCTATGTGGCTGATGCTTCAACAGGAACGTCCGGATGATTTCGTCATCGGTACGGGGCTACTGCATACCTTGCGCGACTTATGCGGCGCGGCTTACCGTAGTGCGGGCCGGGATTGGCGTGAATGTGTGGTCAGCGATCCAGCATTGGTGCGCCCTCTGGAGTCAGTGCAAACCTTGGCTGACCCCTCCAGGGCACGCAATATATTAGGTTGGGAGCCTACGGTCGGCTTTGAGGTGATGGTTGGGAAGATGGTCGCGACGCAAATCGCGCGGTTGCGTAGCCTTCAGTCCTCTTGAGTAGAATGGGCGGGCGGCGAGTTATTTTTTAGGACTATGAGATGAAAAAAGCACTGATTACCGGCATTACCGGTCAGGATGGCGCCTACCTGGCCGAGTTCCTGCTCAAGAAGGGCTATGAGGTCCACGGCATCAAACGCCGGTCCTCGCTGTTCAACACCGATCGCATCGATCACCTGTATGAAGGCCCGGAGGTCAAGCAGCGCAAGTTCGTGCTGCACCACGGCGACCTGACCGATTCATCCAGCCTGATCCGCATCATTCAGCAGGTCCAGCCGGACGAGATTTACAACCTGGCGGCGCAGAGCCACGTCGCGGTCTCCTTCGAAGAGCCCGAATACACCGCCAACTCCGATGCCCTGGGCGCCCTGCGCATCCTTGAAGCCATCCGCATCCTGGGCCTGGACAAGAAGACCCGGTTCTATCAGGCCAGCACCAGCGAACTATTCGGTCTGGTCCAGGAAACCCCACAAAAGGAGACCACGCCCTTCTACCCGCGCAGCCCCTACGCCTGCGCCAAGCTGTACGCCTACTGGATCACCGTCAATTACCGCGAGGCCTATGGCATGTATGCCTGCAACGGCATCCTGTTCAACCACGAATCGCCGGTGCGCGGTGAGACCTTCGTTACCCGCAAGATCACCCGCGCCCTGGCCCGCATCAAGCTGGGCCTGCAAGACTGCGTGTACCTGGGCAACCTGAATGCCAAGCGCGACTGGGGCCACGCCCGCGACTACGTCGAGATGCAATGGCTGATGCTGCAACAGGACCATCCCGAAGATTTCGTCATTGCCACCGGCGTGCAGTACAGCGTGCGCGATTTCGTCAATGCTGCCGCCAAGGAACTGGGCATGACCCTCCGCTGGCAAGGCGAGGGCATCGACGAGAAGGGTTATGACGCCAATGGCAAATGCGTGGTGGCGGTGGACCAACGCTACTTCCGTCCGACCGAAGTGGAAACCCTGCTGGGCGACCCGAGCAAGGCCAAGGAAAAGCTGGGCTGGGTGCCGCAAACCAACTTCGAAGACCTGGTGGCCGAGATGGTGCGCGAAGACCTGAAGTCGGCCGAGCGGGACGAGTTGGTCAAGAAGCACGGTTACACGGCCATGGACTATCACGAATGACCCTGGGCTTTGATTAGATGCAATTGCTCGGCTTATGACGCCTGCATGTCAACGTCAAAACCCTCTATAGGGCGGGCCATGCCCGCCACAATGGTGCCGGGTAAACGGCAGGCGTGGGTCGCCATGGTCGTTAGATAAGTAATGACGGCAATCCCTTTAGTGACTGTTGCGGTACCGTCTTACAATCAGGGGCGTTATCTGGATGACGCGCTGCGATCTGTGTTTCAACAGGATTGCCCGGTTGAGGTTTTCGTGGCGGATGGCGGCTCTTCAGATGAATCGCTTGATGTAATCAAGCAGTGGGAACCCAAGTTGTCCGGCTGGCGCAGCCATGCGGATGCAGGACAGGCGGCTGCAATCAACGAGTGTATTGCCAAGGGGCGTGCGCCCTACGTCTGTTGGCTCAATAGCGATGATCTTTTGTTACCTGGCGGATTGGCCAGGTTGATAAGCGTGCTATCGGCTAATCCCGAGTTCCCGGCCGTATATGGAAAGGCTTGGAATTTGCATGAGGATACTGGAAAGAGAACGCCAGTCTGGACCCGGCCATTTTCTGAGCGGTGGTTGGCAAATGCCTGCTTTATTAGCCAGCCAGCCACTTTGATTCGGCGTTCCGCTTGGGAGTCGGTCGTCGGCCTGGATGCGGGTCTGCACATGGCCATGGATTACGATTTATGGTGGCGCTTGTATAAAGTGTATGGGGTGCTTGGATTTGTCGACGAGTTCGTCGCAGTAAATCGTGAACATTTGAACACCAAGACGCGAACGGCGCGCAGTTTGCATTATCGAGAGGCAATGGCGGTTGTGCGTAAATACTATGGGCGAGCGCCGATCAAGTGGTGGTTGGCTCAACCCTATGCGGTGTGGTGGCGGACATTGGTTAAATAGTGGTGGTGGTTAAGGTGGCTGCAAATAGAAAGGCTCGCCGAATCGGGCAACATCCGGGCGCAACCTCTTGCGGTTCTTGCGGTACTTTTCCGGCAGCGCCATGACTGCCATCGCATCCTCGAATCCGGCTTCCAGGCAAGCCAATGCCTTCGATAGCCGTCTGAAGGACTGGATCGCACGCTTCAAGGGCATGGCGACGAAATGCCTGGAGATATCTGGGTTGGTCCCGCACCTCGGACCGGTCAAGCGACAATGCGCGCAGGCCTGCTTCGTTCCTGGCTTTAGCGATGGTCATATGATCTCATCAACAGCTTTTCAGACTTGAACCAATAGAAATGTTCGCTGGCACTCCCGCCTCGGTTTGTGGCATCCTTGATCCCATCGTTTATCTAGATTTCCCATGTTCAAGCACACGCATACTTGGTTTTTAGGTTTGCAGCGCCCGGCTAAACAGTTTTTCCTGGGCTTGTTGGATGTCGGGCTGTTGCTTTTTTCCGTTTGGGCGGCCTATGCCATTCGCCTGGAGGGCGCGTTTGCGCCGACTACTGAGCAGTGGTCCTTGATGGTGATCGCGCCCTTGGTGGCGTTGCCAATCTTCTGGCAGATGGGCCTGTATCGGGCGGTGATCCGCTATCTCAGCGAGCATGTGCTGTGGGTGATCCTGATGGCCATGTCGGTGTCGGTGGTGCTGTGGGCGACGGTGGCGGCGCTGGCCAATTTGTATTCCCATGCGGTGCTGCCGCGTTCGGTGATCCTGTTGTATTGGATGTTCGGCACGATGTCGATCGCCGGGGTGCGCTTCGTGGCCCGCTGGCTGGTGTGGTTGCCGGTGCAGCGGCGTTATCGCGGTCATCATGCCCTGATCTATGGCGCGGGCGAGGCGGGCCGGCAGATTGCGGCGACGCTGCGGGAAGGCCGCGACATCTTCCCGACCGGGTTCCTGGACGATGATGAGATGCTTCAGGGCAAGGACGTGAACGGTCTGCGCGTCTACCCGGCAAAACAATTGCCCTATCTGATCGAGCATTATGCGGTGCGCGAGGTGATCGTCGCGCTGCCCTCGGTATCCAGCGCCCGGCGCCGTGAGATTGTCGAGATGCTGGAACAGCATTCGGTCCTGGTGCGCATCCTGCCCGAGGTGGCGGAGGTCGGCACTGGCCGCAATTTGATCAATCGGATCCGCGAGGTGGATATCGGCGACCTGCTTGGCCGCGACGTGGTGGCGCCCGATCTCAAGCTGCTGGGTCAGACCATAGCGCAACGCAATGTCCTGGTGACCGGCGCCGGCGGCTCGATCGGCAGCGAGCTTTGCCGCCAGATTTCGGCGCTCAATCCGCGCAAGCTGGTGATCCTGGAGCAAAGCGAATTCGCCCTTTATCAGGCCGAGCGTAAATTGCGTGACGTGGCGGCCTGCCCGGTGGTGGCGTTGCTGGGCTCGGTGGGTAATGGCCGGATGATGTCCGCGCTGCTGGCCGAGCACGATATCCAGACGGTGTATCACGCGGCGGCTTACAAACATGTCCCTATCGTCGAGGAAAATGTCCTGGAAGGTTGCCGTAACAACGTCTTCGGCACCCTGGGCATCGCCCGCGCGGCGTTCGAGGCCGGGGTGGATACCTTTGTCCTGATTTCGTCCGACAAGGCGGTACGGCCGACCAATGTAATGGGTGCGACCAAACGCTGGGCGGAGCTGATTGTTCAGTCCATGGCCCGCGAGGCCAGGCAGGCCGGCTCGCGGCAACGCTTCTGCGCCGTCAGGTTTGGCAATGTGCTGGGCTCGTCCGGTTCCGTTATCCCGCTGTTCAAGGAGCAGATCGCCCAGGGCGGCCCGGTGACGGTGACCCATGCCGAGGTGACCCGCTACTTCATGTCCATCCACGAGGCCGTGCAACTGGTGATTCAGGCCGGCAACCTGGCGCGAGAAGGTGGAACCTTCCTGCTCGATATGGGTGCGCCGGTGAAGATCATCGACCTGGCCGCGAACATGATTCGCCTCTCCGGACGGACCGTGCGGGAAGGTAAGAGCGGCTCTGGCGACATCGAAATGGTGTTCACCGGTTTGCGCCCGGGCGAGAAGTTGTATGAAGAGTTGCTGATCGCCAGCGGCAATGCCGAGGGCACCCCCCATCCCAAGATCATGCGGGCGGTGGAACCCTCCATTTCCTGGGAATCGGTGCAGGAAAACCTGGCCCGGCTGCGCGAAGTGCTCCAGGCCGGCGATGTCCAGGCCGTGCGCTCCCTGCTCATGCGGCGGGCGCTCGACATAACCCAGTCCGAACCGGAATTGCCGGTGGCCGAGCCGCCCGCGCTTGCTGTGCCCGCCACCCAGGTACTGGCTCTGAAGCGCGCCAACCGTTTGCCGGGCGACCCAACGCTGGGCCAGGATGACAGCCTCGCGGGTCAGGGCTAAGGGGCTGCCCGAGCCGAGCCAGGACGCGCTGGCTCACAGCCGGTCACTGGTCGATTTCATCGCGCAACGCATCGCCAATTCCGGCGGCTGGATTCCCTTCGCCGAATACATGTCGCTGGCCCTGTATGCGCCTGGATTGGGTTACTACTCAGCCGGTGCGCGCAAGTTTGGCTCCGGCGGCGACTTTATTACCGCCCCTGAATTGACCCCGATCTTCGCTCAGTGCCTTGCCGCCCAGGCCATGCAGGCGCTGGCCGCGACGGGCGGCGGCGAGATCATGGAGCTGGGCGCGGGCAGCGGCCGTTTGGCGGTGGATATGCTGCTTGAATTGCAGCGGCTGGACAGCCTGCCGGAGCGCTATTGCATCCTCGATCTCAGTCCGGACCTGCGTCAGCGCCAGCGCGCCCTGCTACAGGTTGAGGCGCCCGATCTGCTGGGCCGGGTCGAATGGCTGGACGCGCTGCCCGAGCGCATTACCGGCTTTATCGTCGGTAATGAAGTGCTCGATGCCATGCCGGTCCATCTGGTTCATTGGCAGGCTGGCGTGGCGAGCGAACGGGGCGTGGCGTGGTCGTCCACTGGTTTCGAGTTCCAAGATCGGCCGCTGCCGGCGGGCGCGCTGCTTGATGCGGCGCATGGCTTGCCGATAACCGGCCCGGATTACCTGAGCGAGATCAACCTGGCCGCGCCGGCCCTGGTGCGCAGTCTGGCGGATCGTTTGGAGAGCGGCCTGATCGTGTTCCTCGATTATGGTTTCCCGCAAGCCGAGTATTACCACCCGGATCGCAGCGCCGGCACGCTGATGTGCCACTACCGCCATCGCGCCTTCGACGAGCCGTTCTTTCTGCCCGGCCTGACGGACATCACCGCCCACGTCGATTTTACCGCCGTGGCCGATGCGGCCTTGGCGGCGGGCCTGGCGGTGTTGGGCTATGCCAGCCAGGCGCACTTTCTGATTAATTGCGGCGTATTGGTTGGCCTTGAGCGATTCGAACCCGGATCGCTCAACTATCTGAAACAAACGGCCGCCGTGCAAAAGCTCATCCAGCCCTCCGAAATGGGCGAGCTGTTCAAGGTCATCGCCCTGGCACGCGGCATCGATGGGCCGCCCATTGGGTTCACCTCGGGCGACCGGCGACACACGCTATAGGCAGTGTTGAACCCCGATCATTAAACCTAGTGTGGTGTTGCCCGTTGTTTGGCACATATGCGAACAAGGAAAGACCAATGCATCGGACGTAGGTCGGGATTCATCCCGACAAGCCGGCCCATGGAACCCGCGTCGTCGGGATGAATCCCGACCTACAAAACCCCGTTGACATGCCCGGCTTGTCGGGTTGAATCCCGACAAGGGCTTACATATGAGCATTCCAAGGAATGCAACGCTACACTAGAAACGGCAGATTAAAAAAACCCGCCGTAGCGGGTTTTTTTACAAGGGGGGCGGCAAGCCGCTTACTTCAGCTTGATTTCCTTGTACTCGACATGCTTGCGAGCCTTGGGATCGAACTTGCTGAACGTCAGCTTTTCGGGCGTGGTCCGCTTGTTCTTGGTGGTGGTGTAGAAATGGCCGGTGCCCGCAGTGGACTCCAGCTTGATCTTTTCGCGTCCGCCTT
>Ga0210029_1001006_pt1 | contig 17211 bp, 24 predicted proteins | sample CryGeymeta201521_FD_183985 | JGI IMG/M metagenome (GOLD analysis project Ga0210029, IMG submission 183985) | Groundwater microbial communities from Crystal Geyser aquifers in Utah, USA - Crystal Geyser metaG 2015-21 (SPAdes) (version 2) | ecosystem: Environmental > Aquatic > Deep subsurface >... | reverse complement strand
CACATCGGTCAGCTGGTGATGAACCTGAACGGCAGCGTGCGCGACCTGATCAGCAACGTATTCAACTACCCGACGCTGGCAGAATGCTACAAACTGGCGGCACTGGACTGCACGCACCAACTGGAACTGTAAGCGTGCGCCGCATTTGGCACTGATTTGCGCCGCATTTGGCACAAAAGGTAGTTGGGTTTAACGCAGATAAACCCGAACCCCGTTAAACCAACCAACCAAACGAAAACAATTTTTTCCGCAGCCGCCAAGTATCCCCATGCTTAGCATGCGCCACAAACGCTGTAACTCTAGCAGTTACCTGATCAATACTCGCCAAGCCCTCAGCCCTGCCGCGCGCTAGGCGTCTCATATCACGCCTGAACATCACTATCGCTCGACGGCGCAGCAGCTTGTGGGTTGGCCATATCCGGTAGCCGAGGGCGTTGATGCCTTGCGTTGCACGATGCACGCTCCACTTTGAAAACGTCAGCCCGTACTGGGCTGCGCGCACTTCAACCTGCCGTACAAACAGCTCCGCCTCAGACTGACTGGCGAAGATCGCCACCATGTCGTCCATGTAGCGCAGATAGCGCTTCACGCGCAGCTCGCGCTTGATCCATTGGTCGATCTCGTTGCCGAGCAGGTTGGCCAGCCACTGGCTGGTCAGGTTGCCGACCGGGATGCCGACTTCACCAGGTGTGCTGTCAATGATGGTATCCAGCAGGTGCAGGGTTGGAGCGCAGGCGATCTTGCGGCGGCAGATCCTCTTCAGATCAGCGTGCCGGATGCGCTGGAAGTACTTGCTGAAATCTGTCTTGGCGATCCATACCTCGGCCAGCGGCTTGTGGGCTGACATGTCGCGCAGCCATTGTTGCAGCCTGTCTGCGCCGACGTGTGTTCCCTTACCATCCCGGCAGGCATAGGTGTCTTCGATCATGCAGGCGTTCCAGATCGGGTGCGCCACGTTAAGGATGGCGTGCTGCACCACCCGATCAGCGAACGGCGCGGCCAGTATCTCGCGCCGCTTTGGCTCATATACAACAAAGCGGCGATAGTCTCCCATGCGATAGGTGCCGCCCAATAGATGGTGCTGAATATTCCCCAGATGGAGCCAAAGGTCAGCCGCAAATACCTGAACCTCAGAGCGATCTCGCTTGCCGCTGCGGGCCTTTTGATAGGCCAGTAGCAGGTTGTCCCAGTCGGTAATCCGCTCAATAAGGTGATCGTGTTTTTTGCTCATATTTTTTAGGTGCCATGCAGCGGCTTGGTATCACGACTGCATGGCGTTTTTTGATATTTAGCCGGAAGCCCGGCTGGGATAAAACGGCTGATCCGTAGGGGATGCATGGCGCACGGGATTCCGCCCGCGCATCTTGGTGTTGATCTGCTGCTATCGCATCACTGACGCCGCGCACGCCCACATTGCCATTCGCATTCCAGGCATTGGCATTCGTATTGAGACACCGAGCGCCTGCGTGCGCGCCCTCATTCCAATTGCCGCCAGCGATGGCGTAGCGCCAGGCAACGTGGTTGACCTGGCCGCGCGTCGAAACCCGCCTTATCCCTTGTTGCATTACTACATTTTTACCGACTTGCGCCACGATGCAGCCATCGCGCCAACCTGACGCAACAGCCCGCCTCGTGGCGCAGCCTCGGTGGGTGCGCTCATGATGTGACCCACGAATCGCGGGCTGATCAGTTTACGCTCCGCGCCGATGCGCAACAGCGCATTGGTTGCTTCCAGGTGATCCGTTAATGCAAACACCTTGGTCTTGGTGCCTGAACTCGCTGCCTGCACCACCAGCTCTGGCAAGGCAAACAACGCCGACTCCAACCGCGCGCCGTAGCGGTAACGATGGCAGCGTGGGATTTTATCCAGCACCGGCATCGCCTCAACAATCAACTGCTCACACAGCTCCAAAACCCTGAGCCGAGGTAAATCCGAAGCCCTGCCACTGCCGTGGCCGGGCAAATCAAGACCTAAGCTCATAAGGATTCACTGACGCCGCGCACGCCCACAGCGCCACCCGCACTCCAGGCATTGGCACCCGTACCGAGACACCGAGCGCCTGCGTGCGCGCCCTCACCCCAATTGCCGCCAGCGATGGCGTAGCGCCAGGCAACGTGGTGGACCTGGCCGCGCGCTTGCGCGGCATCCTGCCCAGTATTCACAACGGTTGCGTCCCATGCATAGGCGTTGTTCGAATTACCAATGTCGAACTGGCCGGAAATATTTTCCCAAAGGTTGCCGACGCAATCGACAAAATTGGCGCACGACACGGATTTCTGAACGGCACCAGTGTTGCATGGGGCGGTATTTGTTGTGGCAGACCATGCGGTATCATTGGTGTCAGCCAGACCCTGAGGAGCGCCATCCGCCATCATCAGCCACTCCTCAAAGGACGGCTCACGCATCCCGACTGCATGCACTCCACGGTGTAGATCAATCTGGTTGTAACCACCCGTTGATCGCACTGGGGAGACGTTGTATCGGCTTCCAAATACCACGCCTGGCCATGCACCAGAAATCACGGACAGCAGATAGATAGAACCCCACAAGCCAGGCTGAAATTCGTTCATCCCCTCTGGGCTGCATTTTGGGCGATGACCCAAATCCCAGACGCTGCCGGGCACGATACCAGGCAGTGGCAGATATGCGGCCACAAAACGCTGCGCCAAAGGGCGGATTCTGCCGACATGGAAGCCGCCTATCTTACGGCTGTTCAATGTCGTAAACCCGGCCGGAGCTGTGGAATTTTTAGATGCAACCAGCTTGGCATAACCAGTTGCCTGCTGGCAGGCGTAGATATAGATATCATCACCCAGAGCGATGATGGTGAAACTGTCATCCCGATTGGCTGCGGCGTACGGGTCGAAACCAGCAACAGATGCCAGTAAATACCCTTTACTGTTACCGCCAATGTTCACCATACCCTCGGGAATGTCTAGCAGTTCGCCGCCGCTGTTTTTGGCAATCCGCCCCTGGAAACTATAAAACCCAGCCGCCTGGGCTGGCACGATTACGATATCTCCGCTAGCCATTACATAGCCTCCAATTCAGTGATGATGGTTTGAACCTCGACCAAGGTAAATCCAAGCGCAAGCAGCCGCGCGGCGGGGTCGATGGTGCGCTTAAGCTGGCGGCGAACCGGGTCTTGATCGGTTGCCTCGGTGACGCAAAAAATAGGGGGCGCGCCATCAGCCGCCTCGGTATCCAATAACACCCGATCAAATGCGTAATGGTGCGCCGACTCGACCAGCCCAACGAAGTGTCGAGCCACAACAGATGCCGATGCCTCACCGGCTCGCGCCAGCGTCAGCGCAAGATCGAAATCGTCGCGGGTTTGCAGTACTTTTGGGATTCCTTGCATAAAACCTCCTTCTTAAATTTCGATCATGGCCGAGCAACCGGCCAGTGCGGCTTGTCGGTAGCGGGTGGCGACATCGATCGATTGAGTTGATATTGCTTTGCTGAGCTGCGTTAAGTCATCATCGCTTGGTGCAAGGGCATTCTCGACAATCGCCGCGCGCAGCTCTTCGCCGACCTGGTGGAACCAGTATTCCCCTCCCTTGGTAGCCTCGATTCCGAGGGCCGGATTGCCCCTGGTTGGATACCCGATAGACGGTATTGCCGGTGGGGATGGCGGGATGGTGGATGCGCCGGATGACCATTTTCGATTGTCCATATCTGTATATCTCCTCTATGAATATTTAAACAGCAGCACGGTGTGCGCCGGCTTGTCGTCGTGCATAGCCGCTTCCATCAAGGCGCTGGCCCAGATCACCGAGAACAGCGCTTCCACGTCGCTCTCAACCGTCCATTCACCGGCCGCTGTCAATGGCGCGTTGATGCGCCAGGCAAAATTCCACTCCACCCCGCTCAAGCTTGCATCAACGTCGTCGGTCACACTCCATTCACTGAACTCTGTGATAGTGATGACGTAGCCGAGCGCCAGGGCGCGGGCGATGAAATAGGCGCGCGATTGCCCGCCGCGCTCGGTGATGCGCGAGACCAGATTGGCGCGCCGCTGATCGGTGGAGAGCAGGCTGCCATCCAGCGGAGACAGCGCGGACAAGCCCGCGACGCGTTCCCAGTCCACCAGCAGCTCGGTGGTGTTGCGCGGATCTGCCTCGTCGATCACTTGGCCAGCGCGCGCATCGATGCGGGCGAATTCCTCGCTCAGCGCTGCCAGCAGGCGGGTGAGCACCGCATCCGGATCGCGCGCCCACGCAGGCCCCTGCGGCAGCAGCGCCTGCAGCTGGCTCAGGTAATCTGCCGGCGTCATGCCCATGTGATGGTCCCCATCGTGGCCATCTGGCCGGTGGTGTGCGTCACATCAGCGGCGGGCACGGTCAGCGTGTGGTCGGTTTCGCCGGTGGCGATGCTGATGGCCTCGCGGATGTGTGAGCGCAGGATGGTGCCGCCCGGCTCGGCTTCGCGGCGGATCAGGTCGGTCAGCTCGGCTTCGACAGCGGCTTTGACCGATGCGGTGGCCGGGGTCAGCGCGATGGTGAAATCCAGCGGCACCGCGACGGGCGCAACCACGGTGACTTGTGCTGTCACCGGACGCAGCGCATCGATGTAAGCCTGCACGGTGTCCACCTCGCCCGCGTCCGGGATGATGCTGGCGTCGTCATCACGCACGAAGCGCACGGTGACAGTGCCGGGGCCGAGTTCGAGCGGGTACACCCAGGCGCGGGTGACGCCTGGCACTTCCAACGCCCAGGTCTCGTAGTCGAATGCGGCACCGCCGTGGGGCGGCTCTTTAATGCGGGCGAGAACGCGGGCGCGCAGGGCGGAGTCGGATTCGGTGTCGGTGCCGCCGGATAATCCATCGGCCGCAACTGTCGCGGTGGAGGTGATGCCTGCGATCGGAGTCGTCAGCGTCAGCGTAATGCCCGCAACGGAATTGCCAGCAGCGCCCGCAACAACCGCCGCTACAGCAACCGCCGCCACACCACCCGCAATCGTGCCTTCGGCCGTAGTCACAAACTCCGCAGCATCTGCCCGCACCAGCGACGTGCCGGCCGGGATCACTACACCATTTGTCCCACTGAAATCTACGTCGCCCACAGCAGCAGCGGCAGGCTTGCGCGGCTGGTCAAGCCACAGCGTGGCATGCCGGTCCAGGTATTCAGCCTCAGCCGTATCCGGCAACGGCTGGTTGGCCAACCAAGCGATGTAGGCATGCAGGCCGTGCGACACAGCGGCCATGTCCTTGGCCAGCACATTCAAGTTGGTGCGGCGCAGCTTCGCGTCGGTGCCAGGCAAGCCAGCCTCGATATCACCCACCGAGCGGTCGATCAGTTGCTGCAAAGTTGGTCTATTGAAAGGCATCAGGTCGCGCTCCAGAGTTTCTCGAATTTGAATCGTGTGGTCGTACCGTCCGGCTTGGCGATATCGATATTCGCGCCGATCACGCCGAAAGGCGTTCTGCGCTCGATCCAGGCAGTCACCAGAACCGACTTCGCCACGCCGTCACGCACCATCCAGTCCAACGCCTCCTCGCAATACTCGCGCACACGGATCACCGTCTCGGGCAGCAGCTTCGCGCGCTGCAGCAGCCACAAGCGGCTACCCATCAAGTCGCCCGGCACCTCCGCATAGTTGTCCATCCACACGCCACGCCGATCCTCTGCGCCAGCAGGCAGCACATCGTCATCACCGGCACGGCGGTCGGTGAATAAGCTCAACATCAGCGCAGTGCGCAAGCCATCATCCTGGGCGAGCAGCATCGACTCGATGGCGAAGTCGGCCCCGCGCTCCATATCCACAAAAATGGTCTTGATGTCGCTCATGGCTGAGGCCCTCCTGACAATCCACCGCCAGGCACAACGCCGGTGGTCAAGTGGGTTTTAAGGCTAATGCCATCTGCAGTGACATCGCCTGCAGCTGTAATCGAACCGCCCACGCTCAAGTCTTGCGTCATCTCCACCAGCGGTGTCGTTAAAGTCACCTTGGTACTCGCCTCAACTTTAACGACCGGAGCCGTCACTGTGACTTCCGCCCCAGCCGTCACCTCGATCTTGCGGCCGCGCTTCATCACAATGGTGTCGCCCTCGTCGGTGTACAGCGCCACCTCGCCGGGTTGCAGATTCTTCAGCCGGTATCGGCGATCATCCATCACCACCACGATCCCGTGATTGCGATCGCCCGAAACGCAAGCCATCACGCCTTCCGCGCCCGCCAGCGGCACCGAGGTGTAGCCATAGCTCTGCATCCGCTCGACACCATCCGCCACCTCTCCATCCAGCAGCTTCACCTGCACCAACTGGACGCCCTTGCTGTCATCCGCCGCAGCCGCCAGCACCGCACGGCCGATCATCAGCCGCATCCGGCGACGAAGCGGATCAAGCAACTTGTTGATAGTGGCCATCATCAGAACGTGCTCCAGTCGGTACCCAGCGATTTCTCCCTGGACTTGGACTCTCTGATCTTGCCCTTCAGCCCCGGCGTCTTTTTGCCCACGATCAGGTCGAACGCATCGCGGCTAGACAAGCGCAGCGCGCTCACAAAACCGCGTTCTTCATCCAGGGTGAACGTAACTGCCACCACCAACACATAAGCATCCACACCCAGCCAGGAAGAAACCAGATGCACCATCGTGTTCGGCTGCCACAGCTGGCCGGTCGCGGCATTGCGCCAACCCCGCACCGTCACGGTCGCCACGCTGCTGCGGCCGCGCCGCACGTTGCGCTCCCATGTCGCGCGGTCCTTATAGGTCGCATGCGGCCCACGGCTTTCCGCCAGAACCACCAGCGGGCGATAGCGCAGCACCTGGTCATCGACCGACTCCGCCTTCACCTGAGTGTGAGTCTCCGGGGTCTCGAAGTCGTCATCGCTGCCGCGATCCTGCCCCTTGACCACGTAGCGGCTATGGCGCTCCTTCATCCCGAATTCGCCCTTCGCCGACAGGATGTTCACGCCCTCGATCAGATCCGCGACCGACTCGCCATCCTTCGCGCGTGTCAGCACCAGTCCGCCCTTACCATCAGAGACCGGCATCACCGCCTGCATGCGACACGCGCGCTCGATGCACTCAAAGGCAGACTCGCCCTCGTTTATTCTGTGATCAGGGATCGCCTTGCCGACATCCACCTCGACAGCGACTGGGATTTTGAAAGGCTCGCAGATGTCGTGCACGATCCTGTCCAGCTTCACGCGAGACCATTGGCCGGTCTTATAGATCGCCGAACAATCCACCAGATCGCCGGTTGCATCGCGGCCCATCACGCGAAACTCGTGCGCATCCGCCGAATACGACGGCGCAACATCGTCCACCCAGCCGGTGATCACCGTCTCGCCATCGGCCAATATCGTGCAGCGCTCGCCACGGCGGATCTGTCTCGGCACAGCCTGCCCCGCCCAACGCTCGGAAACAGACAGCTCAAAGCTCCCCGCGATCTGCTCGATGCCGCGCTCGATGCGCGCCGTCTTCCAGCCGCCATACACCTGGTCGCCGATCCTGATCTCAACCATTGCTCAGCACCTCCAGCGGTTGACCGCCCGGCACAAATCCTGGATGCCGCACGCGGTTGCGCGCCACGATCTCATCCGCCCGCTCGGCATCACCATACAGGCGGTAAGCCAGCACGATGGCAGGCATCGTCGCGCCCGGCGTGTACTGCATCAGCCGCGCCAGATCGGCCGCCCGCGCGCCGATATCGCGCACCAGGACTGCGCGCAGATTGGTCAACGCGAAATACACCTCATCCGAGGCCGTCTCCGCTGCGGCGTCCAGCCGGTCCACCAGGCTGTCGCGCACCGCCAGTGCATCAGTGCTGCTCTCAAACTCGATCGCACCCGCCGCACGCGCTGCCACCACCAAACCGCTGCACTGCATCAGCGCCGTGACAGCCACATCGTTCTGAGTGGCCTGCGCTTGCGCTGGCGTACCTGTGCCGCTCGTCTGCGTGCCGGAAAATCCAGCCACCGCGCCGCCCGCCGTATAGGCATGCTCCGGCTCAAACAGATCCCCGATCATTGCAACCTGGGCGGCAAGCTTCTCGCCCAACGTCGAAGGCAAGCTGAGCCACTGCTCGGCCTGCCCCTGCAAAGTGCTCAGATCAGCATAGATACCTGGCAACACATTGACCTGGGCAAAGCCTCTCAACGTCGCGCCATAGGCCGTATCCAGCGCCGCGTTCACGCTGGCCAGCGCGCGCACCCCAACAAAGGAAGGCATACCAGCGATAGAGAATTTGTCCGCGAAGTCAGTGATGCTTGCCGCCACCGCATCATCCGCAGCCACCGTGATCGCCGCCTGCGTATCCACCCGCACGGCGGGGAAGGCATTGCCGCCGGCCTCAATGAACGTGAGCGAATAGCTCGCCATCCCGCCCGCATCCACGCTCTCGCTCGGGCGGCAATCCTGCACCGCCACCTGCATGCGGCCGCGCGTCGGGTGCACCAGCTCGCCGGGTCCGCGCTCCTCGCAAGCCGCCTCCAAATTGTCGCGCCACGCCATGTAGTTCGCGCCGATGACAAACGCTTCCAGGGTGAACTCGCGCGCCTTGCGCCCCATGTCTTCCACAAATGGCGCATCGCGGCCGGGATAGCTATGCACCACATTGCGCCGGCCGAGCGTGGCGGATGCCGTGCGGAAGCGGAAGCCAACGCCACGGAAACTTGCCGTCTGCCATTGATCGCGCCAGGACATCAGTTCGCCCCCGCCATGTACGGGCCGTTATGGACGTTAAAATTCACGCGCGGGTCATTTGTTTTTACCGACCTGACCGACACGCGGTTATCTTCCACGCTAACTTTTATTTCTCCACCAGCGTCAAGCCCGCGCTGCGCACCCGCAACAGCAGGCGCCGAGGGCCCCATGACGTTCTGCGCGGGCGCAAGCTTGGCCACTTGGCCGATGATTAACCCGTGTGGCGTGAATTCCCTCATCCACTCCGGCAACATATCCTGCAACGCCTTGGCTTTCGTGCCGATCCACTCAAAGAACCCGGTGAACCACGATTTCAGTGTGTCCCAGTTCTTGTAGATCAGATAAGCGGCCCCCGCGATCGCGGTCACCACCAAACCTATCGGGTTCAATAGAAACAGCCGCCCAACAAACGCAAATACCGTACCGAGCACACGGAACGCCGTCGCGATACCGCCGATCACCACCGCCAGTCCCGGCCCGATCGTGGCCAGCAGCGCGACATAGCGCAGCACCCCGGCAAACACAATGGCAAATCCACCCACCACCAACGCCAATGTGACAAAACCAACGGTCGCCAACCCAAGCCACTTCGCCAACAATGGATGGCTCTTGGTGAAATTGAACATGCCTTCAGCCAGCCTGCCAAACCATTCCGTCATCGCCTTCAATTCCGGCGCAAACGTCTCCGAAAAAGCCGCCAGCGCGTTGGTAAATGTGCCGCTGGCTGCATCCCACAGATTCTTCAGCGTGCCCAATTGCAAGTTCACGCGCCGCGTCAGGTCGGATTGCTCCTCCATGCGTTTAAGCATATCCTCATAGCCAGCGATTCCGTCATTAACCAGCGTCGCCAGCATCTGCATATCCTGCCCGCCGCCCGTCATGTGTTTAAGCACGGCATTCAGCTTTTGTGGGTCCAGCTTTCGCAGCTTGTCCAGTTCCGCCACCATCTGCTTGGGGCCGACGAACTTACCGTTCTCGAAGAATTTCAAGGTGATGCCCATCTTCGACAAATAGCCGTTCACCTCGCGCATCTTCTTGCCATCCGCCATGCTCGACAGGATCGTGGCGAAACCCGTACCCACCGTTTCGCCGCTCATGCCGCCGCCGGTTAGTTGCGCAAAGATTGGCGCAAGCGCCTTGGCCTGCTCCAAACCCTGTATGCCGAAATTCTTGAGCGCACCACCGCTTCGAGCGAAAGCGAACATCATCTCGTCCGCCTTCACGCCCAGAAAATAGGTCCGCTGGATGGTGTCCATCAAGCCCAGCATGTCCGCATCGACCGTGCCGGTTGCCTTTTTCATCTTGGCTGCGAACACAGCCGCCGCATCTGCTGGCATCTTGAGCAGCACCGCAAGATTTGCCGCCGCCTCGCCAACGCCGCCCAAGATCGACTGATCCCCAATGCCCTGCTGCTTCAGTGCTGCCATCATGTTTATAAAGTCGGCAGATGTTCCTGGCAGCCTGTTGCCCAACTCGACTGCCAGCGCGTTCACCTGGTCGAACGCGCCGGTGACGCCGTTCTTGTCCATCATGGTGGATTTCAGGCGTACAGAGGCATCTTCAAGCTCTGCGAAAGCCGAGATCGACTTCTGCAATCCGGCCCCCACGATTAACCCATCCGCCAACCCTGCGCGGCCAAGCTTCTCGGCGGACGCCCGGATGCCGTCAATCTTTTTCTGGACGCCGGACAAGTTCTTTGTCGCATTCCCGAGCACGCCGCTCATCTGATCGAAAGCCTTCAGCGTCACGCCTACTACAAACATCGAAGATGACATGCTAAAGTGCCCCCATGAAAACGATTAGAACGCTATTGGCGCTTGTGCTGCTCACTGCTCAACTCTGGCTATCCGGCTATCTGTTGATTCAGGAAGGCTGGGTTTCCGCCATCGTGTTCTTCCTTGTCTGGACGATCTTCTTCGGCCTAGCCTTACGCGTGGCCGATCTCGTCGAAGCCGTGTGGCTGCGCCTGTTCGGTCGCGCCTAACCCGACGACTTAGGCTTGTTCACGCGCAGCGCCTGCGCGTGCCAGAACATCAACTCCTCCGCATCCATCGCCCAAATATCCGTCGGCGGGAAGTGGAACGTCACCGCAACATCCCCAATTACTTCACCCCAGTTGCGGGGAATTGACCCAAAAAACCGCTCACCACTTCCACGACCGCTGGCACATCGTCAACGTCCAACTGGTCGATGGCGGCGGGGGCCAGATCAGCCAATGAAGCGGCAAAATCCAGCATTGCCGCAAACGGCTTGTCCAGGCCGCCGATCTCGCGGAAGTCGCGCGCTTTGGGGCGGCGGAGTCGCAACACATCGATCTGCTCACCGCCGAACGTGATGGGCTTCGACAGTTTGATTTCAATCATTTCTTTGTTCATTTAAATCTCCTCACACTGCGTACCCGAAAAGGTCGCTTTAACGCCATCGCGCGACAGTTCCGGCGCCGCCAGACAAAACCCGTTGGTGATCACGAAGCTCTTGCCGTTGTCGGTGTCGAAGCTGATCGTGGCATTCTTGATGCCCTGGATCTCCTTCAAGCTGATGGTGGCCGTGTGGATGATGGTGCAATCCACCTGCGGCGCTTCGATTTTCTCCTGGTAGCCAGCGACACCCGCATCGCCGACCACCGCCTCGCGGCTCACGCCGCCGAATTTAAGGCTGGCGCCTTCCTTTGTGTTGTAGCGCTTGCCCGCCACGGTGATGAAAGCGCGTCCGAATACTTGTGACATGTCGGTCTCCTCTTACAGTACGAATTGAACGGAAGCCGCGAACACATCGAACTGGTTGACCACGTTCGGCGACAGGATGGAATTGATGCGGCAGGTATCCGCCGTGGAACGCACCACGATCAGATCGGCCTTGAACTGTTCCAGGTCTTCCAGCAGCCCGGCCTTTTCCGCCTTCGCGGCCGCGCCGATCAGCGTGTTGCGGATCAGCTTCGGCGTGGCGATCTGCTGCCCAGGCTGGATGCGTTCCAGCACGTCGTCACCGGCCAGCTTGTGGCGCGGGTAGTCCGTTGCGATCGCATAGCGGAACAGGAAGCGCAGATAGTCCACCGTCCACTTCGTGTTCAGCTTCAGCAGGCTCACATCGTCCATGCCGAAACTGTTGGTCTGGTAGGTGGTCACCACCTGCTCGATGCTGGCCGCGCCAGACGGGTCGAACACGATCGTGCTGATGCCGTCGTGCAGCAGCAGGTTGCGTTCGGTGTCGGTGAAGCGATCCGCCTCGGCCGGTGCCATCACATCCGGCAGCGACAGCGTGCGGAAAGGCAGTGCCGGATCGTTCGCGCCGGAGAATTCGCAGATCGCGCCGAACTGGGCAGAGATCACCCAGGGCAGGGTGGGCGAAGCCTTCAAGCCGCTGAACGTGCTGTGGCCGCTGTTGCGTGCCGAGCCGTAGTTGGATAGCGTGCTGTAGCTGCCAGCCTTGTGGCAGAACACGTGGCCGGCGCGCATATCCATACCGCCCCAGCGTGCCTGCAGCTCCGTCTCCATCAGCGTCACATTCGCCACGTCAGTCCAGGCCATCATGATCGAGTAGGCCGCCAGAGAAGCCATCGCAGTGATCGCGTCGGTCACGTCCGGATTGCCGGTACCGCCCGACATCGCGGTGATCGCCAGCGCCACACCGGCCGGAGTGACCTCGCCCTGGTAGTAGTTCACACGCATGTCGATATCGTTGCCTTCCTCACCCTTGTGGCGCGCGGTGACCGTCACCGTGCCGATGGCTGCAGCAGCAGTCACCGCACCATCCAGATCGGCATTGATCGCGGCCGCCACAGCGGTGGCGATCTGCGTGGCCGTCTGCCCGGCAGTGATACCCACCGTCAGGCGGCGTCCGCCGATATACAGAGCCAGCGTGCCGGTCGCGGTCGGCGTGCCGGTGAATACCAGCGTGCCGGTCGCGGCAGCACCGGCGGCGTTGTCGTCCAGCGCCAGCGCGTAGCACTCGATGTACGGGTTGACCTTCATCACGGCAGCGATCTGCTGTGCCAGCATCGAGCCACGGCCGAAGTAGTCCACGCCGTCTTCCTTGCGGGTGACCTTGCTCAACACACCGGCCGCCACCGTGCCCGTCGCCAGGCGCTGACCGAGGATCAGCATCTTGTGCGCCATCTGCGGCAGGCCGCGCACGGCGCGGGTGTGATCGATCTCGATGTATTGGCCCGGCACGCGCCAGTCGGTGGGAATGGTTTGGAAAGTGATGTTGTCCGGCATGGTGATCTCCTGTTAAGTGCCTGAAATTTTTAACGGTGGTTATGCGGTCTTTTTAGACTTGGGCAGCTCGCTCAACGCCACATCGCCATCTTTGTCGCGGCGCGACCAGTAGCTGCTGTGGATCACGGTATCGCCCGCCTCCGGCAGATACGTGCCGTCTTCCTTGCGCACGCGCAGGCCCTTGGCGGGCTTGGCGAATACGGGTTGTCCGAATTGCAGCTGCATGGTCATCTCCTTATGGTTGTACTGGTTGCTGATCCTGAAGATCAGGCTTGCTGATTGAATAATCCGGCACATCACCGGCCCACTTGGCATGCTCTGCTGCCGAATCGTGCGGCGCGATGTCGTAGTCCGCGCGCAGCGTGGTGAACTCGGACAGCGCCGCCAGCGCAGCGTCGTCAATGCCGTTCGGCAACGCCGCCAGCGTCTCGACGCGAACCACTGCGCAAGTCAAACCGGCCGCGCTCAGCTTGTCGTCGGTCATCAGATCCGCGCCCGTCACGCGCCAGACATAACTGCCCGCCCGGCCGTTATCGAGCAGCCCCAACACCGCCGACAGGATCTGATACATGCCGATCGTCTTGCCATCGCCGCGCCGCGCCGACTCATGACCACGCGCATTGCGCGCCACACAAGCCAGCCCGAACGGCACGCGAATCGCGCCATCCGACACCGGGGCATGCACCCCGGCCACAACATAGACGGCAGGTGATCTGGCCGCGAACTGCTTGACCAGGTTGTCGCCATCCAGCTCGGGCAGCGTCTCCACGCACACCAGCTTCTGCGCCAACGGACTCGCCTCGATCACAGCCACCAGCCCGATTTCCATCTCCGCGAACATCAGCGCGCCCCCTCAATGCGGTCGGTCAGCAGGTCGAGGATGTCGGCCGCATTCTCATCGTTCACGCCCAGGTAAGGCCGTGCCGGGATCTCGACCTTGTCCGTGCTGACGAACGCGCCATTGGCCAACCTGAAGCGCAGCGACCCGGCACCTTTCGGCTTGATCGTGCCGCCCATCTGGTGGATCGCCCCATACACACGGTTCGTCCCCCACTCGGCAAAGCTGCGGCCAGAGCGGCTGCTGATCGAATCGGCCAGATGCCCATCTTTGGTCAGCGTCTTGCCGCCATTCAACTGCACACGCAAGCTCGGCTTCCAGCGATTACCATCCGGACCGATCTGCATGCGGAACCGCTCGCGGGTTGAGTTCTCCCCAAGGGTTGCGATATCCCGCAGCGCCTCGGATGGGTCCTGACCCAACGCGATCAGCGCCATCAGCTTGGCGCGGATGCCGCTGTCCTCAATCTCTGCACGAATGAGGATGCCGTTGGCCATCAGAGTCGCCCCTCGCGGCTGAATACCGAGCCGGAAGACCCGATGTATGCGCTACCGGAGGAAGCGGGTTTGCCGCCAGCAGGGCTGATACCCAACCCGACCTTTCCGCTGCCGATCGCCTCCAGCATCTTGATGGCGTCCTTGTAACGCTGGGTGATCTGCTCGGTGGCGATGTCGTCGTACAGCGCATAACGGGTAAGGTCACACGCAATCCCCACCACCAAGCGCGGGACAGACGCAAGAGGTGTAGTAAAGCGTGACAACAAATACCCATCGATCACGCTGTCCGCATCCATCAACTTGCCATCGATCAGCGCCAGCGCCGCAGTGGCGGCAGCCTGTTCGTCCGCTGTGTACCCGCTCATGTCGCCACCTGCCGCCGCTGTCGTCAGCATTTCTGCCGACACCAGGCGCGGGATGCCGCGATCAGCTCGCTGCGCGATCTCGTCGGCAGAAAACTGGTTCAGCAGGGTGGTGGCGGTGACGTAGCTCATGACTTACTCGGATGCGGCTTCTTCGTCGACTTCGACTTCGGTGACTTTCAGCAGCGACTCGCCCTTGATCTGTGCGATCTGTTCACGGCTCAGCGCGGAGAGCTTCACCACGGTCGCTTCCTTGCTCCATGCTCGGCCGCCACGGCGGAAGCCATCGCGGCTGGATACGACGCTCAGCGCGGGCACCTTGACGGTCTTTTTCGCGGCGGTTTGCTTTGCGGCTGCGGCATCTGCCCCGGCCTTGTTGTCAGCAGCAGCTGGTGCAGCTGCCTTGTTCTTGCTTGCTGTAGCCATGATCACTCCTTGTTCGTTTGTCCTTCACACCCCGGAGCCGCACTCAGGGCGGCTCCGGTTAGCGTGCTACCGCTCGGGGGTGTATTCCTTATGCGCCGGTGGAGCCGTAGCAGAGCTGCCAGAAACCGTATCCGCCTGCTGCGCGCGCTTCAGCGCCGTAGCGGAACTTCTTGCGCATGAACACGTTGTCGCTGTTCATGTCGGTCTGCTCGACGAACACCGGGGCTTTGCGCTCCTGGTAGATGAAGGGCTTGATCGCCTTGGTGGTATCCAGCAGGAACCATGCGGTGTCGCTGGTCAGGCGTGCATCCACCACCACCTCAGCCGTGCCCTTGAAGGGGTTGGCCTTTCCGTCATCCAGGCGGTCGTTGTTCACCAATGCCAGGGCGATGTGTTCCAGCGCGGGCGGCACCAGCAGCACGTTCGGCGTGATGTTCAGCGGGCGGCCTTCGTCGTCCTTGAACTTGCGCATCGCGGTGCGGGCTGCGCCGTAGCTGGCGATCGCAGCGGCTTGCGTCGCCACAGAGAGCGCTACCGTGCCCTTGTTGGAGACGGACGCCTTGGCCACGACGTGGTCGGTATCGCAGAAGAACTGGCCGTCGAAGCATTCGGCGGTGAACGCACTGTTGGCCAGCGCCATCACGATCTCGTCCGGCAGCTGGGCGGCAGACTCACCGGCCATCTGTGCCTGCGGGCCGTAGATGCCCAGGTTGTCATCATCGACATCATTGCGATCCACCTCAACAGTGGCTTCGAAGTCGTCGTTCTTGATGGTGTACTTGGAAGCTTCCAGCGCTTTCACGCTTTTGTCGCCGATCCACTTCCGCATCATCGGGAACTTGCTCAACCAGGCGTAATCGTTCTGGCCGGTGGTGCTGGGCACCTTCATGGCGATCTTCTGCCAGACCGACGGCGCAGCACCGAAGGCGTTGTTGAACGTGGTCTTCAAGCTGATGAAGAGGTTGGCGAGGTTCTCGCGGTTGACGATCATGGGATTCTCCTTTTAATTAACGAGCGGTCGGATCGGGGCTTACTGCACCCAGACGCCGTCGGTTTCCACACCAATGACGATACCGGCTGCAGAACGGGCACCGGTGGCGCTGGTGGCAGACACGGTCTGGTCGTCCTCGATGTAGCAGAGCTTGCCCAGGCCGGCCTGCGTCACCGCGTCGGCGGCGCTGTTGGCGAACTTGAACGCCTTGCCGCGACGCACCAGCACGCTCAGCGCACCATCTGCGCCCATGTTGTCCACCGTCTCTTCCGAGCGACCCAGATAGGTCAGCGTGTCAGCGACAGCGCCGGGTGTGGCATAGCCGGTGGCGTTTGCGGCCACCAGACTGCCGGCGAAAATCTTCTTGGCGGCGGCGATGGGCACGGCGATCAGTTCGCCGTCTTTCATTTGGGTATTGCGATCAGCAGTCAAAGGCATGTCGTTCTCCTGTTAGGTTGTTGGTTAGGACGCAGACTGGGCAGCCAGCGTCTTCTTGAATGCTTCCGGCGAGACGCCAGTGGCCGCGCACATCGCCAGCTGCGCTTCGCTCAGCTCGCCCTCGGCTTGGCCTTCCGGCTTCTTGCCGCCGGTCTGCGTGGCAGTCAGCGCATCGATCGGCTGCGCCGTCTTCAGGTACTGGGTCAGCGCCGCGAGGTTGGCTTTGCCCAGATCGCGCGCCCACTTCTCCTGGGACGGCAGCAACTTGCCTGCAGACAGCGCGGCAGTGACCACGCCCTCCACTTCGCGCTCGACCGTCTCGTTGCGCAGCGCGGCGACTTCGGTTTGCAGCGCGGCCATCGCATCCACCGGCACATACTTGGCCGGGTCTGGCGTGGCGGCGGTCAGTGCGGCGATCTGCCCGTCCTTGGCGGACAGCAGACCGGGTAAGCTGAACCCGGCAGCGGCCACGGCAGCGGCGTTGTCGGACTTGATTTTCTCGGCGGCTTTTTGCACCTCGGCCAGAATCTCTTCCACCGTGGCCAGTGTGGGCAGGTTAAAAAACCAGCGCAGTTGTTCGAGCAACTCTCCCATGCTTGATGTCTCCTGTAGTGTGAGTGAAGCGGAAAGGCGCGCGCTGACCTCTTCCATGCCGTCGATGGCAGCGTTGTTGGTCAGTGCGGCGTTGATGATCTTTTTGATTGCGCCGGTCTTCTTGTCGAACAAGATCACCGGCGAGATGAAGCGATATTCCTTGGCATCGATGTGCAGCTTGGCGGTCTCAGTCCATT
>Ga0210029_1000998_pt1 | contig 17267 bp, 20 predicted proteins | sample CryGeymeta201521_FD_183985 | JGI IMG/M metagenome (GOLD analysis project Ga0210029, IMG submission 183985) | Groundwater microbial communities from Crystal Geyser aquifers in Utah, USA - Crystal Geyser metaG 2015-21 (SPAdes) (version 2) | ecosystem: Environmental > Aquatic > Deep subsurface >... | reverse complement strand
CCGGGTCAATCCCCGCGCGGCGCACGACCTCCACCAGCACGCGCGCGGTCAGGTCAACCGGGAGGAAGGGGAACAAGGCCCCGCTTGGTTTGCCTACGCCAATGGGCAGGCGGACGGCGGATACGATGAAAACATCTCGATTTTCGTTCATTTCTGCCTCCTCAGAGGGGGATGTGTAATGAGTGACGAGTGACGTGTGATGAATTTTTATGGCAAACGATGCTCATCGAGATGCTCGACGACGCTGGCGTGCAGCCATCCCGCGATGCGCTGGTTTGTCAACGCCTCTTCGGGCAGCTCGGCCATTAGGTAGAGCAAGGCTTCACGCAGGTTGTTGTAATGTGCGATGAGATCGCTCTCTTTCCAATCCTGATATTTGGCGACCGCCGCAGCGTTGAAAGCGTCCACGTTGTAGCGTTTCTGCGGCGATTCCCTGGCCTCGAGGATGGAAGTCACGACTTCAAGCGTCTCTTCCCACCAGGCGCAGACGTGGGCCAGCAAGTCGTGAAAACGCGGGTAGCCCTGTCGCTGCAAAAAGGCTGTCCGCTCTGCTGGGGAGAGGCGCTCGAACCCGGCAGCGTACTGTCCCCAGCCAGTTTGCAGGGCATCCAGGAGTTGCGGAGTGGTCACTTGGGGCATGGTTCCTCCTATCCTTTATATTGTACATCGAATTGAGTGAAAGCAACTCCGGCCAGGCATTGGGCGCGAGTTTTATGCGCTTGTCTCTCACAGCGGCGGATATGGGTACGCCCGTCTATCTTCCGGCGGATAGGGAAAGACGGGATTGGCAAGCAAACGGTCGGCACGCGCGGCGAGAGCAGCGAGTTCGTCGGGTTTAAGATAAGGTGCGAGGGTCGTGGGGAGTGGAGCGCGAGGCGCGAAGCGAGGAGGGGGGAGGAGCCTGCCCTGAGCGTAGCGAAGGGTGGAGCGAAAGGCGCGTAACGCAGCGAGCAGTTCTTCGGGAACAGGTTCTCCGGCAAAATCCCAGATCACGGTGCGCAGCTTGTCCTCGGCGTGGAAGCACAGGCCGTGGTCAATCAGCCAGAGCTTGTTTGTCCCTTTTTCGATGAGCAGATGGCTGCCCTTGCGGTCGGCGTTGTTGACCAGCAGGTCGAAGAGGACAACCGGGCGCAGGCGTTGACGGTCGCTCTCCAAAAAAGTGAAATAGTGGTAGTTGGGATCGTACTCGATGAATTGCTGGAGCGAGCCGGGGCCGAAGGGGCCGTCCGCGCGCAGCACGGTCAGCGGGACAAAGTTGAATCCGAGCGCTTGGCTGACGAGATACGCGGCTACCTCGCGACCGGCCAGCGAGGTCTCGGGAAAATCCCACAGCGGGTTCTCACCGCGTTGCGGCTTGTAGACAGCGGGAATCTCCTGCCCTTCGTGGCGGACTTTGATGAGGAAGGTGTAATTCGAGCCGAGCAAAAACTGGCCCTGAAGCTTGATTTCTCCATTCTCCAGGGCCTGCCTCGAATTGCTGTTCACTGAAAACTGATCACTGTTCACTGATTACTGTTTTTTATGCCCATTCTTCTTCGGGCAGAAATGTCCTTCCGACTCCATCGGCCCCCCACATTGCGGACAGAGGGGCCGCCCGCGGCTGGCGACTTCCACGCTCCAGCGGGCCATGGCGCGCACCTGTGAACGGGTGCACCAGAAACGGACGACCGCGGCATCCTCGGGGACGGCCCCTTCGAGCACGGCCTCACGTACAAGCAGAACGACCAGATCCTGGTCGCGGTCATAGCCCATGCCAATCTCCCCGACGCGGAAGAGCGGGTCAACCGGCGGACTGATGTGCATCTGCGCTTCGACGTAATCAGCAGAAGCCTGCGGCAAGTTGGGGTTCCGTCTGGCAATTTCAGCCAGGAATTGCTCGACGCCTACAGCCAGCGACTGGAGCTGAATCTTCTCGATAATGATCGTCACCGGCTGGGGATCGCTCTCCTGCCAGCCCTGGATGTAGAAGACGCGTTGGCCGGGGGCGCCGATGGCATCCGCGCTGATGTGACTGACGGGGTTGAGGTCGAGTTCTAAGCGGGGCATGAGGGGAGTATACCAGAAATTGACCTAACCCCCATTCCCCCTTCCCTTGTAGGGAAGGGGGGCAGGGGGATAGGTCAAAGGTCGTGCTATAATCTCGCCAGACACAGCCTGAAGGAGTGAGCCATGTACGACCGCCAAAAACTCGACCAACTGCGCCAGTCACTGGAAACGTGGGAGAAGACCAGCCTGCACAAGACGCTGGCGAATATGCCGGAACGGCAGGATCAATTCATCACCACCTCCTCCGAACCGGTGGAACGCCTCTACACCCCCCTCGACATCCCCGATCTGGATTACGAGCGCGACCTCGGCCTGCCCGGCGAGTATCCCTTCACGCGCGGCGTCCACCCGACGCTGCATCGCGGCAAGCTGTGGACGATGCGCATGTTCGCCGGGTTCGGCACCGCCGAGGAGACCAACGCCCGTTTCAAATACCTGCTCGAGCAAGGGCAGACCGGCCTCTCCGTCGCCTTCGACCTGCCCACGCTGATGGGCTACGACAGCGACGCGCCCGAAGCGCTGGGCGAATTCGGCAAGTGCGGCGTGGCGGTCTCGTCACTCAAGGACATGGAAATTTTATTGGCAGATATTCCGCTGGACAAAGTCTCCACCAGCATGACCATCAACTCACCGGCGGCCATCGTCTGGGCCATGTACATCGCCGCTGCCGAGAAACAGGGCGTGCGTCCCGACCAGCTACGCGGCACCATCCAGAACGACATCCTGAAAGAGTACATCGCCCAGAAAGAGTACATCTTCCCGCCGGAACCTTCGATGCGTCTGGTGGTGGACACCATCGAGTTCGGCACGACGACCGTCCCGCAGTGGAACACCATCTCCATCTCAGGCTACCACATCCGCGAGGCCGGCGCGACCGCGGCCCAGGAACTGGCCTTCACCCTCTCGGACGGCATGGAGTACGTCCGCTGGGCGCTCCAGCGCGGCCTGGACATTGATGACTTTGCCCCACGCTTATCCTATTTCTTCAACGCCCACAACGACTTCTTCGAGGAAATCGCCAAGTACCGCGCCGCCCGGCGGATTTGGGCCAGGGAAATGAAAGATACCTTCGGCGCAAAGAGTCCACGCTCCTGGCTGATGCGCTTTCATACGCAAACAGCCGGCTGCTCGCTCACCGCCCAACAGCCGGAGATCAACGTGGTCCGTGTGGCGATACAAGCCCTGGCAGCGGTGCTCGGCGGGACCCAGAGCCTGCATACCAATTCCCGCGACGAGGCCCTGGCCCTGCCCTCCCAGCAGGCCGCCACCATTGCCCTGCGCACGCAGCAGATCATCGCCGAGGAATCCGGCGTGGCCAACACGATTGACCCGTTGGGCGGCTCGTTCTTCGTCGAGGCGCAGACGAACCACATCGAGGCTCAGGCTTACGACTACTTCCGCCGCATCGCGGACCTGGGCGGCGTCCTGCCGGCCATCCAAAAAGGCTTCTTCCAGACCGAGATTGCGGATTCCGCTTACCGTTACCAGCGTGAGATCGACGGGGGGATTCGCAGGATCGTGGGTGTGAACGCCTACGCCGAGGATAAGCCGCTGACCATCCCCCTGCTCGAAATGGACCCGCAGGGTTACGAGCGGCAGGCCAACCGTCTGGCGGAGATCCGCAAGAGCCGCGACAACGCCCGCCTCGGCCAGACGCTGGATAAATTACGCCTCGCCTGCCAGGGTACCGATAACACGATGCCGTACATTCTGGATGCCGTGCGGGCTTATGCCACTTTGGGTGAAATCATTGACGTGATGCGGGAGGTGTTTGGGAAGTATCAGGAGCCAACCTGGATCTGATGTGCGGTGTACGAAGTGCAATATGCAACGAAAAAGGCCTGGCTCGGTTGAGCGGGCCTTTTCTCGATATACTTGCATAGCAAATCCATCCCCTCATTCCACTTCGCGCGGCGCAAGCACCAATTGGATTCCAACCAAAATCTCACGCACACGTTTAGGCGAGAGTGTACGAACATATTCGCCCAACCGGGATTTATCCACGGTAAGGATTTGCGAAACATTGACAATACTATCTTTGGACAGTCCTGTTTCCTCTTTACTGAGCAGAATATTGCCAGGAGCCTCGGCGCGCTTGAGATTCGATGTCAATTGGCAAACGACCACCGTTTGGATTCGGCTCTGGTTAAACAGGTTGTTTTGCATTACCACATGCGGATGGCGGTAACCTGGCTCTGAACCGGAAGGCTCTTCCAGTTCAATCCAGTAAATATCCCCTTGGTTGATTACCATTCTCCCTCCGCAAGTTCACGGTACACCTTCAGAGATTTTTCGCGCAGCATCCGTTCGGTGGGATCAGGTTCATCCACGTAAGCAGCGTTGATTTGCGCCAGCAGTCCTCGATTCCGGTGGTGTTGGATATAATCTTCCAGCGCCAGCGCAAACAAGCGGCTGCGCGACACCTTCATCGTGTGGGCAAGGGCTTCTGCCTGCTCAAAAAGTGACATCTGAATGGAAATTGCAGTTTTGATGTTTTGCATTTGGTTATACTATCCTTTCCGCACCAGTATAACCATGCGGCTGTATGATGTCAATACTATCTTTCTCACCTGTCTGTAGATGTCCACCTTTTAGCGGCGACTACCTCAACCGCCATTTGCCATCCGCTACCTCGCCAGCATCCTCGCCATCTCGATGTATTCCGTGCTGACCGTGCGCGACTTCGCTGTAACTTCAGCCAGGGGGATCAACTCGACATTCCGCCCCTGCAAGCCAACCATAACATCCGATTCACCGGACAGCAAGGCCTGCACCGCCTTGACGCCCAGGCGCGAAGCCAGCATACGGTCGAACGCGGTCGGCGAGCCGCCGCGCTGGATGTGGCCCAGGATGGTGACGCGCGTCGTAAAGCCGACATCCTCGGCGTCCAGCGCGGCAGCCAGCCCGGTCGTTTTTACGCTGGCTCCCTCGGCGACGACGATGATGGCATGCGTCTTGCCCCGCCGGTAGGCATCCGCGACGGCTTTTGCCACCTCTTCGACCGTCACCGGCACTTCGGGAATGAGCACCATCTCCGCGCCGCAGACGATGCCGGCCATAACGGCCAGGTAACCGCAGCCGCGTCCCATCGTCTCGATCAGGAAAGCCCGCCCATGCGAGGAGGCCGTATCACGCAGCTTGTCCACTGCCTCGACGATGGTGTTCATGGCCGTATCTACGCCGATGGACATGTCGGTCCCCCAGACATCATTGTCAATGCTGGCCGGGATGCCAACAACCTTCACGCCTTGCCCCGCCAGGGCGTGGGCGCCCTTGAGCGAACCCTCCCCCCCGACGACAATCAGCCCATCCATGCCCACGCTGTTCATCTTGCGGATGGCTTCGCGCTGGTAGTGCGACTCCAGGAAGCGGGCGCTGCGGCGCGTCTGCAGGATCGTCCCGCCGCGCTGGAGGATGCCGCCCACGTCCCGCACGCCGAGCGGGCGGAACTCGCCGTTGATCAGGCCCTCGTAGCCATCCATCACCCCCATCACCTGAGCATTACTGGCGCTCGCCGTGCGCACCACCGCCCGGATGCACGGATTCATCCCCGGTGAATCGCCGCCTGAAGTAAGGATGCCAATCGTAAAATCTTTATCCATAACCTGCCTCACACGTAGGGCGGGTATCTTACCCGCCGGTAACCTACGTGGCGGGATTGGAATCCCGCCCTACATTTGTTTGATTTGATACACGTCGAAATCGCGTGCCACGCTGACGTTCGGAAAAACGGCCTGGGCCTCGACCAACACATCCTTCTCGCGATAGCGACGCGAGATGTGGGTCAGGATCAATTGCCGGACCCCAGCCCTGACCGCCAGTTCCGCGGCCCCTTTCGCCGTTAGATGCGAGAACTGCTTTGCCATCTCGGCTTCGGATTCCAGATAGGTGGACTCGATGACCAGCGCATCGGCCTGGCGACAGGCCTCGACCAGCTCCTCGGTGCGGCCCGCATCGCCCACGTGCACAAAGCGGACCCCGGGCTTGAGCGCGCCAAGCACATCGTCCGGCCTGACGCGGCGACCGTCCGCCAGGGTGATGGTCTTGCCGTTCACCAGGTCACGCCGCTGCGGGCCGGGCGGGACGCCCAGCTCCTCCGCTTTGTCCGGCAAAAATGGCCGATGGGATTTCTCCTCGAATTTGAAACCCAGGCAATCGGATCCCCGGTGGTGGACAGGAAAAGCCGTGATCGTGAAATCATCCGCCTCGAAAAAGACACCGGGTGAAACCTCATGCATTCGGAGCTTCAAGGGCGGCTGCGCGCCGCGCAAGACGACGCCGTAGAGCAAATCATGGATGCGGTCGAGCGCCCAGCGTCCGCTGTAGATGTTCAACTCATCAATCGTCTCCCAGCGCATGAAAGTAGACAGCAGGCCGCCCAGCCCCAGGATGTGGTCGAGGTGGCCGTGGGTGATGAGGATGTGGTTGAGGTGCCTGAAACCCAACCCTGATTGCAGGATCTGGCGCTGGGTACCTTCACCGCAGTCAATCAAAAAGCGGAATTCGTCGTGCTTGACGACCTGCGCGGAAAGCCCGCGCCGCGCCGAGGGGGCGGATGCCGATGTGCCGAGGAAGACAATTTCGAACATTGCGGCAATTGTACTATAATCAAAGCACCATGCCCATCACGCGCGCCCGGCGCAGTTCTTCACGCAGCAAAAGCAAGGGATCCGCTCGCGGTCGGAGTGTCTCTTCGCGCGGCTCACAACCGGCGCGCGCTACGCCGCGTCGACAGGCGCCTCCGCCGCCAACGCTGTTCGGCGGCCTCTCGCCCGAACGCAAAATTGACCTGATTGGCATCGTCATGGCGCTGGTCGGCCTGCTGACGGTGTTGAGCTTGTTCTCGGCCAATCGCAGCGGGTTGACCGGTTCCTGGATCAGGGGACTTTCGCTCATCTTCGGCTGGGGGACTTACATCCTGCCCCTTGGATTGATCCTGCTCGGCGCATGGCTGGTGGCGCGCAACGTCGAACGCCTGCCGCAACTCTCCGTCGAGCGCATCGTCGGCATCCTCTTGCTTTTTGTCAATCTATTGGTCATCCTGCATGGACTGGCCGGGCCGGTGGCTCGAGCCAGCGAACTCGCCGCCGGGGGGAAGGGCGGCGGCTACGTGGGCAGCCTGCTCCTGCGAGGCATGGTCAGCGGAGTGGGCGGCGCGGGGACGGTCATCGCCATCCTCGCCTGGTTCATCATCTCCCTGACCATGACCCTCGACCTGTCGGTGCAAGAGCTGTTTCAATGGGCTGGGCCGCTGGTCGAAAAGGCCCGCCAGAAGCTGAACGAACTGCTGCAGAAAACCCCCGTCACATCAATAGCCCCACCGGATGACTTCGCGCCTATCCCACATCCATCCGCCGCGCCAGGGACGCCGCCGCCCCCAGCCGTGACAGTCAAGACCGGCGTGCGCAGCCAGCCAGCCGTCCCCTGGGTGCTGCCCGCCATCAAGGACATCCTGGAAGTCGGCGTGACGCCGGCCGTCAACGAGGAGTACATCGAGACTCGCGCTCGGCTGATCGAAGAGACGCTGACCTCCTTCGGAGCGCCCAGCCAGGTGATCGAGATCAGCCGCGGCCCGGTCATCACCATGTTCGGCGTCGAGCCGCAGTTCATCGAGACGCGCAACGGGCGGACGCGCGTGCGCGTTTCCAAGATTGTCTCTCTGGCCGATGACATGGCCCTGGCGCTGGCCGCGCAGCGCATCCGCATCCAGGCCCCGGTCCCAGGACGGAATTACATCGGCATCGAGGTGCCTAACGAGGAGATGACCCTGGTCACACTGCGGGAGGTGGTCGAGTCCGAGGTCTTCCAGCGCGGGCGTTCGTCCCTGAAATTTACCCTGGGCAAGGACGTGGCCGGACATCCGATCGTTGCGGACCTGGCGGCCATGCCGCACCTGCTGATTGCCGGTACGACCGGCTCGGGCAAATCGGTGTGCGTCAATTCCATCCTGACCTGTCTCCTGCTCCACAACACCCCCGACGATCTGCGCCTGATCCTGGTTGACCCGAAACGGGTGGAGCTGACCAATTACAATGGCATCCCGCACCTGCTGGCGCCGGTGGTGGTGGAGATCGAGCGCGTGATTGGCGCGCTGCAATGGATGACGCGGGAAATGGACAACCGCTATCACAGGTTCGCCCAGATCGGGGCGCGTAATATCGCGGATTACAACACCCGCATGGCGGCGCAGGGCGGCAAGAAATTGCCCTTCCTGGTGGTAGTGATTGACGAACTGGCCGACCTGATGATGATCTCGCCGGACGAGACCGAGCGCACCATTACCCGTCTGGCGCAGCTGGCGCGCGCCACCGGCATCCACCTGGTCATCGCAACGCAGCGCCCGTCGGTGGACGTGGTGACGGGGTTGATCAAGGCCAACTTCCCGGCGCGGGTTGCCTTCGCCGTCGCTTCGGGCGTGGACAGCCGCGTGATCTTGGATCAACCCGGCGCGGAGCGTCTGCTGGGGCGCGGCGACATGCTCTTCCAGGCCCCCGACTCGCCCTCACCGGTGCGCTTGCAAGGTGTGTTCGTCTCGGATATGGAGATCCAGCGGCTGGTGGATTACTGGCGCAACCTGGCCGGGCAGGGCAGCCCGCTGGCTGCCGCGGCCGGCGGCCCGGTAGATGCCGTCCCGCCGGGCGTTCCTCTCAAGCCCTCAAACTTCGGGGGCAGGCAGGTGCCCATGTTCGAGGACATGGCGCCGCTCGAGAAAGGCGATCCGCTGCTTGAGGATGCGATTAGCCTGGTGCGGCGTGAGGGGCGCGCCTCGGTCTCGATGCTGCAACGCCGCCTGCGCATCGGATATACGCGCGCCGCGCGATTGGTGGATACGATGGAAGACAAGGGGATCATCAGCCCGCCGCAGCCCAACAGCCAGGTGCGCGAGGTGCTGGATTACGGCCCGGCCGGGCCGCCAAAGGAGGAATAAAACGTGAAACGTAAAACGTGTTTTTACATTTCACGCATTACGTTTTACGAAATCTTCCTCCCCCGCCTCCAAATGTTCAGCGGTTAGCAATACCACCCTCCCCCCCGTAAACGATTGTAAATATGCTCCGGCAGCCTGCCCCTCGGGGGATTGCATGGCCGCCTCCAACGCTTCCTTGGAATCGAACAGCAGTTCATGCAACAACACGTACCCGCCTTCGGATTTGCCAAACAGCACCCGTTCCACGCGGCTGACGGTCTCGCGGCGCAGGCCGGGCATCTTCTCTGCCAGGCCGAGGAATTTCTGCCAGCCCGATTGAAAGGCTTGCTCATTATGGTAGGTGACTGCCCTACCATTATCAAGCGTTTCGAAGAGAACAATAAGCTTGTGCATCCCTTTCTCCTCATCTCGCCCACAACCCGCCGGTGGATTCCAGCCAGTCGGCGATAAGCTCACAGGCGCGCGGAATGTTGTTGTCGGAGATGTCCAGGCAGCTACCCGTCCCTACATTTTCTATCCGTAGATTTCAAACCCGACTTCAGCCGTAAGAACTTCTGCCAGGCGACGATCCCGGGTCAACACGGACAGGCTGACAGATTTAGCAGTCGCCGCGATCAACGCATCCATCCAGCCCAGTCCGGTGGCTGCATACCGTTGCATCCATGCCCCGGCCAGCCGCGCCATTTCTGATTGCAGGGGGATAGGCGCAAAATGGGATAGGAGAGCCTCGTGGAGTTCCATTTCTTCCAGTTTGACGCCGCGCCAGAGTTCTGCCTCGGTGATCACTGAAATATATGGCCGAAGTTCGCCCGCCACAACAGCGTCAAAAAGTGGTTTGATCTCCGTCCGCCCGCGGTAAATATCCACCAGCGCAGTGGTATCGAACAACAATTCGCGGGGCTGACTCATTTCGACCACGCGCTATCCCAGCGGGAGCGGCCTTCAGTCACCCAATTCCCGCCAATATCCGCGCGGCCGCGCCACATGCCGAACGCATCTTCAAGAAGCCTCGTCTTTTCACCGGAAAGCGCAGCGCCCCGGCGAGTACGCTCGAACTCGCTCACGCTGAGGATGACTGCTACCGGCTTCCCATCGCGTTCAACGTAGATTGGCCCGCCGGATTTTGCCACCTCGCGCAATACGCGCCCCAGGCGATTTTTGACTTCGGTTGCAGGCAAAGTTCGGAGCATCTCTTTCTCCTGTTGGCTAATCTATTTGGCTAACGCGATTATACCATGATTTGAGACTTTTTATTCCATCCACAACCCGCCAGTGGATTCCATCCAGTCGGCGATACGCTCACAGGCACGCTCCACGTTGTTATCGGATATGTCCAACTCCAGCGTCGGCAAGCGGGATTCGCCGATCAGCCTGCGCATCAGCTCCTGCTCTTCGATGAAGGGCTGAAGATTATCGTATTGCCGGGGATTGCCCGAAACCTTGAGCCGTTCGATCCGTGCCGCCTCGAAAGATTCCGGCCGGCGCGTGACGAAGACCAGATGAAAGCCAAGCGCAGCCAGCCGTTCCTCCAACCAGTGAAAATCGTAATCTTTGCCATAGGCTTTTAGCTGGTAGGCGCGCGTCGAGATGTGGAAACGGTCAATGATCCAGGAGTAGTAACGCTGAAGCTCGAACAGCCGCGCCCAGGTCCGGTAGGTTTCCATCGCCAGACTCTCCTCCTGCGGCTCGAAGTTGATCAATCCGCGCCCCCAGGGAAAATTCGTAAAGGCGCACCATTCCGCCGAGATGAGCGGCGAGTGATAGCGGTACTTGCGCGGACCGACGATGCGCGGGTGCTCGTTCAAGGCAAAGGCGATCTCGGTCTTGAGCGTCAGGCGGGTGCCTTCGAGGATGATCTTGGGGGTGAGTTTATTTATCCTTCTCTCCCATCTCCCCAAAAATCACTACAGCCATGTGCTGGTTCAGGAACTGGGGCGTGCCTTCACTGCTGGGAACGATCTGCCCCAGGGTGTAGCCTCCAGCGATAGGGACTTCCGCACCCAGCACCTCTCGGACGGCGGCTATCTCCGCGCCCGGCTGGGACTCGAAAAGCATCTGCCATGCCAGGTCAACCAGCACCAGCGCCAGAGCGGGTTTCGCCCCCTCCAGCGCAGCGACGGCCTGCCGGGCGGCAGCCTGCGCGGCGGCCAGGCATGCGCTGGGACTGCCCATCAGCAGGTGGGCATCGCTGCCGCTTTGGATCGTTGTGTTCATGCGGAAGGAACCGTCCGCTTCCACGCGCAGCGGCGAGCGGACGAGCAGACCCTCCCCCGCTCCTTCCAGTCCCAGCGGGTAGATGCGCACCAGGTTGTCGAGGGGCGGCACGCTCCAATCGCTGGCCGGGTAGCCGAACAGGTGAGCATAGGCCTCCGAGGCTGGACGCCCGTCCAGGGTGCGCAGCCAGAAGCCGCGCGAACGTGTCACGCGGAAGTGGCTGCCCACCGGCTGCCAGCCGTGTCCATAGCCGACGCCGGTTTTAATCCCGCCCTCCAGCTGCGCCAGGGCCACTCCGCTCGAGCCGGATTGTTTTCCGCCGATCTGGCAGGCATTCCCGAGATGCAGGTCGCCGCTGGAGAGGGCGCCAATCAGCCTGGCAGCCGGCGGCAGGCTGGCGCACAACTGCTCGCCATCCGTGTTGAAACCGTCTGCGAAGAGCAGGGCGGTCTGACCTGGGGCCTGGCTGAACAATCCGGCAAGTTGCTGCGCCGCCTCGGGGCTGCCGGGGTCGAAACCGGCCAGCCATTGCACCTGGGCGCGGGCCTCGCTGGCGCACAGCAGCGCGACGACGACCGAGTGGGGGTGCATCCCATCCGCAGTCAGGGAGGCCGACGTGCTGAAGCCGATGAGGGGCATCGGCCCAAGCAGGCTGGCCACGCCGTTGACCACCTGCTGCGCCTCGTAGCGGTGGGGGAAGATCACCACCCCAAGCGTACACGCCGCGCTGCCAAGCTGGTTCAAAGCCTGGTGCGCGGCCTGCAGACCGGCCTCACGGCCATCCAGTGCTTGCGCCTGTCCAACTGCTGCGAGAAGCGTCATCTTCTTCCTTAGCTGGACTTTGTCCATTCTTGATTGATCAAGGTGTGTAAAAAGCGGCGTTTTTCAGGTAATTCATCAATTCCGGCGGTATTTTTTGCACGTCATATCGTTTTTGGTAGCACCGCACTTAAACGTGGTCGGTATTTTTTGCCACGGATTAGCACAGATTTTCGCGGATTTTCAATTCCAATCCGTGTAAATCCGTGAAATCTGTGGCTGATTCTTTGCGGAATAGAAGACTCCACGATTTACTGTAGTGCTACCACGGGAGCAAAGGTCGTGAGAATTGTGATATATTCTGCTGGCAGGGTAAGCATAGTCCATCCTCATCGCTGGGAAATGGCTTAGCTTACCCCGTTTTTTGTTAATGTGCAAATGGACAAAGTCCAGCTTAGAGTTCTTTTAGCAAGTGAAGCAGATTCAGCTTAGCCAGCACCATCAGCGGGCCAGCGTTGCTGACGACAGGTGCAACCGAGGTCATTACCCCAATTCCTCGCACACAGTCTGCTCATCGAAGGGAGGCTCAATGCCACGCTCCCGCGCTGACCGATCAACTCTCGCTTCGACAGGCAAATTTTTCAGCAATATAACCCAACGACCCGGCATGCGCCCTGTACATCTCCAGCGCCCGCCGTACTTTGAGTTGATAAATGCCAAGCTGGATAACTTCTTGCATAAACACCGCCTCTTCAACATCCAGCCCTTGCAACCAGTGTTCGGGAATTTCCATCGTAATGACTTTACCCGTTGCATTCACTCCTTCCACCAATTCACGCTCACACATGCAATCATACCGCAGGCTAGGGGTTATAGCAATGTGAAAAGGACTCGGCGAGGGGGTGGACTTGCGTTTATTGTCAATCAACAGGAACCCGTTTTCTCCGAGAAAACGGGTTCCTTTCTACTATTGCGGCGGGGCAACTGGCTCAGTCGGCAGATTCGAGCCTGCTGTCACGGGCGCTGCGGCAGGGCGAGCCCCAAAGCGGGTCATGATCACGCCGCCAATGCCGAGAATGGTCACCAGGAAGGGCGCCAGCCAGCCCACACAGGCGATCAGCCCGATGGCATTCACGACGAGGGCCAGCAGGAAGGTGCCCAGGCCGGCCGCCAGCGATGGGTGCCATTGCTGATTGATGGCTGCGGTGAAGCGTTGTCCAATCTCCAGGCCGAGGGCGATCCAGCCAAAGACGGCTGCCAGCGCAAGGGCAATGACAGCCACCAACGCCACCGGTATGAGCAGGATGGTGACGATGAGCAGGAGCAGGGCCAGCGGGGTCAGGATAACGGTCAGCAGGCCCAAGGTCCCGGCGATGAACGGCTGGCCAACGATCGCCTGCCCGACGCGCTGGGTGTGCGGCGCCAGGAACAGCAATACCAGCATGGCCAGGACACCCAGGGCTACTGCCTGCCCAAAGACGTTCGCAACTGACCAGAACGGATTGAAATCGAACGACACTTGCGGCGTGATGGGGGTCAGCGGTTGAGGCGCTGTCGGCTGGTTTTCCACTTGCTTCCAGGAGGTGGCCGTGTTGAAGATTTCGCCATCCACCTGTGAGCCTTCGGCGCGCGTCAGCACTGCGCCGACCGTGGACAGGTTGCCGTGAACGTGCGATTCTGCGCCCAGACTCACTGCGCCGCCCACCATCGCCACATCGCCGGTCACTTCGCCATCCACGACCAGGCTGCCGCCAATGACGACGGTATCGCCTACCACCTTTGCACCTTTTTCAATGGTCGCCGAGCCGCCAAAAACGACCAAATCGCCGGTCAGCGTTTTGCCGCTTTCCAAAGTATACGCGCTGCCAAAGATGACCCGGCCTTCGTTCAGCCCCTTGGCCGAAGCGGATTGCAGCGGCATAAAGACGAGCGTCAGCAGCAGGAAGATAGAGAGGAATCTAATAGGTTTCATGTCACACTCCTTGCGGAATCTTCGTTGATTTCCAAATGGTAGCCATTGGCTACCAAAATCGAAAGCACCCACAGCAGACTCCAACCGACGAGCGCAAAAGCGGCCAGCGGCCAGAAGTACGGCGGGACGAAAGCCGGTATGACCCGCAGCAGCACCGAGCCGGCCTGCCCCAGAGCCTGGAGCCAGAACCACAGCGAGAGCAGGTAGGACAGCCATGTGGAAAGAAAGTTGACCGGCGAATCAAGCACCACTTTGAGGATCGGCCAGGCAAGCCAGGACAGGACCGTCATCACGCTGACGAACAGGATCAGGAAGCCCCAGAAGTTCCGCTTGCGCTGCGCCTGCCGCTGCGCCGCCAGCCGGACCTGGAACCTGTCCGCAAAACCCGAGGCCGGCGCGGCCACTTTGGCCGAGCCTAGCGCCAGATTGACCTCCGCCAGCGCGACGCACTGCGTGCAAGTCCGCAGGTGGGCCTGCAAGTCGCGCTTTTGCTCGGGCGTCAGTGCCTGATCTTCGAGCATCCAGTCTTCAAAAAGCCGGTGATTCATGCGGCCTCCTTTCTGTGCGGGCGCGGGGAGTCTCTTCTTCCCATAATTTCGCCAGCGCGCGGCGCGCCCGGTGCAGGCGGCTCTTGACCGCCGGGACGGTCAACGTCAGCGCCTGGGCGATCTCGATTTCGGAGCAATCCTGCCAATAGCGCAGGATGAGCGCGGCGCGGTCGGTCGGGTCGAGGGATTGGAGCAACTGGTGAAGGTGGGCCTGTTCCTGCCGCCGGACGGTCTCCGTTTCAGGGTCCGGCGCGGAGCGGTCTGGGAGTTCCATCTGCGCCTCGTCATCCTCGTCAATCGAGAACGAGACGAAGCGTCTGCGCCGCAGGCGGTCAATGCAGTGATGGGCGGCGATGGAAAGCAGCCAGGTGGCAAAGGGACGTTCCCGGTCGTAGCGCGTCAGGTTCTGGTAGACCTTCAGGAAGGTCTCCTGGGCCGCGTCCTCGGCCGCCTCCGGCTCGCCCAGCATGCGGTAGCACAGGTTGTAAACCGGGGTTTGGTACGCTTCGACCAGATACGTGAACGCTTCGTCACTGCCGTTTTGCGCCTGTACGATCCAGGCCATTTCGTCGTTCAATGGGACTCCTGTGGGTCGTGCTAGCTAGATATACGCCTGGAGTTGATAGGGGTTGCGGACGGTTTTATCTGTGTTCATCCCTTTCATCTGTGGTTCAAACAGCCGGGCATTTATATCTGTGTTCATCCTTTTCATCTGTGGTTGCAAAGTCGCCGCGCAGGTGCGAGGGCAACTGGCGGGCGATATTCTGCATGATGACTTTGGCGGCCTGCCGGTCTTTTTCATCGGGCGACAATCCGCGCGGGAGGCTTAATTTATAGGCTGATCCAAAACTCAGGCATAATGCCCCCTCCGCCTCATACGCGCCGACCGGAACGAATCTCAACCCCCGGCCGGCCAGCAAAAGCCCAAAGCGACCCGCCCCTGAGGCCGGCCAGGATAGCCTTCCGCTGGGCTGATCGCTGCCCTCGGGCGCAAGACCGAGGATGGCGTCCGGGTGCTCCTTTATGTGGGAAAGCACCTCGCGCACGGCGCGGGCGCGCGCTTCCACGTCACGCGGACGGGGCGGCATGGGCGGCATGGTGGTAAATTCGTAAGTACGGGAAACTCGCTTCAACAGCCAGCGCGAGCCGGCCATCCCCAGCGGCGCATACCATTTGCCGGGATAGGTCAGCTCGCCGGTCATGATCCAGTGCATCTCAACCGGCGCGACGGAGGCAATCGCCAACGCCAGCCACCAGGCGCCGAAGCCGGGACGGTAGTAATGGTTGAAAGTGATCAGGCAGGGACCGGTTGAGGGGATATTCTCCTCGCCCAAAACCCGTAGTGACGGCTTTAGCCGTTCAATGCAGCGGCGGCTGTCGGTGCGGAAAGAGCGCTGTCCGTTGAAGAGCACGTTGAAAGCCAGGCCAAGCACGCCGAGGGGAGGGTAGGTGTAACGAGGGTACATTTTCTGTCCCATAGAAGCTTATATCCGAGCACGGGCGAAAGTATACCGCTGGATACGATGTTGTTGCTCCCGAATCACGGCTTTCTCAAAGGCCGAGGAGGCTGTCATCGCGAGGCGGTTTATTGCCGTCTGCCCTGCCTGCAACTATTGACAACCATAAAGTGACGCTTTATACTTCATGGCTATGAACGAAATGCTGCAAACGCTCACCGAGAAAAAACAGAAACTCGACAAGGTTCGCCCGCTTCCGCCCGAACTCGTCCGCAACCTGGATGACTGGTTCCGGGTCGAGCTTACCTACACCTCCAACGCCATCGAGGGCAATACGCTCACGCGGCAGGAAACAGCCCTGATCGTCGAAAAGGGGCTTACCGTGGATGGGAAAACGCTTGAAGAGCATTTGGAGGCGGTCAATCACGCCGCGTCCCTGGCGCTGGTCATATCATTAGCGCAGAACAAGGAGACGGCGATTTCGGAGGCAGACATCCTCGACATCCACCGGCTGATCTTGTCGAAAATAGACGACGCCAACGCTGGTAGATACCGTTCGGTGGCCGTCCGCATCGCGGGCGCGGCTGCGATCCTGCCCAATCCCGTCAAAGTGCCGCAGATGATGGCTGAATTTGTCCAGTGGCTGCAAAGCGCGCAGGGACACCCGGCCGAGGTCGCCGCGCAGGCGCACTACCGGCTGGTCAGCATTCATCCATTCATGGACGGCAACGGTCGCACGGCGCGGCTGCTCATGAACCTCATCCTTGTGCGGGAAGGCTATCCACCGGCTATCATCCGCAAAGAAGACCGGCGCAAGTACATCAACGCCCTGGAGAAAGCCCAGACGGGCGGCTCGCTGGATGATTTTACGTCGCTCATTTACGAAGTCGTGGGCCGGTCTCTCGACATCTACCTGGAAGCGCTCGAACCCAAAGAGGCGGGTCAAATGGAACAGAACCTGTTGAAAATCGGCGAACTCGCCCGAAAAACTGGAGAGACGATCCATACGCTGCGCTACTGGACCAAGGAGGGGCTGCTGCCGGTGCAGGGCCACACGCCGAGCGGATACCAGTTGTACCATCCATCCATGATCGAAAGAGTGGGGGAAATCCGCCGCCTGCAAATGGAGAAGCGGCTGACCATCACGGAAATACGGGATGCCCTTTGAAAACCCTAAAGGTCTTGGAGACCTTTAGGGTCTATTCGTTGTCACCACGCATACGCTTCCGGCGCTTCGCCGCCGGGACCGGGCCAGATCTCGTCCAGCTTCGTCAGTGCGGCCTTGTTCAACTTAACCTTCAAGGCGCGCAGGCTGCCGGTCAGTTGCTCCATCGTGCGCGGAC
>Ga0210029_1000978_pt1 | contig 17526 bp, 14 predicted proteins | sample CryGeymeta201521_FD_183985 | JGI IMG/M metagenome (GOLD analysis project Ga0210029, IMG submission 183985) | Groundwater microbial communities from Crystal Geyser aquifers in Utah, USA - Crystal Geyser metaG 2015-21 (SPAdes) (version 2) | ecosystem: Environmental > Aquatic > Deep subsurface >... | reverse complement strand
TGCCTGGCGATGCTTTGCCACTGCCTGGCGCAAATACCCTTTCAGCATTCCTTTCCTTTACTATGGACCGATAAATTACGCCACCGCCTATCCCCTCTCTCTTAATCTTAAAAAGAGACCTCCGACCGCCTCCTGGCGCCCTCTACCGCGGGATAAAAAAGGACACCTTCTTTCAGGAGATAATCTTGAGGTTTGGGTTAAACCATTTGGCGCGCAAACAATAATAAAGGCCTTCCGGGAACTCCTCAAGGTATGGGAAATGGGCGTGGCGATTTTGAGTGAAACGCTTGAAAAAAACGAACAAAACCAACGACTCAAAGAGGAGTTGAACCTGGCGAAACATATTGCTTTATCCGCGAGAAGCACCATTAACATCATCCGTTTTTATCCGCTCTTTCGGAAGTTAGCGCAGCTCCGATGCGAACCTTGTAGGGGTCGGATTCATCCGACCCGCGGGCTTGATAAATCAAGCCCCTACAGAGGAAATTTCTATGTATTTAAATTACCGAAGGAGAGGGGAAAGAGGTTGCACCTTCAGATAAAAAAGATTTTTAAAGCAGAGATGGAGATAGTTATTGAAGATAAAAAATTGCTAAAATTTGATAAAAGGTTAGGTTACCACCCAGAAGCGCATACCTACCTCTTTACCCAGAAGGACCTGGACTATAAAATCTCCCTCCTGCGGTCTTGTGTGAAAAAAATGTAGGGTAGTAATTAAATTTTCTTTACATACTTACACTTGGGGAACTTACTGCAGCCCAGGAACTTTCCGTATTTGCCTTCTCTAATAACAAGGGGTGCGCCACATTTCGGGCATTGCTCATCTGTTTCCTGAACAATTTTCTTTGGGGTTAATGGTCTGGTATATTTGCACTTGGGAAAACCGCTGCACCCTAAAAACTTCCCGTATCGGCCTTCGCGCAGAAGAAGAATACTTCCGCATTTCGGGCATTGCTCATCTGTTTCCTGAACAATTTTCTTTGGGGTTAATGGTCTGGTATATTTGCACTTGGGAAAACCGCTGCACCCTAAAAACTTCCCGTATCGGCCTTCGCGCAGAAGAAGAATACTTCCGCATTTCGGGCATTTTTCATCTGTTTTCTGCGGCTCTTTCTTTTCCCGGACTGATTCATTAGCGGCAATTCTTAATTTCTCGGAGAATGGCTGGTAGAAATCCTTGAGCACCTTAACCCATTCCTGTTTCCCTAAGGCAATCTCGTCTAAATTTCCTTCCATCGCCGCGGTAAAGTCAACATTGATTAACTCGGAGAAGTATTTTATCAGAATTTCATTGACGCTAAGGCCCAGAGGGAAAGGTTTGAAATGGCGTTTTTCTAATCCTACGTATTTTCTCTCCAGGATGGTGCTGATGGTTGGGGCGTAAGTGGAAGGCCGGCCAATTCCGTATTTTTCCATAGTTTTAATCAATGTTGCTTCGGTGTAGCGGTCTGGCGGTTTGGTGAAATGCTGTTCAGGAATAAGTTTCTCGCAAATAAGCTTTTCGTTTTCCTCTAAGGGAGGAAGAACTACGTCCTTTTCTTTTTTTACTTCCGGGTAAACCTTTTTATATCCGGCAAACTTTAAGGTTTCTCCCTTTGCGCAAAAGAGGTATTGGTTGGCCTTGATTTCTGCAGTTACGGTATCAAAGATTGCGGGGGTCATCTGGCTTCCGAGAAACCGATTCCAAATAAGGGTATAAATTTTTTCCTGCTCAGGATTCAAGAATCCCTTTATCTTCTCAGGAGTGTGCAAGACCGAAGTGGGGCGAATTGCCTCATGGGCTTCCTGGGCTCCCTTGGTTTTAGTTTTATAGACATTTGCTTTGGTGGGAGCATATTCCTCTCCAAATTCATTTTTGATGTAAGAAAGGGCTTCTCCTGCCGCAATATTAGAAATGGACAAGGAATCTGTTCTCATATAAGTAATCAGCCCAACCTGCCCTTTTTCCAGTTGGATTCCCTCATAGAGCTGCTGGGCGATCCTCATCGTCTTTTTAGCGGAAAATTTTAATTTGTAGGAGACTTCCTGTTGTAAAGTGCTGGTAGTAAAAGGAGGAAAAGGGTGACGTTTCCTTTGTTCCTTTTTAACCTTCTCTACGACGAAGGGAGCGTTTTCTAAATCCGAGGTAATTTTTTCCGCATCCTCTTTAGTTTTAATTCCCAATTGGGGGATTTTTTTTCCTTCAATGGAAATGAGAGTGGCAAAAAATGAGGAATTTTTTTCCCCCTCACCTCTATCCTCTCCCTCAAGGGGAGAGGAAATTAGGTGAGGGCGTAAATTTGCTTTTATGCTCCAGTATTCCTGAGTCTGAAATTTCTCAATCTCTTTTTCCCGCTCGACAATCATCCGCAAAGCCACGGATTGGACTCTTCCCGCAGATAGACCCCTTTGACGCATTTTCTCGCTGAGAAAAGGACTTAGTTGGTAGCCGACTACCCGATCTAAAATTCTGCGCGCCTGCTGGGCATTAACTAAAGAGAGATTGATTCTCCGGGGATGGCGGAAAGCCTCTTCAATTGCATTTTTGGTAATCTCATGGAAGACGACTCTTTTAATTTTTTCTGAAGGTTTCTTCAAAAGGCTCGCAATATGCCAGGCAATTGCCTCTCCCTCCCGGTCTTCATCAGTAGCCAGATAGATATCTTTGGTATTTTTTGCCGCAAGGAGAAGTTCTTTAACGATCTTTTTTTTACCCGTGGAGACTTCATAGGTGGGTTCAAAATCTTTCCGGAGATCAACTCCGAATTTATGGGCGGGAAGGTCCCGGATATGCCCAAAAGAGGCAGAAAGCCGAAAATCACTGCCTAAAAACCGCGCGATGGTCTTCGCCTTGGCTGGCGATTCTACAATAACCAAAGAATTTGCCATCTTCCTTTAATTATAGCATAAACTTGTCGGTGAAGGAAGAATCTGGTATAATAATATTTTAATCGGACGCTAGAATAACATCAGGATAAAATCAGGATTCTGGCGAAGTCATTCTGAGTGAAACGAAGAATCTCTTAGAGATTGCCACGTTGTCCGCCAGTACTACTTGGGCGGACTCCTCGCAATGACTATGTTATCTTTGATTTAATCCTGTTAATCTGCGTTTATCTGCGTCCAAAAAAAAGATGAAACTTTGGGATTCAAGGTTTAAAAAGAAGTTAGATAAGGAAGTAGAGAAATTCACCTTTTCTCTTTCGGTAGATAAACAATTAGCCAGGTATGACATCTCAGGCAGTATTGCTCATATAAAGATGCTGGCTAAAACTAAGATTATCAAGGAGAAAGAGGCTGGGAGAATTATTAAAAACTTGGAAGAAATTAAAGAGGAGATAGGGGAAGAAAAATTTATTTTTAAAAATGATGAGGATATTCATACCGCAATTGAACGTTCTCTAACTGAAAGGATTGGAACTCTGGCGGAGAAACTCCATACCGGACGCTCCCGCAATGACCAGATTGCGCTTGATGAGCGGCTCTATACTAAGGAAAAAATTAAAGAAGTTGTCTCCCAAATTACTGAATTTCAAAAGGTGATTTTGGCTTTGGCGAAAAGACATCAAAAGGTTATTATGCCTGGTTATACCCATCTCCAGCATTCCCAGCCGGTTCTCTTTGCCCATCATCTATTAGCATATTTAGAAATGCTGGAAAGGGATAAAAACCGTCTCAAGGATAGTTATGCGAGAGTTAATGTTTCGCCTTTGGGCGCAGGAGCAGGAGTCGGCACCTCCCTGCCTATTGATAGAAAATTCACGGCAAAAATCCTGGGCTTTGAGAAGATAGCCGAGAATTCCATTGATGCGGTTGGCGACCGGGATTTTTTACTTGAGGTTGGTTCCGCCGGCAGTATTTTAATGATGCATCTTTCCCGGTTGAGCGAAGAAATTATTCTTTGGGCAACCGAAGAATTCGGATTTCTGGAGATTGACGATTCCTTTGCTACCGGTTCCTCCTTGATGCCCAACAAGAAAAATCCGGATGTTCCTGAGTTAATCCGGGGAAAAACCGCCAGGATTTATGGAGAATTGTTTGGACTTTTTTCTTTAATGAAAAACCTTCCTTTGTCTTACAATCGGGATATGCAGGAAGATAAAAAGGGATTCTTTGAGATTATGGAGATTGTTGGTTCCGCTCTGGCTATCTATACGAAATTTCTTCCCAAAGTCAGTCTTAACCAGGAAAGGATGAAAGAGATGGCTGAGAGAGGAGGGACGACCGCAACCGATTTGGTTGAATATTTAGTGGAAAAGGATATTCCTTTCCGGGAAGCCCATCGGATTGTAGGTAAAATTATTAGGGACCTTAAAGATTCAAAAAGAATACTAAAAAACCTGACTCTAACCGAATTAAAAAAATTCTCAGATGAGTTCAAAAAAGATGCTTTAGAAAGAGTAAAAGCGGAATCTTCGGTAAAAAATAAAACCTCTTTTGGCGGAACCTCGCCGAAACAGGTTAACCAGAGGATAAAGAATTGGGAAAAGAGGTTGAAATAAATAATTTCTCTTATTATAAAAATAATCTCTATTGTGAAGAGGTAAAAGTAGAAAGGATTGCGGGAAAAATTGGAACGCCTTTTTATCTTTATAGCAGGGATTGTCTCTGCAGCCATTATAAAAGATTCAAAAAAGCATTTTCCCCTCTGTCTCCTCTTATCTGTTATAGCCTTAAAGCAAATTCTAACCCTGTTCTCCTTAAAATTCTAAAAAGTCTGGGGGCCGGAGCTGATATTGTCTCTCTGGGAGAATTATTTTTAGCCTTAAAAGCCGGTATTCCTCCGGAAAAGATTGTTTTTGCCGGGGTCGGCAAAAGTGAAGAGGAGATTAGAGAAGCGGTAAAGAGAAATATCTATCTCTTTAATGCTGAGTCAACTTCAGAATTAAGACTAATTAATAAAATTGCAGCTCAATTAAAGAAAAAGATTAATTGCAATCTCAGAGTCAATCCCCAGATTCAAACCAAAACCCATCGTTATATTGCTACCGGAGAAAAGGGTTCAAAGTTTGGGATGGATTGGGAAGAAATCAAAAAAATCCTTAAAAATAAAAATTCCTTTCCCTGGGTAAATATTTTGGGATTCCATCTTCATCTTGGCTCTCAGATTACCTCTCCGGAAGTCTACCAGACAGCAATCAAGAAGATCTTAAACCTTACCCAAAAGGAGAAAATTAAATTGAGTCTGCTTGACCTTGGCAGTGGTTTCCCGATTATTTACGAGAAAAAGGTTTCTCCGATTGAAAATTTTGCCGCGGCAATTATTCCCCTTCTCAAAGGGTTAAAAATTAAAATTATCTTTGAGCCGGGAAGATATATTGTAGGGAATTCTGCTATTTTAGTGACGAGAGTTCTTTATCTTAAAAAAGATTTTGTTATTGTTGATGCGGGACTTAATGACCTTATCCGGCCATGCCTTTACGGAGCCTATCATAAGATTATTCCCCTTAAAAAGATTTCCGGAAAAAGATTCCTGACCAATATTGTTGGTCCAATTTGTGAGTCCGGGGATTTTTTAGGGAAAAATAGAAGATTACCCCTTTCTTTGAAGGAAGGAGATTTTTTGGCAATCAAGGATACCGGCGCCTACGGTTTCTCAATGTCTTCAAACTACAATTGCCGCTTGAAACTTCCGGAAATTCTTGTTTCTAAAAATAGGTATAAAATTATACGAAAAAGGGAAAAATACGAAGAACTGATATATAGATAACCACGAATTTCTCGAATTACGCGAAAAAATATGAGAGAATAAGTTTTTTCTAATTCTTAATTCGAAGAATTCGCGTAATTCGTGGTTAAAAAATGAGAATTTTAATTACCGGAGGATGTGGATTTATCGGCTCACATCTTGCCGAATATTTACTGGAAAGAGGGGAAAGAGTTGAGGTTCTTGATGACCTTTCCTCAGGAAGTCTTAAAAATGTTTTCGGGATAAAGAAACATCCAAATTTTTCCTGTGTCATCGGTTCGGTTTTAGACTACCAGCTCTCCGAGAAGATTGTCAGGAGAAATGATTTTATCTTTCATCTTGCTGCTGCTGTTGGGGTAAAAATGGTAATTGAGGACCCCATTAAGAGTATCAAAATTAACGTAGGGGGAACCGAGAATATCCTGGAACTTGCCAGCCGCTTTAAGAAAAAAGTTCTTTTAACCTCCACCTCTGAGGTTTATGGAAAGAATGAGAAGATTCCCTTTTCTGAAAACAGTGATTCTCTTTTTGGTTCTACAAAAATAAGAAGATGGAACTACGCCTGCACTAAATTGCTTGACGAATTTATGTCTTTTGCCTATTTCCAGGAGAAGAAATTGCCGGTAATTGTAGTAAGGCTTTTTAACACTATCGGTCCCCGGCAAACCGGAGAGTATGGTATGGTTGTACCCAGATTCATCAGGCAGGCACTCGGAGGAAAACCCATCACGGTTTACGGAGATGGAAAACAAGTGCGTTGTTTTACCTATGTAACCGATGTAGTTGAAGCAATGATATCTTTAACCAAAGAGCCGGCTGCTTTTGGAGATATCTTTAACGTGGGAAATCCGACGACCGCTATTACCATCAATGAATTAGCAAAAGTTATTAAAAAATTGACCAAAAGTAAATCCAAAATTATTCATATCTCCTACCAAAAGGCATACCAGCAAGGGTTTGCTGATATGGAAAGAAGGGTTCCCGATATTGGTAAAATTCAAAAACAAATAGATTTCTTTCCCAAAATTAATCTGAAAGAGGCACTCCCCAGGATAATAGAATACCATAAAAATATAATTTCCTCCTGATGAAACGCTGGAAATCTCCTTACCTGTATTTGGGTATCATTCTCCTTTTTGCTTTTTCTATCAGACTTTCCTATCTTATAGAATTCCGTTCAACCGTTTTTTCAAACGCCAGTTTGATGAAAGGACTGGACCAAAGAACCTTTAACATTTGGGCAGAGGCTATTGTAAAAAATCCCTGGGTGGGAGATGGCAAGGTCTTTTATATGGCTCCGGGCTATCCGTACTTCGTTGCCGCAATTTATAAAATTTTTGGTTTAAATAGTTATTTTACCGTGAGTTTCATTCAGATTCTCCTGGATATGCTTCTTTGCTTACTTCTCTTTTTCCTGGGTAAATGGCTTTTTAATGAAAGAGTGGGGCTTCTCGCTTCTCTCTTTGCTGGCTTTTATCGGCCCTTTATCTTTTATTCAGCGACTCTTTTAAGCGATAGTTTAATCCTGTTTCTGAATATTTTTTCTATCTTCACGGTTTATTGGGCGTTACGGAAGAAAAGTTATAAAAGATGGGTTCTGGTAGGATTGGTGATGGGGTTTGCCGCTCTGACCAAACCAACTATTCTATTGTTTCTTCCCTTTCTGCTTATCGGATTGTTGTTATATCCCCCTCACCTCTATCCTCCCCCTCGAGGGGGGAGGAACAGTGGGGGTGTTAATCCCTTTTTAGCCTGGGGGATTGTAATCCTTTTAATGATAATAATTATTTCTCCGGTTACCATCAGGAATTGGCAAATCTCTCGCCGGTTTGTGCCTATTTGCTCTAATGGAGCAGTCAATTATAAAATTGGCAATAGCCTTGATTCTATTGGTCTTTTTATGTATCCTAAAAAATCTTTAGCATCTCCCTTTTCTAAACCTTTCTGGAGACTTCAGGGAAAGAAATTATCATTCTTTTCCAACAGTTATGAATGGCCGCAGAATTTAAATATTTATCTCTTAAAAAAAATTACTAGAACGCTTAAATTGCCATTATTCGGATTCGGTTTTATCGTTCCCTTGGGTATTCTTGGTTTATTCCTTGCTTTCTTACGCAGAAGGAAATCTCTTCTATTAATTCTTTTTACTCTGTGCAATGTTATTTGGGTTATTGGCTTTTTTGTCACTTCCCGCTATCGGCTTCCTGCAGTCGGCTCTCTGATACTGTTTGCGGCTTTCTTTATTGACTGGTTTATCTTAAAAATTAGAGAAAAAAAATCAATTTCTGTCATAACAACTTTTCTTATCTTTCTTCTCCTTTTTTCTTTTATTAATAACTGGCAAGGGGAAAAGATTGGCTCGGTCCATCTGGGGGCTTTTTCTTTACTTACCTATAAGAACGTGAATAATGATATTGCTGAAGGTAATCTTCTTTTAGCTTTAAAAAGAGCGAAAAGCTTGGTTTCGCTCTTACCTTCCAGCCCCCTGGGGCATCAGGCTTTGGCAACTATTTATTTTAATCTGGAAGAATTTAACCTTGCCAAAAACGAGGCAGAAATTACTTTAAAGTATGACCCGGAGGCGCAAGGAGCTGAGAAAATTCTTTCTTTAATTCAGGAAAAAATAGATGAGAATTGGGATTGATGCAACTGTTCTGCCAAAAGAATTAGGAGGAGTAGGTGTTTATCTTCTAAATCTAATCAAAGCTTTAAGCAAGATAGATAGAAGAAATGAATATTTTATTTTTGTAGAAAAAAGAAATATAAAAAGATTTAAATTGGATGCCAATTTTCATCTTCTCGGCGTCAAAAATATGCCTAGATTCTCGAGACTTCTTTGGGAGCAGACACTCTTTCCCTTTTTACTTAGAAAGTGTAAGATTGAGCTTCTCCACTCTCCTCGCTATACTACTCCTTTAATGAGGTTTGGATGGAAATCTGTTGTTAGCTTCCACGATATGCTCTTTTTGCTTTTTCCCAAAAAGCATAGCATTCTAAAAAGGCTTTTTTATGGGAGGATAATGCCGGCAGTCGCAAAAAAAGCAGAAAGAATTATTGCTGTTTCCTCTTCTACAAAGAAGGATATTATGGAACTATTAAATACTTCTTCAGAAAAAATTGCCGTAATCCACTTAGGCATTGATTTTTCCTCCCGCCCCATTGAGAAAAAAAATTTACAGAATTTTAGAAAAAAATATCAGATTTTAAATCCTTATCTTCTCTATGTAGGGACATTGAAAAAAAGGAAAAATATTCTTAATCTCCTTAGAGCTTATAAAAAAGTTAAAGAGAAAGACCGGGAAGAAAGATTAATAATTGTCGGAAGGAAGAGTAAGGAGTATCAGAATATTCATAAAACCGTGAAAGAATTGGGGTTGGAAAAAGATGTTTTTTTTACCGACTATGTAGATGAAAAACTTCTGCCTTTTTATTATAGTTGCGCTTCTGTTTTTGTCTATCTTAGTCTTTATGAAGGTTTCGGTCTTCCGGTTCTTGAAGCGATGGTTTCCGGCACCCCGGTAATTGTTTCTAATAGTTCCTCCTTGCCGGAAGTGGCAGGAAAGGCGGCTATTTTTGTTGACCCCCATAATATAGAGGAAATAGCAGAGGCAATGCAAAAGGTTTTAGGAAGTAAAGAATTAGCCTGGGAAATGAGAGAAAAAGGCTTAGAGAGGGCAAAACTTTTCTCCTGGCAAGAATGTGCCAAAAAAACGTTAAATCTCTACGAGGAAATTACCGGTGAGTAAAAGAAAAATTTTGTTATTCATTTTTTTCTCTGCTTTTCTTATCCGATTTATTTTTATTATTCTTTTCCCTCTTTCTGCTCCGGATAGCATTGATTATGATCGGATGGCTCTTCATATTACTTCGGGATTAGGATTTTCCACCAATTTGGGAAGAGCACCTTTATATCCAGCTTTTTTGGCAGTTATTTATCTTGTTTTTGGACATAATTTTTTTGCGGTAAGAATTATCCAGAGCATTTTAGGAGCCATAATTTGTTTATTGGTGTATTTTATCGGAGAAAGGATTTTTAAAAACAGGAAAGCTGCTATCATGGGAGCAGGCGCAGCGGTTATTTGTCCTTCTCTTGTTGCTGCAAATTCCTATATTCTGACGGAAACGTTAACCACTTTTTTGCTAATGATTGCGGCGTTCTTCGCAATGAAGGCTTTGAAAGAAAAGAATAAACGAAATTGGATAATAAGCGGAGTCTTTTTGGGATTTTCAACTCTTTGTCGTCCGGTCACTCTTCTTTTCCCATTCTTTCTTTTGATTGGTCTATTGCTCTTTCACCCTCCCTTTACCCCTCCCCTTGAGGGAGGGGAAGGTAGGGGAGGGGTTGTTTTGTCTCATAAAAAGAGATTGCAAAACCTTATTTTTGTAGTAGTCTTTTCCCTGGCAATGGCTGGCGTAATCCTTCCCTGGACAATAAGGAATTATGTTGTCTTTAAAGAATTTATTCCAATAGGAACCGGAGGAGGTTTTAACCTTTGGGTTGGTAGTTATCTCCCCTGGAATGGGGATTATAATTATAAGGACCTCTCTGATAAGGAAAATCTGATTAAAGGACTTTCTACGATAGATGCGGATAAAAAGTTTTTTTCTGAAGGAATAAAAAATGTCAAAGATAATCCCGGTGCCTATTCTTTCTTATGTGTGAAAAAATTGGGCAGGTTCTGGCTGCAGATTCCCGGAGGAAAAAGGGTCTTAGAAGGGAAAAATTTGCAGAAGATTATCATTTTCATCTTTCACTATAGTCTTCTCTTTTTCTTTCTTCTGGGATTATACCTTTGTCTGAAAGAGAAGAGAAAGGAGGCATTTATTCCTCTTTTGATGATTTTTTATTTTACTTTTGCTCATATATTTCTCTTTGCCATTGCAAGATATAGGATTCCCATTATACCTCTTGTGCTGGCAATTGCCGGGGGAGGGCTATATAGAATAATTCAATACCGTAGAAATTTTTCTTTAGGACGCAGATGAACGCAGATTTACAGGATTTTAAGTATAAGGAACTTACAGAGAAAATAATAGAAATATTTTACAAAGTTTATAATAAACGTAATAGGTTAGTTTCTCTAAAACTATTACTGATTACAGAGATTAAACTTCTTGATTACGGTGATTAAAGATAAAAATCACTGTAATCTCCTTTATAATCACTGTAATCATATGGTATTTCAGGATAACTTAACTCTTACTAATAAACTTAGTTATGGTTTCCTTGAGAAAATCTATGAAAATGCAATGATGATAGAGTTCAAGAAAACGAACATTCCTGTAGTTGCTCAGTCTCCTATAGAAGTGTATTATGATAATGAGATTATAGGAGAGTATTCTGCTGATATACTTGTTGATAATAAAGTAATCATAGAGATTAAAGCAACAAAATCTTTAGGAGAAAGCAGTGAAGCTCAGTTGCTGAATTATCTTAAAGCAACGAAAATAGAGGTTGGACTTTTACTTAACTTTGGACCAAGAGCAGAAGTAAAACGTAAAGCATTTGATAATAAAAATAAATGAAATTTTGGACGCAGATAAACGCAGATTTACAGGATTAAAAATTCAGTATTAAATTATTTACTACTTACTATTTATTTTATTTCTTAATTCCTGTTTAATCCTGATGTTATCTGCGGAAATCTGCGTCCAATTAAGTTGAAAAGATGAAACTCTCGGTCATTATGCCGGTCTATAACGAGGAAAAAACAATTGCTGAAATTATAAGAAGAGTAAAAGCGGTTAACTTAAAGAAAGAAATTATCATTGTTGAAGATGGTTCAACGGATAAAACCAAAGAGATTTTAAAAGAAATTATTAAACAGAACGATAGTCAGAACGATAGTGATAATAAGATTACTATTATCAACCAAAGAAAAAGACATGGTAAAGGAACCGCCATCCGACGAGCTCTTAAGGAGGTAACCGGAGACATTGTTATTATCCAGGACGCTGATTTGGAATATAATCCAGCAGAAATATCGAAGGTTATCGCACCGATTATGGCAAAAAAGAGTAAAGTAGTTTATGGTTCCCGAGTCAAAGGACACGGTAAACCATTTTCTTCCTTGATGGGTTGGATTTATTACCTTGGTGGCTTCTCTTTGAGTTTGTTTGTCAATCTTCTTTACCAGGCAAAAATTACCGATGAGCCAACCTGTTACAAAGCCTTTTCTACAGAAGTTCTGAAGAACGTTCAGTTGAATTGCCAGAATTTTGAGTTCTGTCCTGAAGTTACTGCTAAAGTTCTAAAGAAAGGAATAAAGATTTCAGAAGTCCCTATTACTTACCACCCACGCTCCTTAAGGGAAGGGAAAAAAATTGGTTTGAAGGACTGGTTTATTGCGGTCTGGACTTTACTTAAATATCGCTTCTATAATTGATTTATCAATGATTAAAGAATGAAGGATCCAGTTCCAGAATACGGGAGTTGGATTCCCTTGGTACGGCACTTCTTTTGGGCCAGAATTTATATTGCAATAAATCTAGCTCAAATAAAAAATGGTGAGCAAGTTTTAGATGTTGGTTGTGGCACTGGCCATCTCTTGGAGGAATTAAATCGAAAGTATAAAGATTGGCATGGCTTTGGAGTTGACATCTGTCCAGAGGTAACCAATATTACCTTGCCTAACTGCACTTTTTTGGTAGCCGATCTCTGCTCGTTGCTACTTCCAGATGACTATTTTGATTTTGTGTTTGCCCTTGATACTTTAGAACATATCTGCCAGGTTGAGCAGGCATTGAAGGAGATAAAGAGAGTTTTAAAAAGGGATGGAATTCTGATTGTGGGTGGACCAACTGAGACATTTTTTTACAAATTGGGTCGTTTTCTATATAAAGGAACCTTTTCCCAGGAGAAAGGACCATGCGCAGGTCGACATTACTATAACATTAATCAGATTATTCAGAAAATAAAAGAAAATGACTTTAAGATTGAGGTTATGCAAAATCTACCATCTCTGCAGCCTTTTGTCCTACAAAAAATTCTCAGATTCAAAAATATGAAGGCACAAAACCTATGAAGAAGATCAGGCTGAAGGATTGGTTTATTGCGGTCTGGACCTTAATTAAATATAGATTTAAAGATGGCTAAAGATAGGATACTTTTCTATACTTTCCTCTTTTTTCTTATAGGTTACTGTTGCTACATTTTATATCCGTTATGGTATCTTCCGGTCAGTAACCGTCTTAAGATTGTTGAACTAAACCTTCTTCTCTTTGGAATATTTGGTCTTTCATCCTTTTTCTACCTTTTAATTCCTGAGGATAAAGAGAAGGGTGATGTCAAAGCCCCTCTTTTTTGCTTGGATAAAAAATGTCGCATCTATTTACTTACGATTACAATTGTTTGCTTGATTTTGCATCTTTTCCAGATTAACTATCCCATTCTTACCGGATTGGACAGCCATTTCCATACTGGATTGCCCGCTCTCATTCTTTATAAACTGAATAAGGCCACCTTAAAATTAACAAATGGCTCTCTTAGTTTTTCTTTCTTTATCTGGCTTTTAATTGTCTTTACTTCCTTATTTTTTTCTCTCTTTAGAAAAATCCTCTTTAGATTAAAAAGAGTAAATATTTTTATCTGTCTCTTCTTTATGATTTTGTTAAGTAATATCTATGGGCTTTTTCTAATTAAAACTGGTATCTTAGAAAGTCTTGGCAAAATCAGTCTTCTTCACCGTTATCCTCCTTTAGGAAAAACCTTCTTTTTCTTTGGCTATTGCTTATTCGGAATTCACGAATGGGTGGGCAGATTAATTGAAATCTTTTTTACTATCTTTGGCGGACTATTTTTAGTTAAGATCATTTCTCTTTACAGGAAGGAGCCAATGATGCTTTTGAGTGCTTACACCCTCTATATCTTTCTTCCGCCATTATTTAATGTTATCTGGCTTAACCACTTAGAAGCGGGTACGCTCTTCTTTCTTTTAGCCGGATGCTACTATTTTTTAAGATACCAAAAGGCTCACACCTCAAAAGACTTTGCTTTAACCATATTGATTTTCTCCTGTGGAATAATGTATAAACGCTTGGTGATATTGTCCATTTTTATGATTTTGACCTATCTTTTTTTGGAGCAATTATTAAGTAAGAAAAAAGGCAATATAAAGAAAGGAATGAAAATTGTTGCCATTCCCTTTCTTTTTTCTCTTCCTTGGATATTCTTTTATCCAGCCTTTTGGCCATCGCCAGGCACGATTACGATAGATGCCGCTTTTAGTCCCCTTAAGATCTGGATGAATATCAGTTCCTGGCAATTTGCTCTGGGCAAACCGATAATTTCCCTTTTTATCCTCTCCTTATTTTATTATCTCTTGAGAGCAAAAGAGCTCCAGATAAGATTCTTTCTTATTTTATCCTTTCTTTATTATGCTCTTGTTGCTGCAATTGGCTTTGGCTACACGCGCACATCTCTTTTATTCTTTCCGGTTATTATCCTAGCAATCGATGGTTTTCTCTATAACATTTCTGAAAAATTTAAGAACTTATCAAAAGTAATCTTTGGAGGACTCTGTACCCTTATTCTTCTCTCTTTTATCTATAATGGTCTTCTGAATAAAGAAAGGCATCTGGTAACCCTTTCTAACAGTAGATATTATCTCCTCCCCTATGATAAGGCGATCAAGTATATTAAAGATTATCTTCCGGATAGAAAAATTTATGCCCCGATGATATGTGAACCAAGTCACTTTTATTTGGCAAAGTATGGAATTGGAGAGATTGTATATGAAAGAAGAATATGGGCTAACTCAGAGAGCCAAACTCTTGACTCCTTATATAAATTCTGTCAAAAGAAGAGTTTTTATTATTTACTCTTCCCTAAACCAGAACCTTTTTATAATTCTGCCTATCAATCATTTTTCAACAAATACAAAGATTTTGGTCTACCTTACTCAGGATATATTGGAGGAGATTGGTTTTTGGGCAGGATCAAGGATAAAATTATAATAAAACTTTTTGAAGGAGAAGATTCTCGCTTCAAAATGATAAAAAAGTTTAAGAGGGGTAATTGTGAATTGGCAATATTTGAGGTCTCTATTTGAAAATGAAAATATTACTTGCCAATCCATCCTGTAAAAAAGAGATTAATCGAGGATACGAGAAATATTTTATCCGGGCTGGCTCCCGTTGGCCACATTCAAGCATTAAAAGGAAAGGGGAATTACCCCATTATCTTCCCTTCCCCTTTTTCCTCGCCTACACAGCCGCTTTACTATTGAGAAAAGGGTTTGAAGTTGAGGTAATTGATGCCGTTGCTTTAGATATGGAGAAAGAAGCTTTTTTAGAAAGGGTAGAGAAAATCTCTCCAGAGTTTATTCTATTCGAGACTACTACCCCCACGGTAGATGAAGACTTAACATTAATAGAAGAGATTAAAAGGAAAAGCCGGAGTCCCCGCATTATTCTCTGCGGACCTCATGCTACCGTTTTTTATAAAGAATTATTAAAAAGTTCTTCCGCGGTCGATTTTATAGCTCTCGGTGAGTATGAATACACTATCTTAGAACTATTATCTGCAATAAGAGAGAGGAGAGGAATAGATAATATACCAGGATTAGCAAGCCGAGGGAAGGAGGGAGTTGTAGAGGAAAAGTCCTTAATTGCACCTTTGGACAAATTGCCCTTTCCGTCCAGAGATATCTTTCCCGAAAATAAGTCCCCAAATGTGCAGATATACTGGGATAGTTTCTGTCAGAACAGACCGGCAGTCCAGATGCATACCAGCCGGGGTTGTCCCTATCACTGTTATTTCTGTGTCTGGAACCAAATTATGTATAGAAATGGGAAATACCGTCTTTCCAGCCCTAAAAGGGTAGTGGATGAAATGGAAGAGGTAATCAATAAATATGGAGCGCGTGAGATATATTTTGATGATGATGATTTTACGATTAGCAGAAAACATGTTTTAGATATCTGCCAGGAGATAAAAAGGCGAAACCTTAAAGTAAAATGGAGCTGTATGGGAGACGCCATTAATCTGGATGAAGAGGAGATCTATGAGATGGCATCTAGTGGCTGCATTGGCATGAAGTTTGGGGTAGAAAGCGGAAGTCCTAAGGTTTTAAGGGAGATCGGTAAACCAATAAATCTAAAACGGGTAAAGCAGATAACTTATTGGTGCAATAAATATAGAATAAAGACCCATGCCGCATTTTCTGTAGGGCTTTTGCATGAAACGGAAAAGGATATGGAAAAGAGTTTAAAATTCGCTAATGGTCTTAATGTTGACACCATTCAGGTAAGTATTTGTACCCCCTTTCCAGGAACAATCTTTTATGAAGAAGCTCTAAAAGAAGGTCATCTTTTCTATTCTTCCTGGAATGAATTTGATGGCAAAAGTAAAAGCATTATTCAATCTCCAGATTTAAAGGCTGAGCGAATAGAAAAATTTCGTAGAAAGTTCTTCCAATCCTGGTTATTGCACAGCCTATTTAGACCCTCCTGGATTATGAGAAACCTTTATTATCTCTTTCGCTCGATAAGGGGAATTGGATTAAAGTTCCTCTTGGCCAGGGTTTATGATGAACTCAAGGATGAACTAAAGATTAAATGAAGCTGGTATTATTGGCTACAATCGATTCTCTTTCCCCCATCTATGGTGGAGGAGCATTAAGGGTATTAAAGGTAGCAGAGAAATTTAAGGAAAGAGGTTATCAGGTTATATTCGCTGCTCCTTCAGATAAAAAAAGATTAAATAACGTAAGGGCTTATTCGATCCCTGCCCCTACCAAGAAGTCTGCACTTTTAAGTACAATGATATTTAATATTCGCCTTTGCTTAAAGATCATTTCCATTTTAGGAAAGATAGATATCTTCTTCGTTCATAACACAACAGCAGCCATTGCCATCTTTTTTATGACACGAATTTTCAGAAGAAGGTTTATTATGGATGTTACGGATTTACATACCGAATATCTTTTGTGTAGAAAAAGGAATTTTATGGAGAAGTTCTTAACCCCGTTTTTAATATTTGGGGAATACCTGATTATTAAGTCTGCTGACCATATTATTGCCGTTAGCTATGCCATGAAAAAGCATCTTGTAAGCCATAGATGTCCAGAGGAGAAGATAAGCGTTGTCTATGATGGAGCAGAAGTGATAAGGTTTCCTCAGAAGAAAGAGAAAGGTGCTAATTTTGGTATCATCCACTTTGGAAGAATGGATCTTCAGCATGGGGTAGTAACTTTTGTCAAAGCAATTCCTTTTATTCTTCAGGAATTTCCTGCAACAAAATTTTATTTTGTGGGAGAAGGTACAGAATTCGGCAGGGTAAAACAATTGATCAAAAATCTTCATATTAATTCTTCCTGTGTCATTACTGGCTATAAACCATATCAGGAGGCAACCAAATATCTGCAAAAAGTCTCTATTGGGGTAATCTCGAGGCCAGATATTCTTGCCAACCATTTAGTAGTTACGGTAAAACTATTTGAATATTGGGCAGCTACTCTGGCGGTTGTCTCCTCTCATTTAAAAAGTATTGGTGAAATTGCCAAAGATAGATATGATATTTTATTTTTTCAACCGGGTAACTTTAAGGATTTAGCAGAAAAGATTCTTTTATTGCTTCAAAAACCCGATCTTTTAAAAAGATTACAGCAGAATGGTCAAGAAACGGTAAAGAAATTTGATTGGAATTTTTTAGCATCTCAAATTGTGGAGGTATCGGTAAAAAATGGGTAAGGATTTTTCCTGCTCAGTAATCATTCCCTGTCATAATGAAGAGGAAAATATTGCTGAATGTATTGAGAGAATCCCTAAGATGGGAAACTTTACAGAAATTATTGTCGTGGATGATGGCTCAACAGACAAGACAAAAGATGTTGTCCAAAAAATGCTTGCTAACCCTA
>Ga0210029_1000976_pt1 | contig 17586 bp, 11 predicted proteins | sample CryGeymeta201521_FD_183985 | JGI IMG/M metagenome (GOLD analysis project Ga0210029, IMG submission 183985) | Groundwater microbial communities from Crystal Geyser aquifers in Utah, USA - Crystal Geyser metaG 2015-21 (SPAdes) (version 2) | ecosystem: Environmental > Aquatic > Deep subsurface >... | reverse complement strand
GCCCATATCGGCCATGTAGACGGTCGCCAAATCCGAATTACCGGTCTTTGCTAAAATTTTCATTTGACATCCTTGTAACGCGAGATATTATCTCGCCCTACGGAAAAATAAATTTGCATCGCCGCACGCAGACCGTCACCTGTCGCAATGGCCACCTGTCGAAACGATTCGTTTTTCACATCACCGACAAAATACAACCGGCCAGCCTCAATCAGTTCCTGCTCGCGCTGCCGGATTTCCTCCGACAAAAAATCCCGGTTCGGGACTCGCCCGACGGCAAACAGGACATAGTCCGCGTGGAGCGGGATGCTTGTCCTGAGCGAAGTCGAAGGGGTATCCCGCTCACCATTCGCCTCGCACCGGACCTGGAGGCTGGTCGCCGTTTCATCGAGCGTGATCCGGCTGACGGTGATCCCCGCTCGATAGCGGATGCGCGCTTCCGACGAGGCGCGCTCGAATAACAGTCCGAGGCATTTTACAGTTTCCCCGCGATTGAGGATAGTGACGATGTTCCTCTTTTTCGACAGGTTGAGCGCGTAATCGAAGGCCGCGTCCCCCGCGCCGATGACAACGATCCGCTTCCCCTCCTCTTTCAGCAATGGCCAGACTTCGGTGAAAACCCTGTCCCGCGCTTCGGGCGAGATTACGTCGGGTAAGGGCTTCGATTTCGTGCCGCTCGCGATGATGAGGAAGTCCGTAGTGCGTGTTGCGTGTTTCGTAGTGATTTTGAAGCGCTCCCCTTCCCAATCCACTTTGACGACTTCCTCGTGCGCCATATTCACACCGATTCGCTCGATTTGTTTTCTCATCAAGCGGATCAATTTTTCTCCGGTCACTCCGTTGGGGAAACCGGGGTAATTCTCCACGAGATTCGCGTTCCAGAGCAGGCCCCCAAGTTCGCGTCTTTCGAGGAGGAGCGGTTCCAACCTATAGCGTTTCAACTGGATGGCGGCAGTAATACCTCCCGGTCCCCCGCCAATTATGATAATTTCTTTGTTCGTTTCTTTTGGGTACATTGTTTTGAGTGAGTTTTGGTAGGTTATACTGGCTACACGAAGTTCATAATTTAAAATCTATTTCGGCGCAGACCGTGGGAATGGCAACGCCGTGAGAGAGATTCAAAAGAGTGGAGCGATGAAGTTCCTTGGTGTATGTCGCGGTCCCGTCCGCGCAGAAGAAGACTTCAAAGCCGCGCACGAAAGCGGAGCGCGCGGTAGTCTCACAGCAAAGATGGGTCATCACACCCGTGACGATTACCTGCTCCACTCCCCTGCCCCGCAGGGTCTCCTCCAGTGGAGTGTTGTAGAATGCGTCGTACTGGGCTTTCTGGATGACGATTCCCTTCGAGATGTCCAGCGACGCGCTAATGGCGCTATCGGGCGAATCGGCGCGGATGAGGTCCCGCCACCAGCGCGACATCATGCGCGCGTCCTCATCCGTGTTCACGTGGCGTGTGAAGATGACCGGGCGGTTGTGCGCGGTAAAGTCGCTGATCAATCTTTGGAGGTTGGGCAAAATTGCCGGCGCGCTCGGGATAAAAGCATGCGACCCCTCGCGCAGGAAATACTCCTGCATGTCGAGCACCAGCAGGGCGGCGCGCTCGGGGCGAAAGACGATGTCCGCGTGACGCGAGCGGAACGGGGCGAGGCCGTCCAGCATGGCGCGGGATTTTTGCCGGATGGTTTCGGGGGTGAAATAGGTTTCGCGATTCATTTTCTAGCGATCCCGCTGTCCTCCCGAAGTGCATCGGGACGATGTGGGCGAAGTCGAAGGGCAAGTCCACAAAACAACGCTTGCTCATGTGACCCGTCCTTCGACTGCGGGTCTCGATACGGCGGAACTGCACCGCCTACTCGACCCTCCGCTCACGTGTCCCGATGCCCTTTCGGGAGGACGGCGGTAATTACTCTCCGCTCAGGGCAGTGGTTTGTTGCGGAGGATTTTTTGCGTGAGCATACTCCCCAAGATCGCGCAGGCTTCGGCGGGCAGGGAATGACTGGCGCTGGCGTCGAACAACAGGTTGCAAGCGGACGGGAAATCCTCGTCGCCGAGATGGTAGACGATAAGCAAGTCCATGCGCGGCAGGACGGAAAAACGATACGCCGCGTCGCCGAAGGATACGGGGACGCCGTCCGCTTTTTGGCATGCGGAGTGGAAGGCATCCACGTCCATGCGGAAAGCCCTGGCAAGTTCATCGCCCGTGTAGCCTTGAAAGGCTGTCGAATAGATGCGTCCTTCGGGCAGGTCGGCAAACGAGATCCAATTCCCCGCGGGTGGCGCGCCGTCACTTTGTAGAAAATAATAGAGCAGGAGCGCGTGCCGGATCGCGGGCAGGGGCGCGTCGGTGGACGCGGCTGTGGCATGAAAATCCGGGTAGGTGATCACAACGGACGCGCCCAGCAGCGCGAGGTGGAATTCCCCCCGGCCTTGCCCCAGTTCGAGATAGGACGCGCCCGTCCGCCCGGCGAGCAGGGTTGGCGGGACCAGGCTGAGGCGGCCGCGCAATTCGTCCACGCGGGACTCCAGCGCGGGTCCCGCGTGACCGGCCTGTTTAAATGGGAAGCGGCCCGGGGTTGTCATCCGCCCGATTGTACAGCCTAAAAGGGAAGAGTCGGAAGGTCAGACGTCAACCGCGATGCAGGTCAACGTCTGCTCCACGCCGGGGATGGGCTGGATGGCGGAAGCGGTGATCGAGCCGAGGCGGGAAATGTCGGGCGCGTCCACGACGGCGACCGCGTCGTAGGGGCCGAAGGTCATGTGCGCTTCGGTGACGCCTTCCACTTTGCGGAGTTGCCGGACGACATCCTTCACTTCGCCGGCGCGGATCTTGATGAGTACGTATGCTTTCATGAGTTCTCCTATTTGTCTTTGTTGCGGAGGAATACCGACCAATAGACGGCGGCCACCAAAACTGCGCCGCCGAGGATGTTCCCAATGGTGACGGGGATCAGGTTGTTCAGGAAGAACGCGCTCCAGGCCGGGGACCTTGTCCGCAACGGTTGCCATAAAATCGGGATCGAAGGCACGGATGAACAGCGCATACGGGATGAAGTACATGTTGGCGACGCTGTGCTCGAAACCCGCCGCCACGAATGCGGTGATCGGAAAGATGACCGCCATGATCTTGTCTATTGTACTGCGCGCGCTATAGGTCAACCAGACCGCCAGGCACACCAAGGCATTACACAGAATGCCCAGCGCCAGCGCCTGCCAAAAATCGAGGCTGGTCTTGCCGACGGCGATCTTCAACGCCGCGACGCCGACCGAGTTGGAGCCGAAGGCGTATTGCCTGCTCAGGAACATCAGCACGGCCGTGCCGACCGCGCCGACAAAGTTCCCCGCGTAGACGATACCCCAGTTGCGGAGGAGCGCGCGCCCGGTCACCTTGCCGCTCGCCCAGGCCATGACGATGAGGTTGTTACCCGTAAACAGTTCTGCTCCGCCCACCACCACCAGGATCAGGCCGAGAGAGAAGACCACTCCGGCCAGCAGGCGGGTCACGCCGTAGGGCAGGCCAGTGTTGAAAGCCACCGCCCCATCCGCCGCGGTGACCGACATGCCGCCCGCTGAAACAGTGGTGGCAAAAATGGCGCCCAGCGCGATGAACGCGCCGGCCAGGATCGCCAGCGTGAACATCGTCAGGGCAGGCATTTCGGCCTTGCGTACACCAAGGTATTCGGCGCGGGTCGCCATCTCGCCCGGAAGCAAGGCGTCAATCCGAATTTCGTTCATTGATAAAACTTCATCGCCATAGTTTGCTTGTGAATTGTTACACAATATAGGCAGGGAAATTATATCCGAAAGGCTTTGGAAGGTTGTACTGCTTATCGCCGCGGTTTGTCACAATTTGTCGGACATTTCCGCCGATTTTCGATTCTTGCGCGCGCCCACGGCAGTCATTGCGCCCGCAGCCACCAACGCCGCGATAACAATGACCCCCACAACGATCGTCCCACTCCCGCCTGTGACCGGCGCGATGGGAATCGGCGTGGCAGTTGGTTCCGGCGAACTGGTAACGGTCCAGAAGACGAAAGGCGTCGCGGTCGGGATGGGTGTGGCGGTGGCGGTCGGTGCGGGGGTTTGGGTGGCTTTCGGCAGGAAGATGATCAGCGTGTCGCCAGGATAGATGCTATCGGAGGTCAAGCGGTTGATAGCTTTCAACTCGGCAATGGTGGTTTTGTAGGCAATAGCGATGGACCACAGCGCTTCGCCGGGCTGGATGATGTGGCTGGTCGAGCCGTCCGGTTTGGGCGTGTTCGGGGCGACGATCACCGCGGTTGCCGCGCCCCCACCGCCGGGAGGGATCGTCCCTGCGATGGGAGTGTATGGAACAGGCGTGCTGCCTCCACTGCTTCCGCTGGGACAGGCGGCATCAAGCACATAGTAAGCCCTCCCCTCCTTGACGGCCACGCCCGCCCCGATCTCGCACAGGTCGGGAGATAACATCGTATGCTGGTGGTCCGCGTCCGCCCAGGCAGGTGAAGTGACCAACGACCAACCGGATGCATCCGGGTCTCCTGAAATGATGTTCTCCGACCTAAACGAAAAAGAATATCCAGCCGCAATAAGACGATCGGAAAACGATGCGCCTCCGGGGCCGGTATGGGTCACTGACCCAATCGAAGCCATGTAATCCGCCTGGGATTGCGCGGTCCCCATCAAAATGGAATTGACGGTGTATGCGGGCAGTCCGTTTCGAGCGCGCAGGCCGTTGACCGCGTCGATCAATTCGTATGCAGTTGAAAACCGCGGCGCGGCTGGCGCTTTGGCTTGAACAGAGACTGCTCGCGAAGGTGTGATGATCGACGCGAGGAACATAAAGAGACACAACAAACGGATTCGATGAGCCATGCGAAAATTATACTTCCTCTTGAACGGGTGAAATAAATTGGGTGTGTTTCCCTGGCCTAGCCCGCCAGGGCAGGCAACTGAAAGGCACAGTTACTTCGCAAATGAGTTGAGAGAAACCGTGTAGCGTGTTTCGTGTTCCGTTTTGAAGGTTTATCGCGCAGCATCCCTGTGGGACGCAACACACTACATGCTGCAAGGCTTCAACTGAAATGAAACAATGAAACGCGCCCTTATGACATTTCTCGTGTGATTCAGTGACATACATTTGTCCTTCTTTCGCATGATAATACTCACAATCTGGTTATGAAGGGGTTACGTGATGCTAAAATACAGGAAACAGTTTCCTCCATTAGGATTTGTGTAAAAACAACTTCCCTTTCAAAGTTCACGAGCAGTTGAACTGCGAGCCGGTCAGCAGTCCAACTGCCGACGAAAACACGGAACTTATTTTTCCACGAGTTCTTAGAGGTACGTGTTGGCTTTTAAGATCAAATCACCAAGGAGGCAGCATGGAGACAAAATCGTTCGAAGCGCCCGCGCTGTACGGAGATCATCACGTCAGCGAGGCGCGCCGCATTTTATTGGAATTGACGGGGGTCAGCGATGTTTACGCGTCCAGCGCATTCCAGGTTATCGAAGTCACGTTTGACCCTGCGAAGGTCAAGGCCGAACAGATTCAGGCGCGCCTGGAAGAGGCTGGCTATTTGGGCGAGTTGCCGATGCTGGTTGAGACGGGGATTGCCGTCGAGAAGAAAGAGGGCGATTCCGCTTTCCGCCACACGGCAACGTACGAGACTGTGAAAAATACCGTCTCGTTTGCCCAGCGCGTAAACTACAGCGGGCGTCCGCTCTGGCCGTGCCCGGGGTTGGGTCCCGTCAAAATGGTGGAAGAATAAAACGAAACACACTACACAGTGGTCAAGTAGCGTTCATTGCGTATCGAGATCCGTGTTGCATGTTCCATTTAGAAGACTCGAACAGAGAGGTGAGAAATGCCAAAGAAACGTGAAATTAAAGATTACTCGAGCGACCCCGCCGCGCAACAGATGTTGATCCGCGCGGAAGAGTTGGGAATTGGGACGGCCTTTACCCGCGCAGACGCCATGGTGCCATGCAATATCGGCGGCGCAGGCATGTGCTGCAAGCAATGCGGCATGGGTCCGTGCCGACTCACCAAGCAAGGCGAAACTGGCGTGTGCGGCGCGACCATTGACACGGTGCAGGCGCGCAACCTGACGCGTGCCATCGCGGCGGGCGGCGCGGCGCACAGCGACCACGGCCGCGACATGGCTTTCCTTTTGAAGGCCACCGCGGAAGGCAAGGCGGAAGGCTACATGATCCGCGACGTGGCAAAACTGCGGATGGTCGCTTCGCATTACGATATCAAGATCGAAGGCCGCGCTCCCGAAGAAATTGCCAACGACCTGGCCGACCTTTACATGGCGCAGTTCGGCCAACAGCGCGGCGAGATTGTCCCTGCGACGCGCGCGCCGAAGAAGAGACAGCAACTCTGGCGCGAGCAAAACGTCTGGCCGCGCGGCATTGACCGCGAAGTGGTCGAGGCGCTGCACCGCACCCACATCGGCGACGACCAGGAGCCCGCGCACATTTTGAATCACGCCATCCGCACGGCGCTGGCCGACGGCTGGGGCGGCTCGATGATCGCCACCGACATCTCGGACATCCTGTTTGGTACGCCCGCTCCGATTTTGGGACAAGCCAACCTCGGCGTCATCAAAGAAGATATGGTCAACGTGATCATCCACGGACACGAGCCTAGCCTGAGCGAAATGCTGGTAGCCGTGTCCCAGGATCCCGAGATCATCGCATACGCCAAGGCCGCGGGCGCAAACGGCATCCAACTTTCGGGCATCTGCTGTACCGCAAATGAGACGCTCATGCGACAGGGCATCCCGGCGGCGGGTAATTTCCTGCACCAGGAACTCTCGATCATGACCGGCGCAGTCGAAGCCATGATTGTGGACGTGCAGTGCATCATGCAGGCGCTGGTGGGATTGGCGACACATTTCCACACCAAGATCATCACCACCTCGCCAAAAGTAAAAATCACAGGGGCGACACACATCGAGTTCGACGATCACAAAGCCGTGACGATCGCCAAGACAATTCTCAAGGTCGCGATTGATAATTTCAAGAACCGCGATAACGCCAAGACGCGCATCCCACAGATCAAGGAAGACGTGATCCCCGGCTTCTCGCATGAGTACATCAACTACATGCTGGGAGGCTCGTACCGCGCCTCCTTCCGTCCGCTGAACGACGCCATTATGACGGGCCGCATTCGCGGCGTGGCGGCCATCGTGGGTTGCAACAACCCGCGCTCCTCGCAGGATTACCTGCACAACCTGGTCGTCAAGGAATTGCTCAAGAAGGACGTGCTCGTCGTCCAGACGGGGTGCGGCGCGATCGCCGCGGGGAAGTTGGGACTGATGTTGGGCGAGGCCGGCCTGAGCGAGGTCGGAAGCGGACTGCGCGAAATCTGCGAAACGGTCGGCATCCCACCCGTCCTGCACATGGGTTCGTGCGTGGACAACACCCGCATCCTGACCGTGCTGACGCAGATGGCCGAGGAGGGCGGTCTCGGCGATGATATTGACCAAATCCCCGCCGTCGGCCTTGCGCCCGAATGGATGAGCGAGAAGGCGCTGGCGATTGCCGCGTATTGCGTGGCGTCGGGCGCGTACGTGATCTTCGGCGGCTCGTCGCCCATAAGCGGCATGCCCGACCGGGTCAACGACAGCGATGAAGTCCTTCATTACATCAGCGAAGGTTGGGAGAAACTCTACGGCGGCAAACTGGAATTCATCCCCGATCCGCAGAAGATGATCGAAGCCACGCTGGCCCACATTGACAAGAAGCGCGCCGCGCTTGGCCTGCCTGAATGGGAGGAAAACAAGTTCGGACGCAGCGGCGATGCGAAGATGAATATACTCGAAGCGATGCCGCTGGCGCAACGCCGCGAAGCGATTTACGGAGAAGTTGGATAGTTAGGTAGTTACGCAGTTACGTAGTTGATAGTTGGGTAGTTACATAGTTCGATAGTTGGATCGTCTCGATGTTCATAGAGATAAACTACAAAACTACACAACTACAAAACTACCGAACTACATAACTACAAAACTACCGAACTAAACCAGGAGACACTATGTCAAAATACATTGCCACTCGTGCAATTCGCGGCGCCAATGCGCTCGTCACTGAAGCCGATGTCATGCTCAATAAAGCGCTGGCCGAGAAAGGCGCGGACACGCCCATATCGTTCCCGAACACAGCCTACTTCCTCCCCACCATTTTGGGGATGACCGGCAGGACCATCGAAAAGATCGGCGACTTGAAGGCTGTCATGGACTACACGCGCGGACTGCTTCACCCTGTCCCCGCGGGCCGGCGCTGGACTCCCTACCTGGGCGAGACGCTCGACTCTGGCGTGGCCACGCTGCTCGCAGCCGAGACCATCGAGGCGGTGCGCTTCGCGTACGGGCTTCAACCTGAACCCATGCCCGGATTCAAACTCGCGGGCGGGACATCTTTCACCAGCCCGGATAGCAACGGCGGCGACGGCGCGAATCTCGACGGCCATCTCAACGGGCCGATTGACGATATTCAACTGCGCTCGTGGGGCATTCAGTTGGTTGACGGTCGTATGCCCGGTTTTGCCGCCATCGTCGGATGCGCGAAGTCCAATGAGGTCGCGGTCAAGATCGTGCGCGAACTGCAACGCCGCAATATTTTATGCTTCCTCTCAGGCAACGTGAACGGACGAAGCATTATCCACCAACTCCAGGAAGAGGGCGTGGAACTCGGCTACGATACCTACACCGTCCCATTCGGGACTGACACCATCTCCGCCATCTACGCGCTGGGATTCGCCACCCGCTCCGCCCTGACCTTTGGCGGGCTCAAACCGGGACAGTCGCGCGAAATCCTGCTCTACAACAAGGAGCGCGTGTTTGCGTTCGTGCTGGCGCTCGGCGAAGTGGATGATCTGAAATATGCGGCCGCGGCCGGCGCCATCAACTTTGGCTTCCCCGTCATCGCGGACACGGTCATTCCCGAAATTTTACCGACCGGTGTGACCACTTACGAACACGTTGTCTCCATGCCGTTTGACGCGATTGATGGAAACGATGACCTGGAAAAAGCCGAACGACTCGTGCAAAAATGTATCGAGGTGCGCGGCGTCAAGATCAAGGTTTCGAACGTGGATGTCCCCGTCCCGTACGGCTCGGCCTTCGAAGGCGAAGTCGTCCGCAAGGCGGATTTGCGCGTGGAGTTCGGCGGCAAGAAAAGCCGCGCCTTTGAATTTTTACAAATGGCAAAATTAGATGAAGTCACCGATGGCAAGATCGAAGTCATTGGGACAGACTTCTCGCAAGTCCCCGCGCAAGGCTCGATGGATCTCGGTATCATCATCAAGGTCGCGGGACGACAAATGCAACAGGACTTCGAGCCTGTGCTGGAGCGGCAAGTCCACTACTTCGTCAACGGCGCGAGCGGCATTCAGCACGTCGGCCAGCGCGACATCGCCTGGATCCGCATCTCGAATGCCGCGGCCGACAAAGGGTTCAGCCTGGAATCGTTTGGCAAAATCCTGCACGCCAGGTTCCACGAGGACTTCGGCGCCATCGTGGATAAGGTGCAAGTCACCATCGTCACCGAACCCGCGCTCCACGCCGAATGGCTCGATAAGGCGCGCGCCGCGTATGATTTCCGTAACAAACGGCTGGCAGATATGACGGACACGGCGGTGGATGCTTTCTACTCCTGCACGCTGTGTGTGCCGGAAGGCGAGGAGATCATTCTGCCTGACGGCTCCTTTATGCCGGTCGAAAAGTTAGTGGAGACCGTTGTGGATGAGCGTGACCTGACCGTATTAACCTTTGGTAACGCCCAATTAGAATCTCGCCCGGTAGGGGAGGTATTTATCAATCCTGCGCCGCAGAAACTTGTCAAAATGACGCTTGAAAATGGCAACTCATTGACCCTTACCGCGAATCATAAGGTGTTGGTAGACCGGCCGGACAGTTTATCTTGGGCGCCAATAAGCGAGTTGACAACCGCAGATTTTGTGGTCACCGGTAAGCAAACGAGTTTGGTGAATTGGCCGGTCAGTAGCGACGCCAACTACATCATTGATTACTTGCCTGATGAGTACAAAGTCTCTGACGACGAGTTCTATGCCGGCCTGCAGGAAGCGATTCTCCTTCAATGTGAAAGCCTGGCTGAAGCAGCGCGCCGGTTCGAGTTGGATTACGATACATTGTGCGGTGTTTTTCGCCGTGATTCTCATCGTTGCTTCACTATTGGTGAGACTAGGAAAATAGTAGCTGCGCTGGGGTTTGACTGGCATGAACTCAGAAAGCACATTCGCGGTTTCAAGCCCAATATCAGGTTGCTTGAAACCAGGCTGGACGAAGACTTATTGTATCTGGTAGGACTGGTGGCATCCGATGGATGTATTTCATGGCGTGAAGATCGAAACACGACTCAGGTGCAGTTTACTAACACCGAGCCGACTCTGATAGGCCGCTTCTGTGAGATTCACCAGCGCTTCCTAGGAACAAAACCTGCGGTCTATGACTGGGTTGCGCCGCCCGAAGCAAAAATCAAGGGGAAACGCCCGGTAAATGTAGCCTACACATACAATCCTGTCCTCGCTCACTTGCTGACCGGCCTAGGTCTTGGGCAAACGGAAGGCGAGGGAGGCTGGCGAGGGGAAACCATCTCCGGCCTGCCCTCTAACCTTGTCGCTGCCTTTCTGCGTGGGCTTTTCGATGGCGACGGTGATGTGAGTGTCTCCGATTCCGGCTTCCGCATTGGGTTCACGACAAAGGGCCACCGTGAGGCGCATCACATTTACCTGCTGCTCAAAAAATTGGGAATTGACTCGACTATCACCTCCCGCTCGAATCCCACGCCCATACACCGGATTCGCACAAGAGGCAAGCAAGCCTTTGTTCTTTTCCAGAATCTGGTAGGCTCCAGGCACCCCGAGAAGCAGGCGAAGATGAACATTGAGCTGCCGCTTGATGCAGTCGGGCGCAGGCACGATATTGCGCCTCTAAAGTGTGGAAAGCTGCTCCAAGATTTATTGGCACAGCAGAGTGATGAAATCCAGACCACGCATCTCCCAATAGACTACAAGACTCTTCAATCCTGGTTGCAAGGACAACGCCATCCATCACGGAAAGCCTTGAAACAATTATTGGAAGGTTTACAACCACGGATTGATACCGATGATCCCCTCTACCAGGAACTCCTGGCCTGGAGTCGTACCGATCTCTCCTTCGAGCGCGTCAAGAAAATCGAACAAGTTGGGAAAGATGGAGAAAAAGTCTACAACTTTAGCGTTGCAAACACTCACAACTATCTGGTCAACGGCATTGTAGTCAAAAATTGCCAGAGCTTCGCGCCTAATCATGTCTGCATCATCAGCCCGGAGCGATTGGGGTTATGCGGAGCCTACAACTACCTCGATGCTGCTGCCAGTTACTACATCAACCCCACCGGCCCGAACCAGCCCATTAAACTCGGCAGGCAACTCGACGACCGAAAAGGCTACTGGCAAGGCACGAACGATTACGCCGCAATCGGCTCGCACGGCGTGGTGCAGGAAGTTTCGATGTATTCCATCATGGAAAATCCGATGACGGCTTGCCTTACGGAGGATGCGGAGGTTTTGATAGATGGACAGTTGACAAAGATCGGCGATTTCGTCAACGCATATCGCAAGTCGCCCTGTCAATCCAACCTGCATACACTGGACGACAATGGCAGGCTGGCGCAAAGTAAATTGCTCGGCGTTCACAAGAATCCCGCGCCCGAAGAGTTGATCCGCATCGAGACCAAGTCTGGCCTGGAGTTGACCCTGACGCCCAACCACGAAGTGGCCGTTGACCGTTGGGAACAGAACGGGCACGGCCCCTGGGCGCGCGCCGACGCGTTGCGCGCGGGCGACCGACTCTACGCCCTCAAGCATTTGCGCCTCGACAATCTCGCCAAGGGACAGGATCAGGTCCTGCCCTACAAGGCCGGCAAAGCGCTGGCGGAATTGCAGGAAAGCCACGCCGTTCTCAGCCCGTCCACGCTGTTCTATTACAAGACGGGGCGCTCCCGGCCTGTCGCGGATAACCTCCGCCTCGTGATTGAAGAAGCCCCCGAAACCTCCGCCGCGCTGACGCCCTGGCTCGAATCCGATTTCTTCCTCGATACCGTCACCCGCGTCGAAACCTTGAAAAACGACGGCAAATTCGATTACGTTTACAACGTGAGCCTGCTCGACATCAACAGCTACCTGGCAAACGGCATTCACGTCAAGAACTGCGGGTGCTTCGAATGTATCGTGATGCTCATCCCCGAAGCTAACGGCGTGATGGTTCTCAGTCGCGAAGACACAGCCATGACCCCCGCGGGCATGACCTTCTCCACGCTGGCAGGCATCGCGGGCGGCGGGCTGCAAACCCCAGGCGTGATGGGCGTCGGCAAGTTCTACCTCATCAGCCCCAAGTTCATCTCGTCCGACGGCGGCTTCAAGCGCGTGGTCTGGATGTCCTCCGTGCTGAAAGAATCCATGGCCGATGAGTTCAAAGCCGTCTGCGAACGCGAAGGCGATCCCGACTTCATGAGCCGCATCGCCGATGCCAGTAACGCGACCACGGTTGAAGAGTTGCTCGCTTATCTCGAAGCGCACAACCATCCGGCGATGGCGATGGAGCCGATGTTCTAGTGTAGCGTGGTGCGTGTTTCGTGGGGATTGGGTATTTCCTGCCCAATCCCTATTTCCGGCAAAGAAAACGAACGCATTTCCGTTTTTTGGAGGAATAACCCATGAAATCACAACGTGCAAATTTCAAATTGATCACAATCTCCTTCATTTTGACTATTCTTTTAGGATTTGCATTTATCCTACCTCCAGCATCGGCGCAGGAAGGAACACCGCTTACTCCTACAGAGACTACCATTAACCCTACACCATTTCCCACGGAGGAGCCAACAGAAATACCATCTGAACCCACGGCAAACCCACCAGAAGAAGGTGAAAGTTTACAACCGTTCAGCGTAATGGCTTTAAGTTCACCTAAACCCGCCGACCCGGATTGCTCCGATGGAGAATGCGTGTTCTGGTTGAGCGCAGGTACCAATCCAAGATTCAACGACGCAGGGCTGCATCCTGCCTGCATCTACAGCACAAATTATAATGAGATTTACATGGGGGAATGCACAAATGGGCAAGGAATCATCAGCGGTTTCCGATTTCCAAATGTAACTATTCCAGCGGGAATGATTATCCAAGAGGCTTATATTGAATTCACAGTAGATGGCCCATATACCGACGAACTAAATGTAGCCTTTTCTGGGGAGGCGAGCGGAAATGCTAATCCATTCAGTACAACTAGCCGCCCGAGCAATCGCCCCCTAACTGTGGCATCTTCAACCTGGTCAATACCTTCTACGGATCGGTGGGAACTTGGACAATTACGAGACAGCCCTAATCTTACTGCAATCGTTCAAGAGATTGTCAATCGCCCAGATTGGATCTCAGGAAACGCACTTGCAATCATTGTAAAGAATGCAGGTCCCGCCAGCGGCACAAATCGTCACCGCCGCGTGATTGGATATGACCGACCAGTCTGGTATCCAGGAACAGAAAATGCCGCCCGGCTGGTGGTGAAACTGGCAGGGCCGCTCTCAATTGATAGTGTTGCCGTGGTTGATAGCAATGGCAATCCTTTGTCGTGGGATTTACTGGTGGATGATACCCTTACTGTGGAAGTCCAAGGGGCTGGAAGCAACCCGCCCAGTACAGTAACGGTCAAAGTCAGCGCGTTGAAGAGTGGCAAGGCCACTTATCTCACTCTGAACAAGGTGAGCACACTTCCAGATGGAACACACATTTATCGGGGATCGCGCGCGACCAGCGATTTGGTTAATCAGGCAAGCGAGTTGACAGTGGCGGCAGTAGTTTACATGCAGGAAGAATTCGACTACCAGGTTGCTGAACGGTTTATGAGCGATTTGGGTGTGCCGGAGGAACGCTGGAGAGGGATTGCGTGGGGGAATGGAGACCAAACGCTAAATCGACCACCGGCCAATCTGGACTACTTTCGCGCAGCTGGCTACGAGCCTGCACGGGTAGAAGTGGTGGACTATCCAGATGTGACACCGGACGAATTCTTTATCCAAAACCAAGCCGATGTGCTGTTCTATCTTGGGCACGGAAACCATGACCAAAATTTCGTATATCTTGAAGGCGCCGATACGAGAGGTGAGCCAAAGGACATTAATGATTACTGGACAGAGGGTTTGCAGACTGTGATCCTCTTCGGTTGTAGCGTGCTGGACATCAACGATATGAACGGCTGGTGGAGTAATACCGTCTCACCCGGCAAGGCATGGGTGGCGCTTCCCGGCCCTCAGACTTGGCTAGGCTTCCAGCATTATGCACCTGTAGTAGGAGACCCCGATGAAAGAGGCGAGACTGCTCTCTATGCACTGGCTCCCGGACACGCAACCGGCAAATCGTGGGTTGAGGCATGGCGGAGAGCGACAAGCGGGGAGATTACACCCAACAAATTTGTCGGGGCGGTTGCCATTGAGGAATTCAACTACCACTACTGGAAGGAATACTGTTACCCCATTATAGGTTGTCGTCGCTATACCTGGGAAGTAGTTCCCAGTAGCGAGTGGAATTCAAGCAGTCAAGGGCTGGAGGGCTTTATGGCCTCTCCAGCTGAGGTACACATCTATGATCAACAGGGACGCCACGTAGGGACTAATGAACAAGGCGGAATTGACACCGAAATCCACGGCTCTGCATACTGGACACCCATTGTGGCCGGAGAATCGGATGCCGATGCCCGACGGGTCTCTATCCGTATCGCCGACCTAAGCCACAACTACCGGCTACGGCTGGTCGGGACGGGCGAGGGAACCTTCGACTTCTATCTGGAGATTCCAGACCGTTTGACGAGCACACTCTACCAGACGACCTATGTTGGTGTGCCGGTCAGCAGTGGGGCGGAGTTCGCCCTCACGTTGGAGCGGGGCACCGATTTCGTCCTGGCAGTTGATGCCGAGGGCGATGGGATATTCGAAGGTCAGGTAATGCCTTCTGACATCTTCACCCGAGCGATTGACCTGCCGGTCAATCTGGCGCTAGCAGGGACAGTCGGGGAAAACGGTTGGTACGTCAGTGATGTGATAGCGACGTTGAGCGCTTCCACGCGGCCCGATCTACCCTCCATCGTCAGCCTGGAGTATGACTTGGGAGACGGCTTGCAACCCTACCAGTCACCGCTGACCATCACTCAGGAAGGTACCCATACCCTCCGCTACCAGGGCACTTTCGCCGATGGAAGCCTGGATGTGACCCAGTGGGTGAACATCCGAGTGGATAAAACCACGCCGGTTATTGCCATCACCCAGCCGTCGGCCATTACCTACACTTTGTGCTCAACCTTCAGTGTGGAGTACGAGGCCTATGATGCTGTTTCCGGTCTTGAAACGGTTACAGTTACCCTTGACGGAGAAGTCGTCACCAATGGGCAGACCTTTGATATCCTCTTCCTAGCTCCGGGGTCTCACGAGATTATGGTGACGGCCCGGGACTGGGCCGGTTGGGTGACAACCGAAACGCACCCCATCGAAGTGGATGCAACCATCGAAAGTTTGATGTGCGCCAAGCATCGGCTCTATGACATGAGCTGGATTTACGGCCCCGGCGCGCAAGGCATTGTCAACAGCCTGGACGCCACACTGGAGGCGGCGCAGCGGGCGCTTGGGCGCGGTCAGCCTCACGTGGCAGTTAATAAGCTTAATGCCTTAATTCAAGAAGTGGAGGCGCAGACAGGTAGGCACATCACACCGGAGGGAGCAGAGATCCTGATCCGTGGTGCGGAATATGTCATAGAGCGGTTGCTCCAATAGACTTGCTTTATACAGGTAGCGGGTTGTTGGCAAGGCAGTGTCTCGCCTGCCAGCGAGTCGCAAGATCAAGAGAATTAGGAGAAATGATGAAACGTGAGCACATGCTTCTTGGGTTGTCCCTATTTGCTATCCTCGCCAGTTGCCGTCCTGCCCCAGAGATAACTGTGCAACCTGCGTCATCTCGTTGCTGGACAGCATTGGAAGCATACGAATGGATCAAACCAACCATGTTAGCCTGGCACGAGGATGCGGTGGCAGTTTATGTGGGCGCTCCATACGAAGAACTGTTACCGTGGGGAGGATGCACACCCGGCACAGCGCGCTGGTGGGGGTTCGAGGTTAGTTCACCCGGCGCAAATAGGACTACGGTAATCTCTTTGAAGGGAGAAGAAATCGTGGTAGGCATAGATGGCATTGTTGGTTATGAAATCACTATGACTCCCGATCAAGGGTTGCCGCTCAATCAAATGATTGACTCCAATCAAGCAATAGTGATTGCCTTAAGAAGCGGCATCAGTGCAGGTGAGAACCTCGTTGATATTAGAACAGAGCGTTTCGACAGTGTTACCAATACAATTATTTCTCCATCGTGGAGGTTAACGTATGGCCACCCGTACGATTTTTCCCAACAACAGGTGATTATTATCGACGCCGTCACTGGTGAAGTGCTACGCAACGATTTTGTAAAGCAGGAGTCCAGTACACCACCCTTTCATTGTCCATGCAAGGATTGATGAAGTCTACGGCGCGGATGAGACATGTCAGGTTTGCTACTGATAACTGATTACTGAAAACTGATGACTATTCCCACCCTCATCCGCGACCTGATGACCATCTGGCAAAGACCTGACATGTCTCCGCGAAACCCTGATCGTCGGACTCCTTTATCCACGCGGAGATTGAGGATCGCAACGGCGCGGATGAGACATGTCAGGTCTGCCAGTTGAACATGGATACAACCAAACTTGTTCGAGATTTAATGACCATCGGCGTTCCCACCTGCAAACTTGACGCGCCCGTCGCAGACATCGCTCGCTTCCTCATTGATAACAACGTGGAAGAAATGGTGGTTCTCGGTGACGAAGGCGAGGGTGTGGGAGTCGTCGGTTATGAGGAGCTGGTCAGCGCCTACCACCGCGAAAACATCCGCGAGTTGACTGCCGAACAGGTGATGCGCGAAGGCGTCCCGGAATTGCCATCTGACATCCCGTTGACTGTCGCGGCGCAGATGATGAAAGACAAAAAGATTCGCGTCGCATATATGAATCACAATTCCGCAGGCATCATCTATCCTGCGGCCATGATCTCGTACAGGCACATCGTCCGCCACCTGGCGGCAAAGGATGAAAGCGAACTAAAAGACCTCGGCCTCGCGGCGGAAAGAAAATCACCTGTTGAAGTTTTTGTTGCGAGAAGAGATGATGCTCGAAGAAAAGTAAACAAGTAGACACGTCCGCCGAGAATTTGTGTGCCTGTCTACTTGTGCACCTGTCTACCTGTTTACCTGTTTACCTGTCTACCTGTGTACCTGTATACCTGTGTACTTGTTTACTTTCCATCATCCACCCTTGTTAAAAAGGAGCTACACAATGCCCATCGAAATCCCAAAAGACAAATGGCCCGGAAGCGTCCGCGCAGTCACCATCGGCGCGACGGCCGCGGAGGGCGGGACGCGCGCCAAATCCGTAACCGTCGGCGGGCAGACAGCCATGCCGTACCTGCATTATGAAGCGCCCATGCCGAACAAGCCCGTTATCGCGATCGAGATCAAGTCGCGCAAGCCGGATG
>Ga0210029_1000958_pt1 | contig 17779 bp, 18 predicted proteins | sample CryGeymeta201521_FD_183985 | JGI IMG/M metagenome (GOLD analysis project Ga0210029, IMG submission 183985) | Groundwater microbial communities from Crystal Geyser aquifers in Utah, USA - Crystal Geyser metaG 2015-21 (SPAdes) (version 2) | ecosystem: Environmental > Aquatic > Deep subsurface >... | reverse complement strand
AGCCGTCCTTTCAGGACTCTACGTTGATTGGTACCGAGTGGTCCCAAGGCTGAAGCCATTGGGCTATTCTCAATCGTCCCGTTGGGACTGAGCGATGCCGTAGCGAGAGTCAACTGCATACCCCCATATTCGAAATCGCTACCACGAAACGCGGTCTGCCGAACGCCGACCACGGGAACCGGCTGGGCACGCAGCGGCGGCAGTGCAGTTGCACAGCGTCCGACAGCGACCGAGACGCCCTACGCAGCAGGTGAGGTATCAGATGCAGAAGGCTCTGTCTGCGAGCGCGCTTGCCGTCGCACTTCTCGTCTCGACCTCGGTGGCCGAGCGGACGGAGCCGCTCGTCATAGAAGGCGAGGAGCGCTGGCGAGAGGGGAACGACCGGCTTTGTCTCGCGTTCGACTGGTGCGACCGCACGCAGGCAAGCGAGGGACGGTGGCGTGGCTGGTCGACGGTGGTCACGACGCGCACCCTCCCCAAAGATGGAGCGTGGCACACGTTCCGGTTTGCGACCGAAGTGCCGGCCTTCGATCACGCCGCCATTTGGGCGCGGCCCATTCTGGCGATGGACGGGACGTTCGACGCCACGCAGGGCGCCGTGGCGCTGCGCAACCTGCGGGTACTGGTGCCGAAAACGGCGGAACGGGCAGTGTCGTGGGCGCAGGGGCTACAGCCGTTCCCGGGCATTGGCGTGTTGCGCCTCAAGTGGATCGAGCCGCGGCACATGCAGCACCAGATCCGCCGCTGGGACCACTCCCACCAGGCCGAGCTGGCCGCCGCCTGGCTGAACGGCAGTGGAATGCTGGTGTGGGAGAACATCTTCGGCACGTGGAACCCGTGGAACGCAGGAGACCGGGCGGCGCTCCGCCGCATGGCGCCGGTTCTGCGGCACTTCGCTCCGCTCTTCACCGACGGCGATTGGCTGCCTTGCCACCCGACGCTTCTGGATGGAGTTCGCTGCAGTTGCTGGGAGAGCGACGGCAGGAGGCTGTGGACGCTGGTCAACGAGAGCGGCACGACGCTCGAGGCACCGGTTCTGGAAGTCGCCGACCGCGGCGAACGGTTCTTCGACCTGTGGAACGGCAGGCCCCTCGAACCGGAACGTGCGAACGGACGCTGCCGCCTGCGCGTGCCGTTGGAACGCTTCGGGGCTGTCGCAGCGCTGCGTAGCGACCGGGTCTCGACGGACTTCCGGAAGCTGCTTGAGGGGCAGCAGGCAGAGGCGGCGCGGGTCGCCGGAGACGAAAACGACCCTCACGGCACGGCCTGGTCTGTCGTCGAACCGAGGCAGCCTCCGACAGCTCCCGCCGCGCACGGACGCCGGGCGTCCGCGAGGCCAGCCGACCTGACCGGAATGCTCCCGGTCGAGGCGGGCACGCACACGTTCGCCGTCCGGCACATGCGGCGGGAGTGCGGCTGCTATCCAGATCCGGGCACGCCGACGGAGAAGTGGCACGACTCTCTGCGCGGGTATCCGCACGACGAGACGATGACGCACCAAGTGGCGGTGACACTGGCTCCATACCGGATCGGCCCGCAGCCAGTCACCAACGCGCAGTTCGAGGCGTTCCTCCAGGCAACAAGCTACCGGCCGCAGTGTCCCGACCGTTTCCTGAAGCACTGGGGCGGGCCAACCTGTCCCACGGACTTGCGCGACGGACCGGTCGTCTATGTCGACCTCAACGACGCCCGAGCCTACGCCGCCTGGGCGGGCAAACGGCTACCGACCGAGTGGGAGTGGCAGCGTGCCGCCGAGCTGCACGGCGACGCCTTCCGCCGCGGCGAGGTCTGGGAGTGGACCGAGAGCGAACGGGACGACGGTCACACGCGGTTCGTCATGCTGCGCGGCGGCAGTTGGTACCAGGCGCGGGGATCCGTCTGGTACTTCCCAGGCGGCGAGCAGCCGGTGGGCACACACGCCAAGTTCCTGCTGCTGTACCCGGGGCTGGACCGGTGCTCGACCATTGGGTTCCGGTGCGTGGTCTCTGCTGCTTGGCCCGGTCAACAGTTCGGAGTAGAATGGCGCGGGGAGCGAAGTGAGCGGCGGCAGACGCCCTCAAGGCTCGGAGCACCGCTGAAGCGTGTACCTCATCGAGTATGCCGAAGGTGTCGTTGCCGATCTCGCGAGTCTGCGCGCCTATGAACGCGCCCAGATCCTGGACACCGTTGAAGAGCAGTTGGCGCATCAACCCACGCAGCAGACGCGAAGGAAGAAGAGCCTTCCCGGTCTGGTTCCTCCGTGGGAGCATGTCGAGCCAGTCTGGGAGCTACGGATTGGAGAGTACCGCGTCTTCTACGACGTGGACGAGGGCAGACGCATTGCCACCGTACGAGCCGTCCGGCACAAGCCGCCCCACCGTACGACGGAGGAGATCCTATGAAGACGCTCAGTCTGGAGCACGCCACTCTGGGTGGGTGCATGGAGTACGCTCAGCACGAGCGAGTGGTCATCACGCGCGATGGCAAGCCTGCTCTGCTCATTGTGGGCGTTGAAGGCATGGACGAGGAGCAGCTCGAACTGGCAGGCAGCAGCGCCTTCTGGCGACTGATGCAGGAGCGGCGCGCCCAGAAGACCGTCAGCCGCGCCGAGTTGGAGGCGAGGATCGCCGCCGCCACGGCTACCAGTTGAGCGCCCGGCGCCGCGGACCGACCAACCCCTCGGCGTAGGCTTCGCGGCAGCACGGCGCAACCCGCCGATTCACGTGGAACGGAGAACCAAAGAGGTGAGCACAATGGCAGTCATGGAAGCGGCGGCCACCGTCCACAATGGTTCGCTTGTCTTCGCAAAGCCTCTGCGTCTGCCCGAGGGGGCAGAGGTGAGGGTGCAGATTGAGCCGCTATCGAACGAGAGGGCGCCCGTCGGCGCAGGGGGCACGGAGTACACGAGCGAACCGTTCTTCGGTTTGTGGAAGGACCGACCGGAGATGTCGGACAGCGTAGCATGGGTGAGAGGGGAACGAGAGAAGTGGCAACAGCGACTCGCGTCGAGGGGCTGATCGACACCGACATCTTGGTGGACGCGTCGCGAGGCGTCGCGGAAGCACCGCGTTGGGGTCCGCGCTCGCGCAACAGCCTCCTCCCGGCGCGAAGCACAGCTTGCCGACGGGCAGGGCCGCTGCCGATTTCGTCAAGCGCGTAGGCTTGGCGCCATGCCTGGACTGCTCGTCGCCTGGTTATCCGTCTGGCTTCCATCGGCTACCGCAGGTGAGGCCGCTCTGTCGGAGCGCGGTTCCGACGAACCGCCTCTCGTCAGCCCGAGGCTGCGCTTCAGGCATTCGTCCACCCTCTTCATGTGCTCATTGGAGAGCTTGCCAATCGCCTTGCGCACCAGGGAACCGGGAACGGTCATCAGGAAGTCGAGGCGGACGAGGGAGGCAACCTTCAGTCCGGTCATTGAGAAGGCAGGATCGCTCGCCTCAACCCGGAACTCGTTCGGCGTCGGCTCCGCCGCGTGCTGCGACGTGATTGCCGCCAGCACCAGGTCTGCGGGGAACCGACGCCACGCAATGTGGTCGGAGATCACCAGAGCGGGGCGGACCTTCTGCTGCACGCCAGCCGCTGTCACGAACGGGTAGTCCACCAGGACGACCTGACCGCGCTCATACATCGTCGTTGTACAGGTCCTCCGCCGGATCGTCCCAGACCCTTGACAGGGCCGCCTGCTGCAACAGCAAGTCCGCCTCGCCCACGCTGCTCAGTGGTTGCCGCGGGCTCACCAGCCTCATCACCAGCATGTCCTCTTCGGCGGCGAGGAGCTTGAGCCTCATACCCGGCCCCAGATTCAGTCTCGCGTACGCTTCGGCGGGCAGAGCAAGATGCCCGTCGGCAGCGACTTCAGCCAACTGCGCTTCAGCCATCTTCCGGACCTCCAGTCCACGCCCCGTTCAGCGACCCCGATTGTACTCCAGCAGCCGTCGTTGCGCCACCCGTGCCTCCGCGCCAACCCGTGGGCTCGCACGGTGACAGCGCACGGCACGGCGTCGTGGGGAAGCCGGTCACCATTCCCGCCCGCCCCAGCACCTTGCGCGCCTGGGAGCACGGCGCCAACCCTCCCTCGGCCATCTGCGTCGTATGCTGCTGGTGATCGGCGACTCGCCTGGGGTGGTGCGACGTTGGGTCCCAGTGGGGTGGCGGCAACGGGGGGCATGCGCGGAGCGTTCGCCCTTCCGGTGTCCAGCCGGACTCCGAACGTTGCGAAGACAACGCCGCGTTCGGGTCCGTCCCCTCAGAACGCTGCCCTCCTGCCGCGAAGGACAGCTTGGCGGCGTTGCGAGCCGCTGGCCGTTCCGTCAAGCGCGTATGCTTGACGCGTTGCCGTCAGGTGATCGGTATCCCCTCGCGGCGAGCCATCTCGATCAGCGGGTTGGAGTCATCCTCCTGCCACTGACGCTCGCCGACCGCTACCGGCTCGATGCGGCTATCCGTCACTGCCCGCAATTGCCACAACAGGTCCACTTTCCGGTGATCGTACGGGCCGTCGAACTCCGCGGCGATCACCAGGATGTCAATATCGCTGTCCGGTCCCGCGTCTTCCCGCGAGAAGGACCCGAATAGGACCGCCCGGCTCGCACCGATGCCGGAGCGCCGCACAACCTGCAGGTAGTCTCGAACAGCACTCACAGCCGCTCGGTCAGCCATTCCACTACCTCCCGCGCCGCCTGCATCTCTCGCTTTGCCACTTCCAGCGTCGGTGGTGCCGACAACGTGCTTGGATAGCGCCCCTCAAGTTGGTAGCGGTCAAAGCGAGCGACAAACTCCCGGTGCGTCGCCGACAGGGCCAGTCCCGCGCTCTCTGCGAGCCGCAACAGGGCGTGCGTTCGCGGAGCCAGGTCCTGGATGGCGCGGCAGACGTGCGCCTTCAGCAGCTTCTCCAAAGCCAGATGCCCGAAGAACAGCCCGTGCCGCGTGCGGCCTCTGTCGACGAGTTCCTGCGCCACCTCCCAGTCCTCCTTCGCTCCGTCGCGCCAGTAGGCTACCTGCTTCTCAACGTCGATCATAGTACTGCGCTGTCCCTCTCGCGCCCATGGCCGTTGGAGCGCTGCCAGCATGACGGCGACTCCGGACCAAGTTGGGGATTGTAGCGCAGCCAAACACCAGCCGCAAGCCCCAGCACGTTGCGCGCGTGGGAGCACGGCGCCGAGGCTCCCCTGGGCATCGCGCGCCCGATGCTCCAGGCTGTGGACGACTCACCTGAGGCGGTGCGACGATGGCTCGCAGTGGGGTCCTGGCAACGGCCGTCAAGCGCGGAGCGGTCGCCCTTCAGGAGTCCGGCCGAAGCGGAAACGCCACGCAGAGAACGCCGCGTCTCCACCGTCGCCCTCGAACTGATGGAGTCGTTCTTCCTCAGCCACGGACTCCTCATCCCCGACGCTCTCATAGCAGCGACGGCGCGGGAGAACGGACTCGTTCTCTTCACCAGGAATGTGCGCCACTACCAGATGATCGGCGGTCTTCAGGCGCGGCGGCCGTACTGAGAGACCGGGCGTCACTGCGACGGCACTGCGCATTGGGTGGCCGGTGTCGGAGTAGACCACGCTCCGATGGTGCGTCGGGTGCGCGAAGTGAAGCGCGCAGATCTCGTGCCGAGACAGAACACGCTGCCGCGCAGTGCGTGAGTGTAGCTTTGACCCAGTGCATCGTCCCCATCCTCGATGGTGTGCTATGCCTCAGTCTCCTCGCCCTGGCACTCTCCGAGGTCCGTGGCCTCTGTGTCTGCCTCAGTGGTAGTAGCCTCGCTACTCTTTTCCGTTGGCGACATGGCAGGGGCAGGCGGCCTGAACGTGAACCCGTCAAGGGCGGGCGTCTCGTCGACCGTGAGCCCCACTGGCTGGACGAAACGCGACTCCCCAATGCGGTTCGGGATGTGCGCGCCCACGTTGTAGCAGTAATGCGTCTGCCCGTGCTTATCTACGATCCGTAGCTTGTGGTCAGGGATGAAGCACGCACCACTTCGGTCGGCCAGGTCGGAGTCCAGCCCGAACCGTAGCATATCGAGGGCTTCGTCGAGAAGCTCCTGGGGCCCGATCTCCGCTCCTTCATCGCCTGCCGCACGTCGTCCGAAGTCGCCCAAGAGGAGCTGCCCTGGTCGTGCGTCGGTGAGAACGCGGGCCAGGTAGTTCGTTGCTGGTCCCACTATGTACTGACTTATCGCGCGACCATCGCGCTGGATCCCCTGATCCTCGAACTGGTATATCTCGCCGACCGTGAACGCAGCTCGTATGCGGACAGTGCCTTCGCGTGGCTCCGCTCGGCGCTGCTCGATCACGCTCATGATCTGGAGGAGCAGGGCAAGCACAGCCGCGTCGCCATGCTGGCCGAACACGGAGTTCCAGATGTAGTAGCCGTCTCCCGTTGTGCTCCGGCAGAAGTCCAGCGGGAGTTCGTGCCCTGCCTCGTAATCAGCAGCCGTACTTGCGCCCTTGAGCCGCAGGTAAGCGCTGTGGGCTGCGCGGCTAAGGCTCAGCAACTGAGCCAGTTGACGCGGCGAGGTGGTGGTGGTGAAGCCACAGATGTCGACTAGCGCAACCCCGCGCTCAAGCCATCTCGCAGCCGCGTACTTGCTGCATATCTGTCGCAGCGCAACAATGTGCCACTTGTCGTGCGGATCCAGCCCCCGGACTGCGAGTGTGCGCACCTGTATGGCGCTGAACTTCTTGCGGAGGGCCTCCATCTGTCTCAGCGGAATAGACGCGCCGAAGTTGAACGAGTACTGCTTCGGCGTTTGCCGCATGAGGAATGCGACCACGTCCGGGAAGTTGTCGATAGTGCAGGTCATGAACCCCAGCTCCACGTCCTCAGGGCTGGAACTCGGCTTCCACCAGCCGTACGCAACCAGTACCCATAGGGCCGACTCCGTGGTTGTCTCCAGGAAATCGTCTACCTGTTCTTCCCATTCATATTCGTGCATCCCCCAAACCTCCTACGCAAACTGATTGCAGTGGTTACGACGCCGTCGCCTCACGGGCAAGACGGAACTACGCAATCGCCACCGTCTTCCCCTCCCCCTCCACCGCCCCCGCCGAGTTCTCGGCGCGGGTTTTGAAGTTGATAGTCTGGCCGGCGGCAAAGGGGCCGCTGGTTTGACCGGTCAGGACGACGGGCGTCGGGTGGCCGAAGTCCTCGTCTACGCCGATGATCTGGTAGAGCAGCGTCAGGCTCGTGGCGCGGCGGCCGCCGCCGGAGACGTAGGTGACGTGGACGGAGGTGCCCGTTTGGGTCAGCGTGTCGATCTCCAACGGCGTCGGCGGGGTGGTGCCGGTCTCGACGTCAATCAGGCTGAGGGCGTCGATCTCGGGGGAGCCGGCGGCGAAGTTGTTGGACCAGGCTTGGTACCAGCGTTTGTTCGCCCGGTCGACCTTGCGGACGTGGGCGCTCAACTGGCTCTTGAGCTGGCTCAGTTGCGCCCGTTCGTCGGCCACGGTCTGGAGCAGCGCCGGATGGTTGGTCAGCGCCGTCTGGAACTCGGCTACGGTGGTCCCGCCGACCTCGAGGGCGGGGAGCGGCGGCGTCATGGCGGCGCGCTTCTCATTGACGATGGTCCACAGCGAGACGAGCAACCGCGCCCGCTCCAGGTTGGTTTCCTGCGTCTCCGGGTAGACGGCGAACACGTCGTCCAACTCGCCGTGCAGGTCGTCGTCGGGCGGCAGGTTCGCGTCGATGACCTGTGGCGCCCGCATGTTGACGTCGTGGATGAACTCGTAGTTGCTGTCCCGCGTGATGGCGGCCAAGTCCACCACGTCCTGCTGCACGTCGCGGTCGTTGATCCTGGTCAGGATAGCCGCCACGTCGGCCGTATGGGACGCCAACGTCACCTCGCCCACCGTGAAGTCCGGCGCAAACGTCGCCCAGACCCCGAGCGTCTGCTGCCCGCGGATATGTGCGGACTCCCAGTATTCAGCCATGATGTGCTCCTTCTCGACCAGTCGCGAGAGCCACAGGTGCGGCGGATCCGAGCCTCTCCACAGCTTCCCCCAACGGGAGGACAGCGAGCTGCGCGTCCTGTGCGCCTGCCCCATTATACACGACGCGCCCCCGTGTTCCTCCTTGCGCCGGAAAAAGATCTCCGACCGCCGAGTGCGTCGCTCCGGCCGCCGAGCGACTGCGTCGGATGGCCTGATGAGGTGCTCCGACCGCTCCACGCGTCCCTCCGGCGACTTCTCGGCCGGCTCCGGCCGCTCTTCATGCGTCTCCGGTCGCCGGAGGCGCCCCAGGAGCCGTCCGAGCCTCCCAGGCAGCCGCCGGAGGTGCCCCCAAGTCACCGGAGGCGCCCATGAAGCGGCCGGAGACAATCGCGAACTCGCCGGAGGTGATCGAGGAAGCCGTCCGAGAAGCTCGCCAAGCCGCCGGAGACGCCGGCAAAGCGACTCCGGTTGCCGGCAGTTGCCTCTCCTCCCCAACCGCCCATGGTCTTTTGCAGCGTGCTCAGCCAACTGCCACCAGCACCTTCCGCGTCTCCCCCGACACGAACAGCCGGAACGCCTCATCCAGTCGGTCCAGCGGGAGGACGTGCGACACGAACTGCGCGGCGGTCACCTTGCCGTCCAACAGCCGCTGCTGGTTCTCGGCGAACTCGCTGACTGGGAAGTACCAGGAACGGACGAGGCTGTAGTCTTTGAGCATTGAAGTGGGGCAGGGGTGGAACGGCCAGTCTTCCCGCGGTTCGCCCAACATCACTACGGTTCCCCGCGGCGCAATGACGTTGACCGCCTGCGTCAAGGCGGCAGGCTGTCCGGCCACTTCAACGATCAGGTCGAGGTCTTCCAGGGCGGGAACCTCCTCGGGCCGAACGGGCGCCGCACCGAACTCCTCCGCTGCAGCGAGGCGGGAGGCGACGAAGTCGCTGGCGTAGGTCTCCCGCACGCCGAGAGACTGCAGCCCGGCCAGCACGCCCAGACCCAACGGGCCGCACCCGATGACCAGCGCGCGAGTCGCTTCCTCGGCATGGACGAGCCGAAGCGCGTGCCACGCCGTGCCGAAGGTATCCAGCAGGAGCACCGCCGCCTGGAGATCCACGTCAGGGTGGAGCGGCAGGAGGTTCCTCGCCGGCACCACCACGTAGTCGGCATAGCCGCCGTGCAGCGGCGGCGTCCAGCCCAGCAGTCCTCGCGAGCGCCGGCAGAGGTTGGTCGTCCCTTCCTTGCAGTACCGGCACTCGCCGCAGAACATCGACAGGTACACGGCTGCGCGGGTGCCCTCGGCGACGTCGCACCCGTTGGCGGCCACGACAGCACCGCTGACCTCGTGTCCGGGAGTCAGGTCCATCCCCCGCCGGTACGGCAGCCGCTCAGAGCCGCACAGGCCGCAATACGCAACCTCCACCAGCACCTCGCCGGGACCGGGCTCCGGCCGGGGTACGTCGATGATCTCAATGCGTTGGTTTCCTCGGAAGCGTGCTGCGCGCATATGTGGCTCCGCGGGGCATAGGGTAGCGGCTGGAAGACAGGCGTGAGCCGGTCGCCGTGCCCGGGGCGCTGTGTCAAGCCGACCGGCTGACGCCTACCTTCCACGTGCGCCGCCCCTACGCCTTCCCCGACGCTCCAAGCAGCTCCAAGTAGTAGCCGCACCGTTCGCGAAACGCTTCAGTCGCCGCTCTGGTGAACGCGAAGTAGGAGGCGCCTTCTGCCTTGGCAGTCGCACTCATGCGGTGGGCGGCTGTCTGGAACAGCTCGGTGGCGACGTTGATCTTGGCGATGCCGGCGGCAATCGCGTCGCGGAACTGCTCTGCCGAACAGCCGGTGCCACCGTGGAGAGCCAGCGGCAGTTCGACCCGGGCGCGGATCGCCCGGAGCAGTTCCAAGTCCAGACGCGGCTCGCCCTGGTAGACGCCATGGGCGGTGCCGATGGCAACGGCGAGGAAGTCCACCCCGGTCTCGGCGACGAACCGCTCCACGGCATCCGGGTCCGTGAAGCCTTTCCGCAGGCCGCCAAACGACTGGTACTCGCTGCCGCGCCCGACATGGCCCAGCTCGGCTTCGACGCACACGCCACTCGCGTGGGCGGCTTCCACGACCGCCCGGGTGTTGGCGAGGTTCTCCTCCAGCGGCAGCCGCGAGCCGTCGTACATCACGTCGGTGAACCCAACCGAGATCGCCTTCAGGCACTGTGCCACACTGCTGCCGTGGTCCAGCATCAACGACACCGGCACGGTGGCTTCCTCAGCGCGGACGCGCACGTAGGCTGCAAGCGCACGCGCGTTGGGTTGGTCCATCACCCCGGCGTACATCCCGATCATGACGGGGGCGCGTTTGTCCTCGGCCGCCGACAGCATACCCTCAGCGCTCTGCGTGTCGCAAGCATCGAAGAGCGGCACGGCATGCCGCTCGCGTTGTGCGCGCTTGAGTTCGTCGGCGATGGATACGAGCGGCATCCGGGTGGGGTCCTTTGGGGATGCTGATGTCAGATCTCAGATTCGAGATTGGAGGGTCCGGCCGGCGGGACACCAGCCCCCCGCGCTTCCAGAAATGCACACACTTCGCCAAACGTCGGGATCCCCCTGCGGCCGCCCAGCTTTGTGCAGGTGAGGGCCGACGCGGCGGAACTGAATGTCGCGATCGTCCGCAAGTCCCAGCCGTGCAGAAGCCCGACCAAGTAGGCGCCGTGGAAGACATCGCCGGCGCCCGTCGTGTCCACGACTTCCACGTCGAAGGCGGGCGTGTGGAACCGTTCGTCGGCAGTCACTGTGTAGCTGCCGTCTCTGCCTTCCGTCTGCACGACGCTCCGCGGGCCGCACCGCAGGGCCGCCTCACCCGCGGCCCATGGGTCGGGGCAGCCGGTCAGCGCGGGCGCGAACCCGGAGCCGCAAACGAGAATGTCTGTCGCTCCCACCAGAGCCCGCATCCGGTCCGACACCGGCCCGCGAGTGGCACCGGCGTCCAGCATCACTGTCTTCCCGGCTTCGTGCATCCACCGCGCCGCTTCCAATGCAGCGTCGCTGTGGAACCCGTCCAGATGCAGGTACTGAGCCGACGTCAGGTAGTCGCGATCCAGTTCGGCCACGGTGAGCGTCTGCGTGTCCAGTCCCTCGACTCCGGAGAACACGCGCTCCCCCGTCTCCTCATGCACGTAAACGAGGATAAGCTGCTTCTCCGGCGCGCCGCGACGCACCAACCGGCTGAGGTCGACGCCGCTGCCACAGAGCGACCGCAGCTTCAGCTCCCCACACTCATCGATGCCGGCTGTGCCCACGTAGCCGACCCGCGCGCCCAGCCGCGCCGCCGCGGTGCACGCGGTACCGACCGGGCCGCCACCTTCCAGACGGAACGCTCCGAGCCGGCCGGGGTGCTCCCACGTGGGCATGTCCTTCAGCCGCATCAGCACATCGAGCGTTGCCAGTCCGAGGCCGACGATGTCCATGTCACTTGCCCTTCGGCGGAAACACCTCAAACTCCCAGATCGTCGGCGCAAAGGTGGCCTCCAGGATATGTAGCCGAACGTACCGCGCCGTCACCGGCAGGAAGTCAGCCGCGAACAGCTTCCCGGCATTGGTGCCTTCATACGCAACCAGCCAGTCCTGCTCCTTCGCAGACCGGTACTCCAGCCGGAACTTGGTGAGCCGTGGCTCCAGTTCTGAGATGCCGAGGTTGCCGATCTCGTACTCCTGCAGCAGGTCGACCTCCAGCCAGCACTCGCGCGTTTCGTCCGAAGTTGCCCAGCGGGTGCTCGGGTCGTTATCGACAGCCTTGTCGCCGCCGAAGACAGTTCCGGCCGGATGCACGTTGGAGGCTTCCGCGGGCTTGTGCGCCGTCAGCGAGGGCTTGGGCCAGTTCTCGTCGCGGGGGCACAGGTACAGGCCGAACTCCGCGATGGCCGGGCACACTTTCGCTGCTTCAACGACCAACCGCACTTTGCTCGCGGTGGTTCGCGGCAGTCGGATCAAGCTATTGTGGCCGATAACCGTGCCGTGGCCCAGCGTCGTCCACGCGCCGTCCACCTCCGCCTCGACCCGGTACTGCTCGACGCGCTCGCCCAACGGGAGGGCTTCCTGCACGTTGACGACGTTGAACGTGGCCGGCTTCGGCAGGTCGATCTCCAGCCAGCCCTCGGTCGTCGCGTCGTCAGTGGCCCAGTAGGTCTCGAGGCTGCCGTCCAGCACTTGCTGCGCGCCGAACTGCTCGTCGCCCCCGCGCACGGCGCTGGCTTTCACGGCTGCGCCGGCCGCCAGATTGGTGCCGAACGTCTCGTTCAGCACCTGGCGGAACTCACGTAGCCGCTCCGCGTCGGGGTCGGCTAACAGACCGCGACGGGCGGGCGGCACGTTGAGCAACAGGACGCTGTTGCGGCCGACCGACTTGAAGTAGAGGTCCAGCAGGTGGTCGAGCGACTTCACCTGGCCGTCCTGGCTGGCGTGGTAGAACCACCCCGGGCGAATGGACACATCGCATTCCGCCGGATACCACACCTTCTTCTCGGCGCGGGTCTGCACGCTCGATTCGCCGGGTCGTGCCACGCCCGACTCATTGCCGACCCAGCGCACGTCGGGCCCGCAGATGGCGATGATTGCCTGCGGGTTGTGCGCGTAGACGGTGTCGTGGAAGCTGTTCCAGTCGTACTCCTGGCGTTTGCCGTTGGGTCCCTCGCCGCACGCCCCGTCGAACCAGACTTCGTCGATGGCGCCGTACTGGGTCATCAGTTCCGTCAACTGGTTGCAGAAGTACTCGTTGTACTTGGGCGAATCGCCGTACACCGGTTGGTTGCGGTCCCACGGCGAGAGGTACAAACCGGCCTTCAGCCCTTCCGCCCGGCACGCTTCGGTGAACTCGCGGACGACGTCGCCCTTGCCGTCTTTCCACGGGCTGCGCTTGACCGAGTGCTCTGTGTACTTCGAGGGCCACAGGCAGAACCCGTCGTGGTGCTTGGCTGTGAGGATCGCAAGCTTGAAGCCTGCTTCTCTCGCCACGCGCGCCCATTGGCGGCAGTCGAGTTCCGTCGGGTTGAACACGGCTTCGTCTTCGGTGCCTTCACCCCACTCCCGGTCCGTGAACGTGTTCACCCCAAAATGGAGGAACATCGTCAGCTCCATGCGCTGCCACGCAAGTTGCTGAGGCGAAGGCACGGGGAGCACCGGATCGGGAGGCGTTGCGTGCTGGGCAGCCGCGGCGGTGGCTGCGGCCAAGGTGAGTGAGATCAGCGGGCCGTTGTTCATCGACTTGCTCCTTCTATCACCCCGCGCAGCCACTGGCGGAGCCGCGTCCGTTCGGGAATGTCGCGCAGCACCCACGAGTCGGTGTGGTTGCGGTACGGCAACGGGACGAAAGCGAAGGGGGCCTCGACGCCGGTGGACTTCAGGTACGCCTCCGTTTGGGCGACGGAGCCTTCCTGGCTGAGCCACTGCGGTCTGCCCTTCAACCGGTGCAGCCGCTCCAGTGCCGACGCGCGGTCGTCCGCCGGGGCGCCCCAGGTGCGCACGCCGTCGTAGTGGCTGTGGGCAATGAACGCACACCACAGGCCGGCGATCTCGTCGTCGTGCAGGCCGAGGTAGTTGCAGGCGATGGCCCCGCGCGAAAAGCCGCACAGCACAACCTTCGCCGGATCGCCACCGTATTCCCGGCAGACAAGCCGCACCGTCTCCTTGCAGTAACCCACAGTCGCTTCGGTCCCGCCCCACCACTGAAGCTGGTTCTGCCTGTGGTCTTTGCTGACGTAGGGCAAGCAGGCCCAGACGAATCCCTGCCCGCCGCAGAGTCCGTAGCCCAGGTTGCAGTCTTCCACCTTGCCGGTGCACGTGTCGCCGTACTTGTTCTGGTACGGCCCGTTGCCGGCGTACTCGACGATCACCGGGTAGCGCCCGCCAGGCTGCCAGTCGGTGGGCAGGTAGAGCGCGTGGTGCACGTCGGTGCCCGCGTACTCGGCCAGAACCTGCCGCACGCGCTTGCCCGGAGCAGGATCGCCCAGCGCTATCGGCGGAGTGACGAGGTCGGGCTGGATCACGCGAAGGTCCGGGAGTTCTGCGGCCATGGTGTGGATTCCGACGAAGAGAACGGCAAGGAGCGCCGTGGCGGTCGTTGGCATCTGGTGGAACCTCACAAGCGCCAACGTGTTCGTGGTTCGTCGCGTGGCCCCTTCCGGTCGCGGGCCGAGGTGGAGGTGATGCCGGCCTGCAGGGCCGCATGCCCCCGTAAGGTGAAGCTCCAGCTTTACCCTACGAGGCGATTGCATGGAGAGAACGTGAAGGGATTCCGAGACCGGTCCCCGAACTACAGCCTCTGACGCGCAGCCTCCGAACCGGCTGCACCGAGAACGCGACAGGCGGAGACAGGGACATGCTTCTGGAAGGCAAAGTAGCGATTGTGACAGGAGGCGGCCGGGGGATTGGCGCCGGGATTTCGCGGGTGTTGGCCGGCGAAGGGGCGGCGGTGGCGGTCGTCTACGTGGCCGACAGGGACGCAGCCGAGGAAGTAGCTGCCGGGATCGTGAAAGGCGGCGGCCGCGCTCAGGCTTTCGAGGCCGACGTGCGCGAGGCAGACGCCGTGCAGGCGATGACCGACGCTGTCGTCGGCGCCTTCGGCCGGGTCGATGGGCTCATCAACAATGCCATCGGCGGCCGGCAGGACGGCTCCTTCGAGGAGATCTCCTGGGACAACTACACCAACATGCTGGACTTCGGCTGCAAGGCGGTGTTCAACACCGTCAAGGCGGCGCACCCGGTCATGAAGCAGCAGGGCGCCGGCCGCATCGTCAACATTGTCACCGAGTTGTGGAACATGGGCAGCGCCAACTGGTCCGCCTACCTGGCCGGAAAGGGCGCCATGGTCGGCATGTCACGGTCGCTGGCGAACGAGTTGGGACCGGCCGGCATCACCGTCAACATGGTCGCGCCCGGTTGGATGCTCACCGACAAGGTCGACCCCGAGTCGGAGGGATCGAAGCGGTTCGGCCAATCGCTTCCCGTGCGCTGGCACGGCACCGGCGAGGAGATCGGCAAAGCGTGCGCCTTCTTCCTCAGCGACTTGGCGAGCTACGTCACGGGCGCGTACCTCCCCGTCTGCGGCGGCCGGATTACGCAGATGGGAGCCTGAGGGATTTTGGATTTCGGATTTGGGATTTTGGGGCGCGAACCTCAAGGAGATCACACAGATGTCTGATCGAGTCGGGATGGGAGTTGTTGGCGCCGGCAGCATCGGCATTCGCGCGGCGTTGCAGCACCTTTGTCTGGAGGATGTACAGGACCGCACCTGGTTGGCGGCGGTCTGCGATCCAGTGCCTGGCCGGGCGCAGGCGGCGGCGGAGCGGTATGGGGTCGCGCATGCCTACGAGCGCTATGAGGATCTGCTGGAAGACGCGGGCGTCGACGCGGTGACCCTGGGCTCGCCCATCGGCGTTCACTACGAGCAGGGACTGCTGGCGATCCGCGCCGGCAAGCATGTGCACTTCAACAAGACCATGACCACTACCGCGGCGCAGGCCACCGAGCTGATCGACGAAGCCGCCGCCCACGACGTGAAGCTGGTCGCCTCACCGGGGCAGATGCTGCGCCCGCTGAACCTGCGCATTCGCAAGCTCATCCAGGAGGGCGCGCTCGGTCGCCTGGCCTGGGCCGCCACCGGCGCGGCGTTCGGGACCTACCACGAGAACGAGGGCGTTCGGCAGGGCGACGATGTGCTCAGCAACATCAATCCGGCGTGGTACTGGCGCAAGCCCGGCGGCGGGCCCCTGTGGGACATGACTGTTTACGGATTGCACTCGCTAACCGGCATCCTCGGCCCCGCCAAACGCGTCACCGGCATGTCCGGCGTCGCCGTGGCCGAGCGCGAGTTCCAGGGGCAGGTCTATCCGTGCGACGCCGACGACAACACGTTCCTGGTGCTGGACTTCGGCGACAACGTGTTCGGCTTCGTCTACGGCGCCCTGGCCGGCATGTTGAGCAGCTTCGGTCAGGCGACGATCTTCGGCACCCGCGGCAGCATCAGCGGCGGCACCCTCAACGGCCAACCAATCGACTACCCCGGCCGCGAGGAAGTAGAAGCCTCCAGCGCCGGCGACAACATCCTGCTCCCGCACGTGGTCGGTCCCCACCGCGAGATGGGCGAGTCACACGTGTTCGAGGACATCATGCAGCTTGTCGACTGGGCGCGCGAAGGGAAGCCCAGCCTCGCCACAGCCGAGCACGCCCGCCACGTCATCGAGATCTTCGAAGCCGGCTACCGGGCGGCGGAGACCGGCGAGACGCAGACCCTGACCACGACGTTCGAGCCGCCGGACGGCGCCTGAGCGTCCCGGACCGGCCGACTCGTCACAAGGAGGACTGGTGGTGCCGATATGAGACGACGCGACTTCCTGAGGAACAGCACAGCCGCCCTGAGCGGAGCGGCCCTGGCTGGCAGTGCCGGACGTGGTCGGACAGAGACCGGTCGGAAGCCCGACATCCTCTTCTTCTTCGTCGAAGACGTGAGCCCCAAGCGCTTCGGTTGCTGGGGCAACAAGGTGTGCCGGACGCCGAACATCGACAAGCTGGCGGCGTCCGGCGTGCGGTTCGACCTGGCGCACACCAACGCCGCGCCGTGCAATCCGTCGCGGACGGCGCTGCTGACCTGCCGCCGCCCGGAGAGCACTGGCGTCTACGGGAACAACCACGATTGGCGGAAGATGATCCCCGGCGTGCTCACCATGCCGCGACACCTCAAGGACAACGGCTACCAGACCGTACGCATCGGGAAGGTGTTCCACGGTGGCTTCGAGGACGACGCAAGCTGGAGCCGGGTCATCAACCCCCGCGAAGGCCTGCCCGAACCGAAGAACCGACGCCGCCCGCTGAAGGGTCCCGGCGTCGAGTTCGCCATGCGCCGGGCGCGCGAAGGAGACGCCGCGAAGCCGCTGGCTGGAGAAGGCGCCTCCGGGTCGCCGTTTATGTGGGGACCGTCCGGGCAGACCGACGACGAGATGCTGGACGGCATGGTCGCCGCCCAGGCGATCAAGGTGCTGGAGCAGAAGCAGGACAGACCGCTGTTCCTCGCCATCGGCGAGCACGCGACCCATCTGCCGTTCACCGCGCCGGACAAGTACTTCGACCTGTACCCGCCGGAGAAGATCGAACTCCCCGAACCGCCCCCACGCCCGAAGGATCGAGTCGGCGCCGACCAGAAGGCGCTGACGCAGGAGACTTGGCGCGAGGTCATCGCCGCCCAGTACGCCTGCCTCAGCTTCGTCGACGCCCAGGTCGGCAAGGTGCTGGACGCGCTGGAACGCACCGGTCGCGCCGGGAATACCATCGTCATCTTCTGGAGCGACCACGGGTTCTCGCTTGGCGAGCACTACCTGTGGCGCAAGGGCCCGCTCTACAACGAGTCGGCGCTGCTGGCGCTCATCATGAGAGCCCCGGGCGTCACGAAGCCCGGCTCCGTCTGCAAGCGCCCGGTCGAGTCGGGCGACCTCTTCCCGACTCTGTTCGACCTCTCCGGCATTCCCCAGCCCGCTGGCATCGAAGCCTTCAGTATGCTGCCCCTGCTGAAGGACCCGTCCCGACCCTGGAAGAAGGGCGCAATCACCTGCCAGGGTCCCAAGGGCCGCAGCCTCTGCACGGAGCGCTACCGCTACACCGAGTACGCCGGCGAACCCGACCGGACCGAGCTGTTCGACCACGACGCCGACCCCGGCGAGCACAAGAACCTGGCGAGAGACGCCACGCGCGCCGACGTGGTCAGGGAGTTGAGCGCGCTGCTCAAGGGCGGGTGGAAGGCGTGTTTACCGGCGGCGGGGTGAGGGCGCGAGCGGTGCGCGCGTTGCGGGTGGACGATCGGTGCGCTACAATCCGGCGCATCTCGGTGTGGACACCCATTACTCTCAC
>Ga0210029_1000952_pt1 | contig 17831 bp, 19 predicted proteins | sample CryGeymeta201521_FD_183985 | JGI IMG/M metagenome (GOLD analysis project Ga0210029, IMG submission 183985) | Groundwater microbial communities from Crystal Geyser aquifers in Utah, USA - Crystal Geyser metaG 2015-21 (SPAdes) (version 2) | ecosystem: Environmental > Aquatic > Deep subsurface >... | reverse complement strand
AAAGTTACATCGGTTATTGCTAAAATTGCGGCTTTACCCACAAATCCAACCACTTCTGATTTAGCTTCTATCCAAGCTGAAATTGCGGCTATTCTTATTGAACTCCAGTCAATTCAAGCGGCTCAACCAACGCCTCAGGGCGTGGCTCTCGGCTTCAATTTTGTTCGACCTCTTGCTCTAGGACTTAGACACGCTGATGTGAGCAATCTTCAACAAGCTCTCAAAACCGATTCATCTGTTTATCCCGAAGGATTAGTAACCGGCTATTTTGGCTCAATGACTTTGAAAGCCGTACAGAAATTCCAGGGAAAATATGGTATCGCCAGTCCCGGCGTTCCTGGCTATGGCAATGTCGGACCGGCAACCAGAGCGAAATTGAATGCGTTGTACGGAAGCAAGTAAAAATTTCTGAAACTAAAAAACCGCCCCCGCTTAGCGGGGGCGGTTTTTTTAGTTACTTTACTTGACTAAATGCGTTTTACCAGTATAGAATACGTAAAATTTGTTTCTTAATAATTTAAGAAGAGGAGGATGCTATGTCTAAAGATAAGATTGGGATTATAGGAGTCGGAGTTCTGGGTGGCGCGATTAAATCGTATTACGAGCGGGATCGCAAGGTTTTCTGTTATGATAAGTATAAAAATATTGGTTCAGTGAAAGAAGTTAATAAAGCCGATTGGATTTTTGTTTGCGTTCCGACTCCCCGCGGGAAAAATGATGAATGCAACATTTCAATGGTTGACGAGGCTATCGGTTATATTACCGACAGCAAAATCATAATTATTAAGTCAACCGTGCCGCCATTTACTACTGACGAATTTCAAAAAAAGTATCCGCGTCACAAACTTTTATTCAGCCCTGAATTTTTGACTGAAAGGCGAGCTTATGAGGATTTCCGCTCGCCAAAATTACGGATTGTTGGTTACACTGATTACAGTAAAGTGGCTGCGAAAATTGTTTTAGAAACACTGCCGTCCGCTCCTTTTAGCAGGGTGATGCCGGCAACGGCTGCCGAAATGTTCAAGTATGTTAGAAATTGCTATCTGGCGACAAAAAATTCGTTTTTCAACCAGATTTGCGATTTGTGCCGGCAAACCGGCATTGATTACCTACTCATAAAAGAATGCGCCGAAGTCGACCCTTGGATTGGGCCGGAGCATCTTAATATCTGGCAAGACAACAAACGCGGTTACAATGGAAAGTGTCTTCCGAAAGACACCGAAGCGTTTTTGAAATGGGCTAAGGATAATAGTGTTGAATTAAGCCTTCTGGCTGAGAGTATAAAATATAATTCTAATCTTTTTGAAGCGCAAAATATTAAAAAAGACAGTTAATCCCGCATTGCGGGATTTTATTTTTTATGATAAACTGATAATAATTAAAAAATTAAATATAAATATATGGATGAACAAAATAACAAATTTTTAATACCGGCGGCTATTATTTTGGCCGGCGTTATAATCGCGGTGGCGACAATCTATTCTGTCAAAAGGCCTTCATCAAATACGGCTGGGGATAATGGCAAAACTGCCGCTATTGCCGCTTTACCTCAAGTTTCTTCAAGCGATTTTGTTTTAGGAGACCAAAACGCGCCGATAACAATAGTGGAATACAGCGATTTTCAATGCCCATTTTGCGGCAAGTTTTTTAAAGAAACCGAATCAATGCTTCGGGAAAAATACATTAAAACCGGAAAAGTTAAATTTATTTATCGCAATTTTGCCTTTCTGGGTCAGGAATCGCTTTGGGCGGCCAACGCGGCCCGCTGCGCCGGTGAACAGGATAAATTTTGGCAATATCATGATTATCTTTATGGTAATCAAAGTGGAGAGAATCAAGGCGCTTTCAGTAAGGATAACTTAAAAAGTTTTGCAACAGCGCTGGGGCTTGATAAAGAAAAATTCGGCGCTTGTCTTGATTCTGAAAAATATACTGATTTAATTCAAAAAGAAACTAAAGCCGGCGCTGAAGCCGGAGTCCAGGGCACGCCAGCAAACTTTATTAATGGAACGCTTTATCCCGGCGCTTTGCCAACCGCCACTTTCACCCAAATTATTGACGATAAACTCAATAAGAAATGAAACTTTATTGATTCTAAGAATCGAGGAATCCGCCGAAGGCGGAGGGAGGATTCTTAGAATCAATAAAAGGAATCAATAGAACTATATGCCAAAAATTACAATCTATACCACCCCGGAGTGCGCGTACTGCAAATTGACCAAAGATTTTTTTAGGCAAAATAATATTTCTTATGAAGAAAAAGATGTTTCAGTTGATGATGAAACTCGTGAAGAAATGGCTGCGAAATCTGGTCAGTTAGGTGTGCCGGTAATTGATATTGATGGTAAAATTGTCGTTGGCTTTGACGAATCGGCGATAAAGGAATTATTAAAACTATAAGTAACGACGTCGGACGTCGTAGCATTATTAAGTGAAGCATATGTACGATTTAATCATCATCGGCGGAGGGCCGGCCGGCGCGGCAGCCGGAGTTTATTCAGCTCGTAAAAAATTAAAGACCTTGATTATTGCCGAAAGTTTTGGTGGACAATCAATTGTTTCCGACAGCATTGAAAATTGGATTGGCGTAAAAAAAATTACCGGTCTGGAATTTGCCAAGATGCTTGAGGCGCATATCAGAGCACAGGAAGGGATTGAAATAAAGACGCCGGAAAAAGTTATCTCTGTAGAATTTCTTAATGGAAACAATGTTGGAAATGTTGGAAACCGAGCTTCTAACACTAATGGGTATGAAGTGGCGACGGACAAAGGAAATTTTTACCAGTCAAAAAGTCTGATTGTGGCTTCCGGCGGTCGGCGGCGCCATCTTAATATTTTTGGCGAGGACAAATTTGAGGGCAAAGGCGTCTCCTATTGTTCAACTTGCGATGCTCCTGTTTTTAGAAATAAACTGGTTGCCGTTATCGGCGGCGGCGATGCCGGCCTAGAAACCACAATCGATTTGATGCCGTATGCCAGTAAAATTTATTTGATAAGCAATAAAGAATTATTGACTGGCGATCCTTTAAACCAAGAGGAAATAAGAAAATCAGATAAAGTAAGTGTTATAATGAATGCTGATACCCAAGAAATTTTAGGTGATAAATTTGTTTCCGGTTTGAAATACCTTGATAAAAATGATAATCAAGTTAAGGAGTTAAAAGTTGAAGGCATTTTTGTTGAAATTGGTTCGGTCCCAAATTCTGAATTTATTAAAGATTTGGCGGACACGAATCAGAAAGGAGAGATTATTGTTGATCATAAAACCGGCGCAACTTCTCGTCCCGGGATTTTTGCGGCCGGCGATGTAACCGATGAAATTTATAAGCAAAACAACATTTCTGCCGGGGACGCAGTCGTCGCTGCTCTCTCGGCATACAATTATTTACTTAACATTAAAAAACAATGAAAACAAAAATAGCAATTAATGGTTTTGGCCGCATTGGCAGGGTATTTTTCCGCTACGCTTTCGGTCATCCCGATTTAGAAATCGTCGCTATAAACGACATTGGGACTCCGGAAAATTTAGCGTATCTTTTGAAATATGACACGGTCTATGGCCTTTATGATAAATCAGTTGAAATTAAAGATGGCACATTGGTTGTTGATGGCAAAAAAATAAAGATGATTCGGGAAAAGGATCCGGGTCTCTTGCCATGGAAGAAGATGGATATTGATATTGTTGTTGAATCAACGGGCGTTTTTGAATCACATGAAGAAGCCGCGCCTCATTTAGCTGCCGGCGCGAAGAGAGTGGTTATTACCGCACCCGCAAAAGATGAAATAACGCCAACCTCAACGCCTAATGTCGGAGAAGAATTTTTAAAATTAGACAAAATAACTTCCAACGCTTCTTGCACCACGAATGCGGCAACGCCAATAATGGCGGTGATGTCAAAAAATCCGGGGATTAAGAAGGCTGTTCTAAATACCGTTCATGCCTATACGGCGTCACAAGGATTAGTTGACGGTCCGGACAAAAAAGATGATTACCGGAGAGCCCGGGCCGCTGGCCAAAATATTGTTCCTTCAACAACCGGCGCCGCCATAGCGGCCACAAAAGCCCTGCCGTCACTTAAAGGAAAATTTGATGGGATTTCTTTAAGAGTGCCGGTGATTTGCGGTTCAATAATGGATTTTACCTTTATTGCCAACCGTCCCACTTCGGTTGAAGAAATTAATTCTATTTTTAAGAAAGCGGCAGCCGAAAAACAATGGCAGGGAATTCTGGCGATTACCGAGGAACCGCTGGTTTCAAGCGATATTCTTAAAAATCCTCATGGCTCTATTGTTGATCTCCTTATGACAAAGGTTATTGATGGCGATTTGGTGAAAATCTTAGCTTGGTATGACAACGAATGGGGGTATGCCTCAACTCTTCTCAAACATGTTTTGGCGGTTAGTAAATTATTATGAATAGAAAAACAAAAATTATCATTGTGATAGTTTTAGCTGTTATTTTGGTTTTGGCCGGATATTTTGGTTATAAAAAATATTTCGATAAACCGAAATTAGAAAATAAAAATTTGTCCGATATAACAGCTTTACCTCCTGATAATTTAATTGCTCCCGCAGCGATTACCGGATTTAAACTTTATAAAAATATTGACTTCGGTTTTGAAATTCAATATCCCAATACTTGGGCAGTCATTGAAGAAGATATTGTTAATGTCAGGGGCGAAAACACAAAAGGATTTTTCTTTAAAAAGCCTAATAGTGATTTGCGTTTTGCAATTTTGCCGAGAGATGGCTTAAGCTATGGGTTGCCTAACAATGGAACATCCAGTCAAGTTTTCATCGGCGGTTCTCTCGGAGCCCAGAGCAAATGGACTCTGCCGGATGGCCGTCGGCTTTGGCTGATTCATCCTCAATACGGCTTGTTTAATTGGTTGCAAGACATTGGGAGAATTGATATTCTATCAAGCGCCACTGATCCGGCAGGCGACATTAAAGTTTTTGAAGAAATGTTAAATAGTTTTAAATTAGCAAAATAAATATCCTATATTCGCTTTCACGCTTTTCTCGTTCGCCCCAGCGTGGCGAACGAGAGGGTTCGCCCTCGCTCTTGCTTCGCAAACCATGCCCGCTCGGGCTCACAACCCGCTTTAAAAGCGAATATAGGATATTAAGAGATAAAATTATTAAATAAAAATAAAAACAGCAACAACGTACAAGTGTTTTTCTGAAGCTTCCGAAGGCATTTTAGCATGGTTTCAAATACAAAGTATTTGAATAAAATACCTGAGGCGGACAATGAGCCCCGCGCTGGCGGGGCGAGTGCGCGAAGAAAAATATTTGTGCGTTGTTGAATAAGTCAACAAAATATGTTATACATCGGCGCGGATCACAGGGGATATAAATTAAAAGAAGCTCTTAAAATTTATTTGCGAGAGTTGAATTACGTTTGGGAAGATTTGGGGGCTAAAGAATTGAATCCCAATGATGATTATCCGGATTTTGCCTTGGCAGTGGCTAAAAAGGTGGCGGAAAATCCTGAAGAAAATCGCGGCATTTTGATTTGCGGCTCCGGTGTTGGCGTTGACATTGTCGCCAACAAAATAAAAGGCATCCGTTCGGCGCTGTGTTTTGATGTTAAACAAGCCCAGATGAGCCGCAATGATGATAATGCAAATATTTTATCGCTTTCAGCCGATTTTATTTCAGAAAGTTTGGCAAAAGAAATCGTGAAAATATGGTTTGAAACGCCTTTTCCCGGTCTTGAACGCCACGCAAGAAGAATTGAGAAAATAAACAAAATAGAAATAATATAAACCATTTTCCTTGCGCGCTCGTCCCGCCAGCGCGGGATTCGCTGTCCGATGAAAGCGTTTTATTCAAAATACGTATTTAGAAGCGATCGATTTTAAACACGTATTTTGAAACCATGCTAAAACGCTTTCATAAGCTTCGGAAAACGATTTATATTATTTCTAACGAGGCGGTGAAAAGGGGACAAAAAACGGCTAAATCGCTGATTTAGCCGTTTTTTTCACTTTCTTTTTGTATCCCACAACATTCCAACATTCTTAAGAATGTTGGAATGTTGTTATTTTACGAATTCTTTCAAAATTTCAAAATCCTTTTTAAGGATTTCCATTGTGTTGTTGTTATAAATCGCAACAGCCGGATGATATAAGGGAATTATTTTTATTTTCCCATAAGAAGTTTCGGTGGAAAAAATTTTTCCGTGAATTATGCTAATTGACTTTAATTCGGACTCAAATCCGAATTTTTTCATTATGTAAGCCATTGAAAAACGGCCGAGCGTTGCAATTACTTCCGGTTTTATTATTTCAATCTGCCGGTCCAAAAACGGCGCGTAATATTCAATTTCTTCTGGCAGAGGATCTCTATTAAATGGCGGCCGGTCTTTGACAATGTTTGTTACATAAATTTCTTTTCGGTCGATGCCGATAGAAGCTAGTAGTTCATCCAAAACTTTTCCAGCCGCGCCGCAGAAAGGCCGGCCGGTTAATGCCTCATTCTTTCCTGGCGCCTCGCCAATGAACAGTATTTTGGCATAATGGCTGCCTTCACCGATAACCGGGAAAAATTTATTTTTTATTCTGAAATTATAAAGAGGCGAATTTTTAGCATTCACAATCTCGTCTTTTATTTTTCTCAATTGTTCGGTGCGATTATTCATCTTCTGAAATTATATACTGATTTTTAATATTTTACAGCTATTAAGATTTAAGTTTAATCAGTTTAAAATAAATGCTATAGCATTTATTTTAAACAAGTTGCAAAAAATTTTGTTGATTTATTCTTTTGTTGTAAAATGAAAATAGGTTTCCATTTTTTATGAACGGTCAAAATCAAAACGGACACATTGAACCAAAGAAATTTTTATTTGTTTCGCTTGAAAGTTTGAGCGGCGATTTGGCGTGGCAATTAATTAAAGAAGGCCACGAGGTTAAAGCATATATTAAAGATAAACATGATGCTGATGTTTATAATGGTTTTATAGAAAAAGTTGATAATTGGGAATCATACAAAGATTGGGCTGATGTTATTGTTTTTGACGATGTGGAATTTGGCGAGATTGCCGACAAGTTAAGGAAAAATAGTAAATTAGTTATCGGCGGAAGCGTTTATACTGACAATTTAGAAATGGATCGCGATTTCGGCCAAGTTGAAATGAAGAAATATGGAGTTAATATTTTACCCCAGTGGCAATTCTCCAATTATGATGAAGCCATTGAATTTATTGAAAAAAATCCGGAGCGTTATGTTTTTAAGCCCAGCGGCAATACACCATCCGCTGGCAAGGGGCTTCTATTTATAGGCCAAGAAGAAGATGGAAAAGATTTATTAGAGTTATTAAGACAAAATAAAAACGTTTGGCAAAAAAAGGCGCCGATTTTCCAACTTCAGAAGTTTGTTTCCGGTGTTGAGGTGGCGACTGGAGCTTTCTTTAATGGTAAAGATTTTATTCTTCCTATTAATGTAAATTTTGAACATAAGAGGGTTTTTCCGGGCGACATTGGACCGCTTGCAGGCGAGATGGGCACTCTGATGTTCTGGAGCGAACCAAATAAATTGTTTAAAATGACTCTTGAAAAAATGAAGCCGGCCTTAGTTGAATCCGGATACATCGGCTATATTGACTTAAATTGTATTGTAAATGGCAAGGGGGTTTATCCTTTGGAATTTACTGCGCGATTTGGTTATCCGACCATTCAAATTCAATCCGAAGGGATAACGACGCCGGCTGGCGAGTGGTTGTATAAACTGGCAAGCGGCGAAAGTTTTGAATTAAAAACTAAAAGAGGTTTTCAAATCGGCGTACGAATTATGGTTCCATCTTATTTGGTCAGTTCGAAAGACAAAGGAACGGTGGAAATGTATCACGACTTACCGATTCTTTTTAAAAAGCCTGATAATCTGGAAGGGATTCATATTGAAGATGTGAAATTAGAAGATGGAGTATGGCGAATAGCCGGAGTATCGGGCTGTCTTTTGGTTATTACAGGTTCGGGTACTACGGTTAATGAAGCGAGGCAACAGGTTTACACGAGAATAAAAAATATTATGGTTCAAGATATGTTTTATCGCACCGACATTGGTTTAAAATGGAATATTGACAGCGACAGGCTTCAAACCTGGGGATATCTCTACTAAAATTTCTAATTTCTAATTTCTAATTTCTAAATAATTCCCAATGATAAAATCAATAAAAGAATTGGGGGAAAAAGAGCTTTATGGGAAGAAAATTCTGCTTCGGGTTGATTTTAATGTGCCGATAGAGAACGGGAAAATTTCAGAAACGTATCGTATTAAAGCAAATAAAGAAACAATAAATTTTTTAATAAATCATGGCGCTGTTATAGGTTTTGTAAGCCACATTACAGCTATAGATAGTTTTGGGCCGATTTCAAACCAGATAAAAGAGGTTTTGGGCGTTGATTTTAATTTCGTGAGCGATTGCGTTGGCGAATCGGTTGAAACCAGTTTAAACAGCGCCAAACCCGGCGATACTTTTTTATTGGAAAATGTCCGAAAATACGAGGGCGAAGAGAAAAATGACATTAACTTTGCTGAAAACTTAGCTAAGCCGTTTGATTTATATATTAATAATGCTTTTTCGGCGTCTCACAGAAATCATGCCTCGCTTGTCGCCATAACTAAATTTTTGCCTTCTTACGCCGGATTTTTGCTTGTAAAAGAAATTGAAAAGTTAAGCAGCGCGCTTAATATGCCTGAGGGAAGAAAAACCTTAATTTTGGGAGGAGCTAAAATTGAAACTAAAGTTCCGGTTATAAAAAACTTTCTGGACAAAGCTGAAAATATTTTAATCGGCGGCGCTATCGCCAATGTTTTTTTGAAAGCAAAAAACATTGATATAAAAAAGTCCCTGACCGATGATAATTTTTTGCCGGAAGCTAAAAAACTTCTTGAAAAAAATTCCCACATTATCATTCCGGAGGATTATGTTATGGCAGATGAATTGATTCTTGATATTGGGTCAAAGACTATTGATGAGTTTAAAGAAATAATTTCCAAATCCAAAATGATTGTTTGGAACGGTCCGCTTGGGAAAGTTGAAGAGGAAAAATTTTCCATTGGCAGTAAGAAAATATCCGAGGCAATTATAAGTTCCGGCGCTTTTTCTGTTGTTGGCGGCGGCGACACGATCGCATTTTTGGAGAAGCTGGCATTGATTGATAAGTTTGATTATGTTTCCCCCGGTGGGGGAGCAATGTTGGAATTTTTAGCCGGGAATAAGTTGCCTGGCCTTCTTGCTTTAAGATATGAATAAAATCTTTAAATGGATTGTTTTTATTGCCGTATTTGTTTTGGCGGCATTTTTTATTTTGGTTGTGATTTTGCGGTTTTATCCCAGGAACAAAAACTATTTCGGCGGTCAAACTTATAACGAATTGAAACTTGCTACTTCAACGATGGATTTATCAGTCTCTCCAAAAGTTGCTACAACATCTGAAAATGCTATTAAAATTATAAAACCAAAACCCAAACCAATTTCTTACGTTGTGTCGCCCACTGTAGTGAAAGAAATTTCTTCTAAAAGTTTTTGGGAGTTAATTAATAGTTCGGTAATACAGCTTTATTGCGGCTATTTTAATAATGAGGCGGCGACATTTTCCGATATTTCGCGGGGGACGGGCATAATTATTGACGAAAAGGGTGAAATCATAACAAACCGCCACATAATTTATGATGAAAATTCTAAAAAAATAAGAAGCGACTGTTTTGTTTTAAAAAGCCTGTTTCCTAATGAAAAGTCTCAAAATCCCAAGATTTATTACACGGTTGAAATTATAAGTTATCCGGCTATTGAGAAATTTGGTGATTCTTTTAGCAAGGATAAGTATTATAATGATTTGGCAATACTAAAAATTTCCGGGAAACCAGAAAATAATTCTAAAATAAATCTGCTTTTAGGATTTGATTATGCATCATCGGATGATTATTCGGTTTTAGAAAACAGTTCCAGCACGTTTAATTTTTTGCCGTTCGATTGGAATTATCAGCCCAAAAACGGCGATGCCCTGATTACTTTGGGTTATGGCGTTGATGCTACCCATAATGCCAATAAAATTACTTCTACTATTGGAAAACTTTCTGGCAATATTGATATCGACGGGAGTTTAAAACCGCAAATTCTTCTTGTCGAAAGCAACGCGACAGCCGGATTTTCCGGCGGCGCCTTAATTAATCCCCAGTCAAAAGGACTCGTTGGGTTAATCAGCTGGATAACCAGCGGCGATGAAGCGGGTAAATATACCGTGGCAATTTTTCGGGATTTTCTAAAAACCTTAATGCTCCAGGACTTAAATTTTGAGCTAAAATAAGTTATCATTAAAAGTATGAGCAATTTATTAAAATTTCCGGATGGGTTTTTATGGGGGACTTCCACTTCGGCTCATCAGGTTGAAGGTAATAATCATAATCAATGGTCGGAATGGGAGAAAGAAAATGCAGAACGATTAGCCAAAGAAGTTATAAATTATTGGCAACCATGGCAACAGAAAAAGTTTCCGGAAATGTTTAATCTTGAAAATTATATTTCCGGTCGCAGTTGCGACCATTATAACCGCTATGAAGAAGATTTTGATTTGGCGAAAGCGATGAATAATAATGCTTATAGATTTTCAATTGAGTGGTCGCGTGTTGAACTAGAAGAAGGGGGATTTAATCAATTGGAAATAGAGCATTATAGAAATGTTATCAAGGCGCTTAAAATACGCGGCTTAGAACCTTTTATTTCTCTTTGGCACTGGACAGTGCCAGTTTGGTTTGCCAAAAAAGGCGGGTTCGAAAAAAACGATAATATAAAATATTTTGTCAGATTTTGTGAGCGAATTATTTCTGAATTTAAGAATGATGTTAAATTTTGGATCGTTTTAAACGAACCAGAAATTTATACCTCACATTCTTATTTAAAAGGAACATGGCCGCCGCAGAAAAAAAATTTATTAGCTTATCTGGTTGTATTTCATAATTTAATAAAAGCTTACCGAAAAATTTTTGAAACAATTAAAAAAATTCAGCCAAATTCTCAAATCGGAATCGCTAAAAATAATATTTATTTTGAGGGATGGCTTTCGCCGATTATTAGATGGTGGTGGAACTTTTATTTTTTGAACTGTATCAAAACCCATCAAGATTTCATCGGTCTAAATTATTATTTTCATAACCGCATTAAAGGTCTGAAGTTTAATCAAAATAAAAATGAAGAAACATCCGATCTTGGTTGGGAAATTTATCCTAAGGGGATTTATTATGTGTTAAGAGAACTGAAAAAATATCAAAAACCAATTTATATAACTGAAAATGGTTTGGCTGATGCCAAAGATGAAAAACGTGAAAAATTTATCAAGGAACATTTGTATTGGATTCATAAAGCCATTCAGGAAGGCGTTGACATTCGCGGTTATTTTTATTGGTCGCTATTGGATAATTTTGAATGGGATAAAGGTTTTTGGCCGAGATTCGGTTTAATTGAAGTTGATTATAAAACTTTTTATAGAAAACTGCGGTCATCAAGCAGAATTTATGGTGAAATTGCGAAAGAAAACAGCATACCAAACGAATAGTAAGTAATATTTTTTAATTTTTTAATTTATTCGCGCAACATTTACTTGCTATCGCTGACAAATGTTGCTAAGTTATAGATAGTATAAATAAGCAACAATTAATTAAAAAACAATGAGTAAGCGATTGGGAGTTTTTCAAAGGAAATTATTACTTTTATTTTTAGGCAGTCTGTCAATTGGTCTTTCTTATAATCCTCGCCGGCAATTTTGGATTCTGCAACAGATGCGGCGGGAATGGAACAGGATTAATAGGGAAGCGCTTCGAAGAGCTGTTAAAAGCTTGTATACGAGTAAATTAATTGATATGAAAGATGGTGATAACGGCTCGGTAAAAATAACTTTAACCGAAAATGGAAAGCGAAGAGCCTTGGAATATAAAATTGATGAAATGGTTGTTAAAACTCCCAGAGTTTGGGACCGGAAATGGAGGGTTGTTGTTTTTGATATTCCGGAAAAACATAAAAGAAAAAGGGAAGCAATGCGCCAACATTTAGAAAGACTCGGTTTTTACAAGTTACAAAAAAGTGTTTTTGTTTTACCGTATGAATGCTGTGATGAAATTGAATTTTTAATTGAATTTTATGATATTCGTTCTTATGTTAGACAAATTGTGGCCGAAAAGATTGATAGTGAATTGCATTTAAAAGAAATTTTTAAAATTTAATTTAACAACATTTACCAGCGATCGCTGGTAAATGTTGTTATTATATTATAGTAGATATTGATATTGGCATTAATTAGATATTAGTCGAAAAAGTTTATTATTGATATAATAAGTTGGGATAAATTTAATTATGTCTCATTTAAATCAAAAACATCATGAGGATCACGAACACGGCACTGTCCCGATTTTGAATGTGCGCGATCTTTCGGTGAGCTTTGATAAACAAGAGGTTTTAAAAGATATTTCTTTTTCTGTGAACGAAGGTGATGTTTTGGCTATTATCGGACCGAATGGTGCCGGGAAAACCGTGCTTTTTCGGGTCTTAATAGGTTTGATCCCGTTTGATGGAGAAATTAAATGGCGGGAAGACGCTCGAATCGGCTATGTACCCCAAAAACTTTTTGAAAAAGCTGAATTGCCGCTGACCGTCAAAGAATTTTTTATTTTAAAATCAAAAAATTTATTTTTTAAAGATAAGCAACTTGTTGAATCTATATTTCATGAATTAGAATCCATTGACCTTAAGCCTGAAATACTTAATCAGCGGCTTATCAATCTTTCTCGCGGCCAACTCCAGCGGGTTTTGGTTGCTTGGGCAATTTTGGGTCATCCTAATGTTTTGTTATTTGATGAACCGACGGCCGGAATTGATATTATTGGAGAGGGAAGTATTTATAATCTACTTCATAAACTTCAGGATGAGCGCGGAATGACGGTCTTAATTATTTCCCACGATCTTAATATTGTTTATCGTTATGCCGATAAAGTTTTATGTCTTAACAAAGAAGGACTTTGTTTCGGCGAACCCAAGAAAGCTTTGACCAGCGAACAAATTGAGCGTCTTTATGGCGAAAGCGCTTTTTATCATCATCAACACTGAATTTTAAATTTTAATTTTTAAAATTTATTAATTAAATCATTAACTTAAAATTTAAAATTTAGCCTTTAAAATTCTAACTATGTATTTTGATAATCAATTAATTTTAATATTAACCTCGGGATTATTTACTGCGCTAGCTGCCAGTTTTTTGGGTGCTTTTATTGTCGTTAAAAGAATGGCGCTGGTCGGTGATGTTTTATCTCATGTCGCTTTGCCGGGTATTGGTTTAGCTTTATTAATCAATATTGATCCGATTTACGGCGCTGCGGCATTTCTTTTAGTGGCCGCTTTCGGCACTTGGTTTATTGAGAAAAAAACCGCACTGCCGCCGGACGCGATTATCGGAACTTTTTTTACCGCGACTCTTGCCCTCGGCGTTCTTTTGGTGCCCAATCAAGAACTTTTTGAAAGCATGTTTGGCAACCTTTTCGCCATAGGATTTTACGATGCCGTTGTTATTGTTATTACTTCCATTATCATATTTGTTTTAACTTTAATTCTTTCGCGCCGGTTAACACTCAGCATTGCCGCTCCGGATCTGGCAAAATCAATCGGCGCCAAACCCGATAATTCATATCTTGGTTTTCTTTTACTTTTTGCTTTAAGTGTTGCTCTTGGCATTAAACTCATCGGTTCAATACTTATGGGGGCGCTAACAATTTTGCCCGCAGTTTCGGCGCGCAATTTATCTTGGAGCTTGAAATCTTTCTTAAGTTTCAGCGTAATTTTGGGCGTTCTCATGACAGGATTGGGGATTATTATCGCCAGCGCTTTTAATTTTCCGCCCGGCCCAAGCGTAATTCTTTCCGGCATTCTTTTCTTTATTATTTCGCTATTTTTTAAGAAATCATGAAAAAAACGGTTAGTTTTCAAACTAAAGATGATGTAAAAATTGTTGGTGATTTTTACGAAGCCAAAAGCCTGTCTGCGCAGGCAGGCAGGAAATCAATTTTACTTTTACATATTTTACCCGGCAATCGCGGCGATTTTAATGAGTTTGCGGAATTTTTATGGCAGAAGGGCTATAATGTTTTGAATATTGATGAGAGAGGACATGGCGATTCGGAGGCGTGGTCCGGCGAAACCGGGTCTTGGCAGGAATTTACCCAAGCCGATTACGATAGAATGATTTATGATGTTGAAGCGGCTGCGCAGTGGCTGAAAGACAGGGTTTCTGACACGGAATTGGCGGTTATTGGGGGTTCAGTCGGGGCTAATTTAGCTTTTCTTTACGGCGCAAAGGCGCAGCCAAAAGTTATTATTGTCTTGTCACCCGGAATAGATTACCGTGGTATTAAAACGGAAATTGCCTCGCGGAACTACCGCCAAAATCTTCTGATAGTAGCCAGCCGTGATGATACTTATTCTTTTGAGTCATCGGAGAAACTTTTTGAAATTTCAAAGGCCTCTCACGAAGAATTTATAAGATATGAAGATGCTGGCCATGGCACGCGGATGTTTGATGCCGAGCCGGAATTAAAACAGCGAATTTTGGATTTCTTAAATAAGAATTTCTAATTCATAATCTCCCCCCTAAGACTTTAAAAATTTTGTTATTTATAAAATTGTATTTCATACTTCCATAATCCGAATTATGGGAGTATAATAAATTTTATGGTTAAAATTAATCCCAGGAAAATAAATCATATTGATCGAATGAAATATCTAGATTTACTATGGACCAGTATTACCAGTCTTAAGTCAAGAGAAGAAACCAAAAATTTCTTTAAAGATTTACTTAGCGAGAGCGAATCTATTATGTTGTCGCGCAGGATTATGATTGCTAAGTGTCTTTTAGAAAATATGTCATACGAAGAGATTAGAGCTCGCATGGGGGTAGGTAATGATAATATTGCCAAAGTCCACAGCTGGTTGGCGAGTGGTTTTGGAGGCTATGAAAAAGCTGTTCGAGAATTTAATAAAGCGCTCGATAAAAGAGGAGTTAACAAGATACCTTCACAACCTCTTTCATTTGAATGGTTAAGAAAAAAATACCCGCTACATTTCTTATTATTTAATTTATTTTTAGACAAAAAACCCGATAAATAAAAATACTCCCGTAATTCGGATTATGGAAGTAAGATTATTTTTTCTAGATTTTCTAAACATTGTTAATAGAAGAAATTGTAAATTTTTGGATTTTCTTATAAAATAGAATTTATTATGAAATCTATCGTTATTTGCGGCAGTCGCCGTTTCAAACCGGAAATGAGAGAATTTGCGAAAAAGATTAAGATAGTTTTACGTTAATGCGAAAGCATGAAATTTTATAAATTTGCCGCAATAGTTTTGTTAATTCTTTTTTTAACAGGCGCCGTCTCGCCAAAAATTTTGATTTTTTTAAAAAAGGAGATGACACGCTTTGGCAGGACAATCACGACTGGTACTGGCTGGACCCGACAAACCGGGAAACCTGGGATTACAATGTTGAAATTGCTAAAAAAGCAATTGATGCCGGATTTGATGAACTAAATTTTGATTATATTTCGCCGATGATATATCAGTCACATTATCTGCCGGGAAATTTCGGATTTGCCAATCCGGCTGAGCACCCTTACAAAGTTATTTTAGGAACAATTGAAAAAGGCAAAGAACAAATTCGTGAAAAAGTAATTTTGGATATCGGAACGAGTACGCCGGCTTTGGTGAATCCTATTTTTGATAAAGAATTAAAAAAATTACGGCCCTGGCTGCAGGATTTTAATATCGGCGCAATTTATGAAAGCGAAATGATCCGCAAAGAAAAACAAGCAGTTTATGATGCCGGTTTAACCTCGGGCTGGCTTTTATGGGATCCTCGCAATATCTATACCGAATCCGCGCTGGATAAGTAGACCCCTTGCATTGTGGATAAGTGTTTGATATAATTACTTTGCATTATGAATGGAGTAAAAACATATAAAAACAAAGGAGGCGGATCTGTGTAGTTCTGTTGTGTTTATTTTTAACAGATTTAAGCCGCTTCCAAGCGGTTTTTTGTTTGTCGATTGGGCGGTTAATGATAGTAACTTGAAAATTGAATAGTAAATTAACAGGTATAAAATTATAAAATATGAAACTCGTACTTATGTACGGGATGAGTAGGTTACTAAGGGCGTATGGTGGATGCCTTGGCACAAAAAGGCGATGAAGGACGTGGCGTGACTGCGATAAGCGTCGGGGAGGTGTCTAGCGACCTTTGATCCGGCGATGTCCGAATGGGGAAACCCATGGCGAGTAATGTCGTCATATCTTCTTCCGTAAGAGAAGAAGGAGCAAACCTGGGGAAGTAAAACATTTCAGTACCCAGAGGAAAAGAAAAGAAGAGTCACTCTATTATTCGTGAGTCCGGATAGTCGGGCTTATGAATAATATTGTGATAATATTCCCCCAGTAGCGGCGAGCGAAAAGGGAAGAGTCCAAACCTGCTCGAAATTTCGATATTTCAATATATCGAGTTCGGGTGGGGGTTGTAAGGAATAATCGTTTTCATAGCAATATGAAAGGAAAGTATACAAACTGGAAAATTGATTAGTTGAACGGTTTTGGAAAAGCCGACCACAGAGGGTAAGAGTCCCGTAAGCGAAAATCTTTTTCATACTTTCTGATTGTTTTCTTGAGTACCGCGGGGAAAGACTGCCCCGTGGGAAGCCGGCCCGACTACGGGCCAAGACTAAATACTTTTTGTGACCGATAGTGAACTAGTACCGTGAGGGAAAGGTGAAAAGCAGCCCGGTGAGGGCGATGAAATAGATCCTGAAACCATACGCTTACAAAGAGCGGGAGCCCGACAGTGCTTCGCACTGGAAATTCGAAATTCGAATATCGAAATTCGAAACAATATTTAAATCCCAATTTTCAAAATTCAAAACCGTTTTGATCATTTGAATTTTAGTTATTTGGATTTGTTTCGGATTTCGTGCTTGAGATTTCGTGCTTCCAATGCGGAGCATTGGGGTAACCGTGTGCCTATTGAAGAATGAGCCAACGACTTTATGTATTTTGCTTGTCTAATCCCGCTTAGCGGGAGGAGGCAGAGGGAAACCGAGTGTTAATAGCGCGTACAAAAGGCAAAATGTATAAGACCCGAAGCCAGGTGAGCTTACCATGGCCAGGCTGAACTCCGGTGAAAGCCGAAGGGAGGGCCGCACCCACTAGCCGTGCAATACTAGGGGATGAGCTGTGGTACGAAGTGAAAAGCTAATCGAACCTGGGAATAGCTGGTTCTCTCCGAAATAGCTTTAGGGCTAGCCTCAAGTGTTTTTTATTGGAGGTAGAGCACTGGTTGGTCTGTATTGGCGCAAGCCAGGCAGACCAGTCAAACTCCGAATTCCATTAAAATAATTTGGGAGTCAGACTGTGGGGGCAAAGCTCCATAGTCAAAAGAGCAAGAACTCGGACCATTATCTAAGGTCCCTAAATTTTGGCTAAGTGTAGAAGGAAGTGACGCGTCGAAGACAAATAGGAGGTTGGCTTAGAGGTAGCCATCCTTTAAAGAGTGTGTAACAACTCACTATTATATCTGACCGTGCCTCATTGCGTTCGGCACGGAATTTTCAATTTTCAATTTTCAATTTTCATTGAATTTTTAATGATTTAATTTTTAAACATTAAGTCATTAAATCATTTATTAGAAATTAAAAATTAGAAATTAGAAATTCTGCCCGAGCGTAGCGAGGTGCGGTTGGATTGATGCGTTGCGCCAAAGATATAACGGGACTAAGCCAAATACCGAAGGTATGGGTGT
>Ga0210029_1000951_pt1 | contig 17849 bp, 22 predicted proteins | sample CryGeymeta201521_FD_183985 | JGI IMG/M metagenome (GOLD analysis project Ga0210029, IMG submission 183985) | Groundwater microbial communities from Crystal Geyser aquifers in Utah, USA - Crystal Geyser metaG 2015-21 (SPAdes) (version 2) | ecosystem: Environmental > Aquatic > Deep subsurface >... | reverse complement strand
AATATCGCGGCGAGAGAGGTCGGTCATGGTTTATCTCTCCACCGCATGGCACCCGTGACAATACGAGGATGATTGGTCTTCGCCCGTTTGGGTACAACTACTGCCCATCACGGGATTGAAGGTGAAATACTGGCTGGTGGCTTTGCCAAACATTTCATATGTGCCATCGGATAGGGCTCTAATGTTCCAGAGAGGTTCGCCTTTTTCAGTAATCAAAATTGTGTCGCCGAGTTTTAGGTCGATGACGGGATTGAGGAAGGCCAGCGTGAAGACAATGTCATTCGGGTCGGTCAATGTTTTGGTCAGTGGCAATTCGGTGGGCGTGCCATGACAGGTTTTGCACTGCACGTATTGAATGTCTTTCTGGTTGGCGTGAATGTCGCCATCGCCCATGACTTCGGCGCGCGTGTGGCAGTCCACGCAGTCGAGGGTGTATTCGCATTTTGTGAATTGCGCTATGGGTTGGTAGTAGTCTGCCAGTCGGCTGGTCGGATGGTCGGCTCGTTCGTCGAAGGTCATCGTCCGCAAGTTGTAGTTGCCGCGATTGTGGCAGGCGTTGCATTGGGTGTAAGGAATGGCAGTCGAAAGAGTATGAACCCCCCTCTGGCTCCCCCCATTTTCTCCGAAAATGGGGGGAGAATCAAAGAGGGGGGTGTGACAAGCCGCGCAACCCGTTTGACGCGCATAGACTTTGCCTTCGCGCGGCGTGGCGTTGACGTGACACGTCAAACAGTTCTGTCCAAATTTTTGGATGAACGGATGGCTCTCGGTTGATGGATCAAAAGCTGCCAGCGATGTGATGCCCGTTTTGGTATGCTCATCGGTAACCGCGCCGATTCCAAAATGAGCGGACAAATCCGTCTGCGCGCCAAACGTAAAGCGGATATTTGCAATCGCGCCCGCGTACGTGGATTGGACGCTGGTCAGCACGCGCTGGATGTGGTCGCGTCCGTCCGCTTCGCTGCCGCTGTGACAGTTGCTCCCGCCGCACGAGGTTTCCACCACTGACAAATCGGATGGGTTCGCGCCACCACGCATTGTGCTGTGCGCGAGATACGCGTCAAGTGCGAGACGTTCGCCGCCGTGACAAATCACACAGCCAAAAGTTTTGATGGGATGCGAAGCGCTGATCTCTGGCAAGTCCGCGTGGCAGGTGAGACAGTATTCGGGCCGGTTGGTCAATGTGGGAATCAATTCCACTGGCTGTGGCTGGCGGGAATTCAGCCACCAGGCGAGAGACAACGAAAGCAAAAGAATGCCAGAGGTGATGATGAGTCGAAAGTCAAAAGTCGAAGGTCGGTTAGTGGACATTGGCAAGTAAAGTCAGAATGATAACGATAAGAGATAGCAACCCAAGCGTTAATTGAGCAAGTCGGTTGGATTTTGGAAACCAGCGTCCGAGTTCGGATTCGGCGGGCTTGGGAAAAACATAAGGGACGAGGGCAAGAACGGTGAGAATGCCAAGCGGAACAAGTATGCCCCACAAGAACGGGTCGCCCCATTTGAGCATTTGCTGAACCCACAGGAAAAACCAGGGAGCGCGAGCGTCCACTAAAGTAGCGGTGATTTTGGTGATAGGCGCAGCGATTGGCGCGGGAGAAAAAACGGATAGGAGGATCAAGGCGGCGCTGGTTAATATCATCGCCAGGGATTCGCGGCGCACCAACTCGAAGCGCGAAATCCGCTCGTTGGTGGCACGCAGGCCGGGGGGCGGAAGAGCGATGCCTCCGTCGCGGCGGACGCGGAAGGCGTGCCAGCCAGTCAAAATCGCGGCGGCGAGCGTCAATCCAAATATATGCCAGGCATAAAAACGGATCAGCGTGGCGGGACCAGGTTCCGCGCCGCCAATCAAAATCGAGTAAAAATTGTTTCCAATCAGCGGAATGGTCTTGATCAGGTTCGTGCCGACCACCAGCGCCCACTGGATGCCCGTGTCCCAGCGCAGGATGTAACCCGTGAAGTTCAATAAGATAGAAAACACAAATAGCACAAGTCCAAGCAGATAATTGAAACGGCGCGGCGGAAGGTATGCGCCCGTGAAAATCACGCGCACGAGATGCGCCGCGCTGACGATCATCAGAAGTTGCGCCGACCAAAAATGGAGGTTGCGAATCAACCCGCCAAACGGGACAAGGTAGGCGATGGTTTGAATCGAGAGCGCGGCGTCGGCGGGCGTGGCGACGTAGTAAAACATTTCAAGCGCACCCGTGATGACCAAGACCAGCATGAGGAAGATGGCTGTCCCGCCTGCGCCCAAGGTGTAACGCCAGCGCGCTTGCGCAGCGGGGATGGTGGGAGGGTGGAGGTGATGGAAGAAGGAGGGGCGCATGGGGGGAAAGGATGAAGGATGAAAGAAGAAGGATGAACGAAATGCGTGTTGCGTTTTCCGTTTTTCCGTGTCTACGTTTTTACTCTCCGCCAAGTGAAAGCCTCCCGCTGATATTCGGGCGGGAGGCTTGGAGATGAGTGGAAGCGGGTTAGCCCGTTCTCTATTTCTTGAATGCTTGATGCGCTTGGGCGTAAATGCGCAGGGCGGCGGCGAGATAACGTTGATAATTCTCGCCTTGCGCCTTAAACCATTCCATGACCTCGGGTTCAACCTCCACTGTGACCGTTACCTTTGGTTTTGGCATTCGCCATTTTGCGGTGGCAAAAAACTCTTCAGTCAGCGGCGGAATTTCCGAAGTATCAATCATGTCATCGGTCATCGCATCAAAACGTTCCAAATTCGTCTTTGTAGGTTTGTTCATATCGTTTTCTCTCATCGTTTGTGGCTTTTCGGAAGGAGATGACTCGGATGGTGTTTTCTTTTGATTCAGTGAACGTGATGACTACAACGCGCATGTCCATCAGGCCAATCCCAACCCAACGGTCTTCACCATAATCTTTGCGGTCATCCAGTTTGACCAGCATGGGGGATTCAAAAACCTTGTGGGCATCGGCAAAATCCAATCCATGCTTCTCGATGTTGGTTTGACTCTTTCGCTGATCCCATGCGAACTTCATAAACGTAGTATAGCCCTTCCCCGACTGTCTTGCAAGTCAGATTATGTAGCCCCCTCCCACCTCCCCTAAATTCCAAGAGCAGGAATTTGGGGGAGGTGAATCGATTCAGCCCCTTCCCCCATTTTCGGTTTTTGAAAATGGGGCTGTTTCGCCCCGGTGTTCTTCCGGGGAAGGCAGGGGATGGGGGCTAACTTTGTGACAGGATATCATCAATTTCCGCCAGAATTTGTCCCAGCGTGGGCTGGTCGGTTGGAATGATTTTTTCCGAGGCAATATGTTTGTGATGTGGGAAAGTGGCAATTTCTGGATGATGGGGCGCGTTGTCATAACGAAAAACAGATCTGACAGCGCGAAAATACGCATATGAATAAGCGATACGCACAGGATAGCCTAATTCAGCGCTGACCACTTCGTAAATATCCAGAAAGGAGTCATCCCAAAAATGCGCCCGGCATTTGAGCAAGCCGTTGGCGTCATCCGAAATAAAATAAGCCTGCGGTTCATCCACACGTACAATGCTTGGATGTTGGCGCAGGCTTTTTTCGAGTTTCGAGAAGTAGTCGGTAATTTTCACCCGGCAAGCGACTCCGATTGCATGAACTGGCGAATGGGCAGGGAGGTCAGGTAAAGATGGTACAAGCCAGCCCACATCAGCGTGTCTGGGTCATCGCCCAGTTCTCCAGTCTGATAGCGCCGATAAAACTCAATCGTTGAAAAGCCGTATTTGGCTTCATAGACGCGCAGTTTTTCGCTTAGTTGTTCAAAAGTCAGACGTGTTGGCTCAAACATATCCGTAACTCCTGGAAGCATTGTAGCAAAGCCCAGAGATATTGTCAATTTTGAGCCAACACGTCCCTAGTCCTAATCACCCGCTGCGCGCGGATTTTCCTCTTCAAACACAGGCAGGTACTTTGCCGCCAGCCCAAAGGCGAGGATGCCCGCGGAGAAAATTCCAACCGAGACGGCGACTTCGGGCAGGGTCGGGAAGTAGTGGACATTGCTCATGAAGGTCGGCATGTAGGTCAGCGGGTCGGGGTGCTGGACGCCAAACCAACTGACATTAAAGCGGTTGAGGATCATGCCGAGCAGGAGGACGATCGCGCCTGTCAGCAAGCCGTTGGCGCTTTGACGCACTTTTTTGATAGAGAACAGAATCGTTGGGATGAGGATGCCGAGGATGATCTCAGCCCAGAATAAAACGCTCATCGCGCCGCTGGTGAAAAGATAGCCGAGATCGCCTGCCCAAGCCAGTTCACCAAATTTAAGTAAAGCGTAAATCACAAGCACAACGGGGATGGCTTTGGCAAGTTTTTCAAGCAGATGCGTTTCCAGTCCGCGATGGAAATAGCGGGAACTCAGCGATGACTCGAAAATGGTCATGGCTAACCCAATCGCAATGGCTGAGACGAAGAACAGCGGCGGGATCCACGGCGTCCACCAGAGCGGAAAAAGTTTGGTGGGCTGAATCAGCAGGAGTGAGCCGAGCGCGGCTTGATGCAGCGTGGAAAGCACCGCGCCGACGATGACGATGGGTTTCATCCAACGGTGAATCAGGCTGGCGGCTTTTGTCCAGTGAAATTTCTCGAAGACGGCAGGCGCAAATTCAGCCGCCATCACCGCCGAGTAGATCATCACATAAAAGCCGATGACCAGCAGGAACGAGTTGAAATTTTGGTAAACGAAGTAATGCCAGATGCGCTCAGGATGACCGAGGTCCACCATCAGGGCGATGATTTCCATGATGTAGCCGAGCAAACCTGTGAGCAAAGTTGGGCGCAGTAGCGGACGGAATTCTTCCAACTCGAAGATGTAAACGATGGACGCCAGAATGAACGCGCCGCTGCTGATGGCGATGCCCGTGAACAGGTCGAAACTGACCCAGAAAGCCCAGGGATAAGCGTTGTTCAAGTTGCTGATTGCGCCGATGCCGTAGATGAAACGCAGCATGGCAATCACGAAGGCGACGCCCGCCAGAATCGCCAGAACCAGCGGGAACAGTCCGATGCGGAAGCGGGGTTGGATGGTGAGATTAAGTTTCATTTTTTTGTCTCCGCTTTCTCGTCTGACTTCGCCTGCTTTTGATTGTAGGCATGGACGCCGACTGTAACCGCCGTCAGCGCCGCGCCCCAGCCGAGCGCCACAGGCAGAGTCAAGCCAATCGCCGCTTCGCTGACTTCGTTGACGGGCGTTTCGGGCAGGGTCGGCAGTCCCAACTCGCTGAACGGAACGTGCGAAAGAATCAGGTAGGATGTGCCGCCGTTTTCCTTCTCGCCGTAAACGTGATCCACGTAACGGTCGGGATGCGCGGCGATACGGGCATGGGCTTTGGCGATGAGTTCTTCGCGCTCTCCATATTCGAGCGCGTCTGTGGGACAAGTTTCCACGCAAGCAGGTTCTTGCCCATTGTAGATGCGCTGTGGGCAGAAGGTGCATTTGTCAATGAATGCGCCTTCGATGATGCCTTTGTCATAATCAAAATGCGGCACGCCAAATGGACAGGCGTTCATGCAATAGCGGCAGCCGATGCACAAATCGGGATTGTAGACGACGGGACCGTCTTCGCGTTTGGTGTACGCGCCGACGGGACACGCCGACATGCAATCGGGATGGTCGCAGTGCATACAGTGATAGACCATCGTCTCGCGTTTCAGGTCGGGGAATGTTCCCGTGATGCCGAGTCCCGCAACCCAGATGCGGGTCTTGTCCATCTCGATATTATTTTCCACACTGCAAGCCACCATGCAGGCGCGGCAGTCAATACAGCGCGTGGCGTCGAACAGAAAAGCCTTGTGTTTGATTTCAGTCATAGTTTCACCTGTAACGCAAAATTTATTTTGCGGTAAGTGCGAAATGAATTTCGCATTACGCCTTCTTGACCGTGACGAAAGTCTGGCTCAATGCCTGTCCGCCGCTGATGGGATCGGTGTAAGTGACGTGCAAAGCCGAATCGCTCGCGCCGACGCCGTAGGCTGTCTTCACACCCTTGGAGAGATGTCCATACCCAGGAGTCATGTAAACGCAATCGGGGCGGATGGCTTCGGTCGCCAGCAGGCGGGTGTGGATTTTGCCGACGGAACTTTCAGCCTCGACCCAATCGTCGGTAACGAGACCCAGTTTGGCGGCGGTCTGAGCGTTCATCCACAGGCGCGGCTCATCCGAATATTTATGAAGCAGTTGATTGTTCTGAGTCCCAAACTGCGTGGACTGCGCCACTTTGCCTGTCAGCAAATAGAACTGACCTTCGGCGGGTTGCGGCGGTTCTTCCCAGGTGGGTACGCCAGGGAAACCGACTTTGGCGAGCGTATCCGAGAACAACTCTATTTTTCCGCTGGGCGTTGCCCAACTGGGTTCAGTCTCTTCGTTGAGATGTGGCGTTTCAGGCACTTCGATAAAACCTTTGGCTTTGATTTCTTCCAGGCTGACGCCGAGCGGCGCAAGTTCCTGGCGGATGTAATCTTCTTCGTCTTTGTATTGGAAGAAATCTCCCAAGCCGAGACGCTCGCCCAATTGCTTGTAAATCCACAGCGCGGATTTGGCTTCGCCCTGCGGTTCGATCACGGGCTGGCGGATAAAGATTCGGTCGCCCATCGGGACGAGTGGATCGTAGCGTTCGAGATACGACGCTTCGGGCAGGATCACGTCCGAGAACCAGGCGGTGTCGTTCATGAGGATGTCCACCGTCACGATGAAATCCAATTTGCCGAAGGCTTCCAGCGTCTTGGCGCGGTCGGGGATGGACATGATCGGATTCTGGCGCGAGATAAACCAGCCGTGCGCCTGATACGGGTCGCCGCTGACGATGTTGTCGCGCAGTTCCTGAAAGACGCCAATCTTGAATGGCACGACGGGATACTTCCACGGCACGCCGTCGAGACGCAGCGCGGAGATACGCGGGAAGGGCGGCTGAGTTGGTTTGCCGAGCGTGGCGCTTTCTTCTCCTGCCGCTTTGGTGAGGGTCACATCCCAGTTGCCGATCAGCGCATTCAAAATTGAAATGGCGCGTTGCGTGTGGAACGAATTGACAAAGTTGGATGTGCGCCAGCCGTTGTGCGCCAGCGCGTGCGGCGCGGCGGCGGCGAATTCATGCGCGATGCGTGTGATCGTCTCGGCGGGGATGCCCGTCAGCGGCGCCGCCCAATCGGGCGTGTATTTGCTGACTTCCTTTTTGAGTTCGTCAAAGCCAATCGTGTTCTGCTCCACGAAAGCGGCGTTGTATAAATTTTCGCGGATGATGATGTTGAGCAGCGCCAGATGAAACGCCAGGTCGTTGCCAGGTTTGATCGGCAGCCACTCGCTGGCTTTGGCGGCGGTCTTGGTGAAGCGCGGGTCGAGATACACCACCTTCGCGCCGCGGTCAATCGCCGCGCTCAGGTCGTGCGTCTCGGATGTGGAAATCGCTTCCATCAGGTTGCGCCCCGTCAGCAAAATATATTCCAGTTTGTCGTCGTAGATGCGGGCGGGTTCTTCCATGCCGTAGGTCATCAAGTTGGCGACGATCATGGCGTTGAAGCACAGCGAGCGCTGCGTGCCGTAATTCGGCGAGCCGAAAGCGTACAATAAATTTTCAAACAGCGGCTGGCTCAAATTATGTGTGGATGAAAAGACCATCGCTTCCGCGCCGTATTTATTTTTGATCTCCGTCATTTTGCTGGCGACGAGATCCAGCGCTTCTTCCCACGACGCGGGGCGGAATTTCCCTTCGCCGCGTTTTCCCACCCTGATGAGCGGAGTCAGCACGCGGTCGGGGTCGTAGGTGTTCATCAGCCCCGATTGCCCGCGCGGACAGAGATTTCCGCGCGAATGCGGATGCTCAGGGTTGCCGTCCAATTTGACGACACGCCCATCCTTCACTTTGGCAATCAGCCCACAGCGCCAGACGCACATCTCGCACATGCTGGAAATGTAGCCATCGCCCGCCGCGTTGAGATGACCCGCTTCGCGCGCCGCCTGCGCCACGGGGGCGGGGAGCATTTGCCCCATCGCCAGCGCGCCCACAGATGCCGCGCCAATTTTTAGAAAATCTCGTCTTGAGATTGTTTTTGTCATAGTTTCTCCGATAAAAGAAATTTCAGAATGCGGAATGCAGAATGCGGAATAGTGATATGTATTGATTTATCATTCTGCCTTCTGCCTTCTGCCTTCTGCATTCATCCTTCATCATTTTTCTTTCCTCTGCCATCCTGCGCGGTCAATCAAATAAAACAGCAGGAGTGACATGAGCGCAAAGACTAGAACCGTCAGGAAGGGACTCAAATTCCACAGATCGGGAATGGTCGTGTTGCCATAATTTGCAATCGCAGAAATCGCGGGGAACACTTGTTGATAGGTGAGGCCGTAAAGTACTGCGCCAGTTAAGAAACCGAATAAACCAGGGACAATGTAATCTAATTTGCCTTCGCCGGACCCGGCGACACAAGTACCCGGGCAGTATCCTGTGAGCGCCATGCCCACGCCAAATATCAATCCGCCGATCAGATTACCGACGATGTAGGTGGCGGGAACGGCAGGGAAGGTGATCAATCCCAAGCCGCGCAAGGCGAAGAGTCCGCTCATGGCGACAACCAAAGCCGTCATCATGAATTGAAGCACCGCCATATCTGTAAAGCGGAACACGTTTACAATTTTGTTGTACTTGGTCAGCCCGGCTTTATTCAATGAAAAGCCGAAGAACGCGCCCAGCACAAGAGCCGTGATAAAGTTTGTCATATCAGCCTCCTAATAGTTTTTGCGATAAATCACCAGCGCGGTGACGATGCCTGAAGCGAACATGCCCGCGATGAACAGGAACGCCGCGGGAGCCAGCAACATGCCGCCCGAAATGGCGAGTCCGCTGGTACAGCCGCCCGCGATGCCCGCCGCATATTCCAAAATGATCGCGCCGATGAAAGCCAGCGCCCAGCGCTTCCAGGTCTGTGGGCCGAAGATGCGCTTCCATTGTGCGTCTGAATTCGCGGCATCTTTCTTGCCCCATTTGAGTGTGCCGCTCGTCGCCGCGCCGATCATCCCGCCGAAGAAGATGCCCACCAGCAGGATCACGCCAATGGTAATTCCAGGCGGCATGATGAAGTTGAAATACATATTGTCGAAGGCTTTCGGCGCGATCCACTTGCCGACCATGCCCGCCAAATTTTCGAACGCGCCCGACGCGCCCAGCAGGCTGTTGCTGATCCAAACTGCGGCGATGCCCACCAGTCCCAGCAAAATGCCAGCCACGTACGGCGACCAGGTTTCCTTGCGGATGTAATTCAAAATAAATTTCATGGCTACTCCTCTTCTTTCTTGACGACTTCGTCAATCAGGTCAAGAACCTTATCGGCTTTTTTGTTTTCCAAAACATTCTTCAACGACTTGCGCGCGCCCGCCTTGAGCGACGCGATCTTCGGCAACATCTCCACCACGTCAGCGGGATATTCATCGTCCACTTTGCGCGTGTCGCCAAACTTCACGTTGACCAGTCTCTCGCGCGTGACGACATATCCACCGCCGCCCACCACCATCAGGCCGATCAAGCCAAGCAAAATCGTGTTGCCCCAGTTGATGGGTTTCTTGCCCAACACGATGACGTCGTAATTCTGAACATAGTTGACGGCATTCGGATCATCCACCACAACTTGATTGCAGCCCGAAGTGGATGCCGCACTTGGAGCGGATTCAGCGGCAACGGGCGTCGCTTCCGCCGACCCCGCAGCGGGTGAGGCCGTCCCCGAGCCGACTTCCACGCCCAGGGCGTCCGCGTAGACTTTCGCGCGCGCATCCAGGTCCGCGACGTGACACTGCTGGCAGGATGCCTTCACGTCCGCAAGCGGCGCAACCATCCCTGTATGCGCGGCGGCTTTATCGGTTGCCTGCTGGTTGCCGCCATGACAGATGTAGCAAAAATCGCCGAAGGCATGAGACTGATGCCAGCCCGTCCCGTCCGCGTTGACGGATTTCTGCGCCTGCACCTCATGGCAGTTCTTGCATGACGATGCCTGCGATCCGCATTGCGCGCGGACGGGTGTGGCCGTCGCTAAAAAAATGCTGGTGACGATGATGAGCGACAGCCCGGCAAAGAGAAAATAGAGAGCGGTTTTCTTGTAGTGCATGTTTTCTCCTCAAATCACAGGCCGCGTGGATCGTGGCCTGTTTAAGTTTCAATCCAGCGCCGCGATCATTCTGGTCTTCACGGCAATGCTGTCGCGTAACACACCGCGCAGAATGTCGAGCGCTTCGATCAGGCGGCAGTCCGCCAATTCGTAGGTAATGCTTACCCCCTGCCGCGTCGTCCGCACCAGCCCCAGGTCGCGCAAGACTTTGAGGTGGCGCGAAATCTTGGTTTGCGTGGCACAGAGTCTGTGGGTGAGTTCATTTACGTTGTACGGTTGATCGTTAAGAGCGTATAAGATAAGGATGCGCGTTGGGTCAACGAACGCATAACAGAGATTTGCTTCGAGTTGGGAAACATCCTGCGTCGGTGCCTGGAATACCATGGACATCGTCCAATTGATAAAGTGTCGTCGTGCGTTTGCTATGGTTTGAGCGGCGAAGCCAGAACCAGCGCCAGCCATAAACCGAAGAGCACCACCCCGCCCGCCGCCCACGGTAGATTTTTGGCAATCCGATTCATCACAGGCTCGATGGGGAGAACGCTGGCTTCCACACTCGGCGGGATGTACGGTTCGGTTTCCGTAATGGTCTTGTATCCACCCAGGGACGCAAACTTTGCCAGCCGCGCCTCCGCATCCTGCGGATGACATTCCAGGCATTTTTCGCCGTTGTTTTTCTGTGGGTGGGCGACCAATCCCAGATGAGACGCATCCTTGTTCAGCACAATCGCATCTCCCTCGTGGCAATTGACACAGCGATCTTTGTGTTCCGTAATGCAATACCATTTGCCCGTGTCGTGGAGGTAATACAGATCCTCGTGGCAGGACAAGCAGGAATTCGATGGGGGAGTGGCGGCCTGCGCGGCGGAGACTTTCAAAGGCCGCACCGTCCACGCGGCGACCAGCAGGATTGCCAGGACAACAAAGAGCCAACGATTGGACTTGGGTAACATGGTTCACCTCCGGGTGAAAGTATCTGAGTCAAATCCTAAGGCATGAAGAAACGTTCTGTGGGTTGATCGGGCATCTCAATGGGACAAAGCACCAGCAAAGCGCTCGAATTAGTGGCGGCGGTATTTCGCCAGCTATGCGGCATGTAGGCGTCGAAGATCAGGCTGTCACCCGGTGCGAGAGGGTACGTGTCGTCTTCCACCGTATAGGTGATGTGACCTTCGAGGCAATAGATGAACTCGCGCCCGGCGAACACGACGGGGGTCTCGCCGCTGTTGGCATTGGGTTCCAGCTTGGTGATAAACGGCTCGCTTCCCAGCCGCGGCATGCCCTCATTCAGTTTTTCCATGTGACCCTGCGAAAAAACAATTTGTTGCCGTTCCCCGGCTTTTTGGTAAACAATCCGTTTATCTTGATGCTCGTTCTCAAAAAAGGAGGTGATGGGAACATTCAGGCTTTGCGCCAATTGGTGCAGGGTGCTGACACTGGGAGAAGTCTTTCCGTTCTCGATCAGGCTTAGTGTGTTGACGCTCAGACCGCTACGTTCCGCCAGCGAACGAATGGACAGGTTGGTGGCCTTCCGCAAAACGCGCAACCGTTGCCCCACCTGCTCGGTCGCCAGGTGCGCGTCCGCCTTGCGCGAGAGACGCGGCGCGCGTTTCTTTTCCTGGATCACGGGTTCTGGCGCAATTACCTGCAATATTGTTGTCCTAATGCAGTTTCTCGATGTGGTCAATGACACTGCCGTTGGAATACGCCAGTGCGGCCTCATCAATCGTTTCGATGTCTGTGACAATGGGTCGGATGCCGCGTGCCTTCATGCTTTCATAGGCTCCTGTGCCCATGCCTCGACAGAGCAGGGCTTCGCAATCTGTTATCGTTTCTGCCATCTGACCGTGCCGTGATTGTGCCGCAGGGTCAAATCCGTGGCGCTGACCGGCCGCCTCGGGGTGTTCGTGTGGCTCGTTGGCAAAATGCTTGTGGCTGAGTTTGTCACGCATCTCACGCTGGGTGATGGTCCCGTTTTCGAGGGTGAGAACCGCATAATAGTTGGCGCGTCCAAAATGTTGGCTAATGGTCTTTCCATCGTCCGTGATAACTGCAATTTTCATGATTTCTCCAGTGGAAGGTTGAAAAGGATAAGGGAGGAATTTATCGTTAAACACATTATAATCCAAAACTGTCAACTATATTAGTAATAAATGTCATATATTGCGGCGTAATAAACAATATACTTGACTATTGTACTTCGTAATGGTATTTCAATTTGCAAACAGCTTCGTTTGGCTGGGTATTTCGGCTAATTTACTTTGCGGGATAACCCTCTTGTCTGCACGCTTGAAACCGCTCTCGTTCCAGAAGTGTCTCTGGCCTCACAAAAAATTGTGTGTTTCCCCGCTTTCTGGTATTATCAAGGCAACTCGTTGGAAATAAGGCAACGAGTATTTGGGACGGAAGGGTCGCTTTGATGGAAAAATCATTTTCTCTAGGTGAAAAACTACGCCAGTTGCGAAGCGAACGCAATATCTCCCAACGCAATTTGGCGCGCCTAGCTGGGTTGTCTCCGAACTCGATCAGCTTGATCGAACGAGACGAAACCTCTCCCAGCGTTGCCACATTGCAAAGCCTCGCAGTTGCGCTCAATATCCGCATGAGTTATTTTTTTGAAGAGAAATCTCCCACGTCTGTCCTGCATATCAAATCAGGCGCCCGTCCGAAGATCACGAGCGAAGGAGTGCAGATCGAGGGGATGGGGAAAACTCTTCCTTCGCAGGAACTGGAACCGTTCTCGATCACTCTTGAACCACATGCAGGAAGCGGCGGCGAACGGCAGGTGGTTCACTCTGGACACGAGTTTGTCTATTGCCTGTATGGAAAAATCGAATACGTCATTGATGGCAAGGTTTACCTCATCGAAGAGGGCGATATCCTGATCTTCGAGGCGACGCTTCCGCACCTGTGGCGTAACCCTTATGATATCGAAGCAAAATTTATTCTGGTTCTTCAAACCCCGAACGCGTCGCGCGAACCAGTTCAACGACATTTCTCGGACCATCCGTCTGTAAACCACATTGGGCGATAGGCACATTTTCAGCAATAAAGACGCTCGGAATTTTCGCCGAGCGTCTTTGTGTTTAAGTAGCCATGAGTTTTGGGACAAGCACAAGACTTTCAACTTAATAAAAACATGACATTCGTTACATTCAAAAAACAGAATGTGTCGTATAATACATTCAGGTTCACGAATATGAAAAAACAAACCCTTCCCCAAATCTCCGAACAAATCGCCGCACCCCTGCAAGCCATCGCCTCGCCACAGCGCGTTGCCATCCTGCTCGCCATCGGACGCGGTGAAGCCTGCGTCTGTCATCTCGAAGCCGCGCTCGGCTGGCGGCAGGCCTACATCTCCCAGCATTTGATGGCGCTTCGCAAAGCGGACATCCTCACAGACCGACGCGAAGGCCGCTACGTTTACTACCGACTAAAAAACGCCTCCTTCCTTGACCTCGTGTTGGCCGCGGCCACCCTGAGCGGACTCTCCACTGAATCCGTTTCTGCGTGGATCAACACATCCACCTATCCCGCCTGTGAGTGCCCGCATTGCGCGCCCGCTGTCATTTCTGTCGAAAGTCTGAAACCTGTATGAACCTTCTTTCTTTCCTGACCCAATTGCTTCACGGCGGACTCGGCAACCTGGCCGCCTACCTCGCCGCGCACGTTCTCCTCTGCCTGCTTCCCGCATTCTACATCGCAGGCGCCATGACAGCCCTCATCCCCAAAGAGACGGTCACGCGTTTTCTGGGGCGCAACACGCCCAAGTTCGTTTCCTATCCAGCCGCGGCGTTGGCGGGATCCGTGCTGGCGGTCTGCTCATGCACCATTGTGCCGTTGTTCGCGGGCATTTACAAAAAAGGCGCGGGGATTGGCCCCGCCATCACGTTCCTGTTCTTCGCGCCCGCGGCTAACATCCTCGCGTTGATCTACACGGGCGGCGTCATCGGCGTTGACCTGGCCATCGCGCGCCTGGTACTCTCGCTGGCGTTTGGCATCGGCATCGGCCTGATCATGGCGCTCATCTTCCGCAAAGATGATGCCGCGCACGATAAAGCCACCGACACGATGTTCGCCGCGCAAGGAACCATGCGCCGCGCCGCGTTGATTTTCTTGCTCGTGCTGGTGACCCTGCTTCTCTCTGGCACGCTCAAAATCGGCCTGCTGACGAACACTTACGCCGCGTTCACGCTTCCCATTTCGGGCATGGACAAGTTCCAGGACGCCCTCTATCAACTCGTCCCCTTCGATTCTTCCAAAGGCGAGGAGGGCGTCACTGCACAGGGAGCCATACTCATCGGCCTGCTGGCATTCATCGGGCTTTCCTCTTGGAAGGGAATCGAACACATCCACGAAGGCTTCAACCGTTGGACGTGGGCATCTCTCGTACTGGTCGGCGTGACCCTGCTCACTGCTGCGGTCGGTATGTCTCCACATGCGGGCGGGTTGGACATTCTCGTCAACGGAAAATTCTTTGGTGTGCTGGTCGCCCTCGCCATTCTTGGCTTGATTCTCAAGACCAAACTCACCGAAGATGAAACCCGCGACTTCCTTTGGGAATCGTGGAAGTTCGTCAAGCAGATTTTCCCCCTGCTGGTGGTCGGCGTTTTTGCGGTGGGCGTCATCCGCGTGATCATCAAACCCGAATGGATCGAAACGCTGGCAGGGCAGAACACCCTGCTCGGCAATCTGGCAGGTGTGGTCTTTGGCGTGTTCATGTATTTCCCAACGCTCGTGGAAGTGCCGATTGCCAACATGTTCCTCAGTCTCGGTATGCACCGTGGACCTCTGCTCGCCTACCTGATGGCCGATCCAGAACTCAGCCTGCAAAGCATCCTGATCATCTCCACCATCATTGGCAAACTAAAATCCTGGACGTACGTCGCCTGGGTAGCGCTCTTCAGCACGCTGGCAGGTCTCATCTACGGCGCGTGGGTGGACGGCGCGAGCATCGGCCTTGTTTCACTCTATCTGGTTATTTTCCTTGCACTACTCTCTGCATTGTTGTGGTTCGTCAATCACCGCAACGAACAAAAATCCGCATCAGTTCCTGCAGACTGATAACTACTCTCCATTCTCTTTATAAGGAGTTTCCATGCTTACCATCAAAGTTCTCGGTTCGGGTTGCGCCAATTGCAAGCGATTGGAACAGATCGCGCGCAAGGTCGTGGAAGACATGTCAATGCAAGCCGAAATCATCAAAGTGACCGACTACAACGACATCATGGCCTACAACGTCATGTCCACACCTGGGCTGGTCATCAACGAAAAATTGGTTTCGTACGGACGCATTCCCACGCCCGCGGAAGTCACCACCTTCTTGACCAATGCGCTCATGGCAGAATAAGGAGCATCAAAGTCAATATGGACATCAACTCTACATTGCTGGCTGCGGTCATTTTTGCCTTTCTGATCGCCTTTGTGTTTTCGATGTTCGGTCAGGGCGGGGGGTCGGTATATTCCCCGCTTTTGATTTTGCTCGGTTATTCGATATTGCTTTCCACTTCCACATCCCTGGTATTGAACCTCGTCACTTCATTATCGGCAGGCTATATTTTCTATCGCAAAAAGATGATTGATTACAAAACCTCCCTCATATTCGCGCCGGGAATCAGCGTTGGCGCCTTTGCAGGCGGGGCTTTATCCAAATCTTTCGATACGACGGTTTTGCTGTGGGTGTTCGTGGTTTTCCTGCTGGGCGTGGGAGCAAGGATGATCTACTCCTATTGGGAAAAGGGAAAGGTCGAGGAAAATTCGCCAATACACTTGTCCGCTGCCATGTACGCGCTCATCGCGGTTTTTGGTCTGGCAGTAGGATTCCTCGCGGGCCTGCTGGGCGTTGGCGGCGGTATTTTCATTGTTCCGTTCATGGTCTACGTCTGCAAGATCCCGACGAAAATTGCGGCAGGCTCATCGCATCTTATCATCTCGTTTTCGGCTCTGGCCGGGATCATCGGTCATGCGACCACTCACCATTTCGATCTTCCCTTGATCGCCGTGACCGGCATTGCTGTTCTCATCGGCGGAAATCTCGGGGCGAGGATCAGCATGAAGGTCAATACTAGAATGATCAAGGCCGGATTGGGCCTGATTATGTGGACATTTGCCGCACAGCTTTTGGTAAAGCTATTGATGTAAAAAGGAGATTTCAAAATGACCATGCAACACATTCCCCCCGAATGGGCCTTCGAATTTCACGGCCACGAATGCCCCTTCATGCCGATTGGTTACCGTATGGGCAAACTGGCGCTGGAGTTTTTAGGCGCTGAAAAGGAAGCCGACCATGGTTTCTTCATCTTCCCCGAACTGGGCGAAGGTCATCCGCAGACCTGCATGATTGACGGCTTGCAAATCACCACCGGCGCGACCTATGGCAAGGTGATGATCGCCAAAACCTTCTACGGCAAACTGGCGGCAACTTTCTATCATCCGCAAAAGGGCGCGGTGCGCTACTCGCTCCTGCCCGATTTCGTGGACGCGATGGGCAAGTTTGAGTTTTTCGTCTATCGCAAGAAAGGCGTTGAGCCTTCGCAAATTCCGCTGGAAGTGCGCCGCGAGGTGATCCAATGGGTTTATGACCAGCCCGATGAAGCCATCTTCAAGGTGGAAGCCAACCCCGATTTCACTTACAAGCCCGTCAAAGGCTCGTTCAATAAAACTAAATGCAGTGTCTGCGGCGAATATGTTTTTGACCGTTACGTGCGCACGAAAGATGGACAGCCCGTTTGTATTCCCTGCTCCGGCTACGAAAAAGCTGCGCTGATCGAGCGATAAACTTTCTCTCCTGGCCGTCTTCGCCCATCCCGATGACGAAACCTTCCGCCCTGGTGGGACGCTGGCTCTGTTGGCCCGGCATGGCGTGCGCGTCGAAGCGCTGACCTTTACGCACGGCGAGGCTGGTTCGTGTGGCGACCCGCCGTTGTGCACGCCCGATAAACTGTCCGCTGTCCGCGAGTGCGAACTGCGTTCTGCCTGCGCCGCGCTGGGCATCCAGCCGCCGCGCCTGCTGGATTATGCTGATGGGCACTTGCACGAAGCGGATTTAGAATTGATGATCTCGCAAATTCTGTCAATCGTGAACGAAACCAAGCCGCAGGTATTGCTGAGTTTCGGCCCCGATGGACTTTCAGGTCATCCTGACCATATTGCCGTTGGGCAATGGACAGCCGAGGCTTTCTGCCGCGCGGAGGAGATTGCCGCGTTGTACACGGTCGCAGTGCCGCAATCCCTGGCGCAAACGCTGAACATGCGCCAGGTGCATCCCGTCCCAGATGAGACGATTGCCCTCAGTGTGGATGTCTCGTCTGTGTGGGACATCAAATTGGCTGCCATGCGTTGTCACGCGACACAGTTGAGTTCATCGCCAATGATGAGCGCAACGGTCGCGCGCCAGCGTCTGTTCTTTGGGCGCGAATATTTCGTTCGCGCCTCCGTCCGTCCAACAGCCGGTGATTTCATGCCGGAGATTCTCAAAGGATATCTGTAATGATCGAAGCCATTCAAGTTCAAGGATTGACAAAAGTCTTCACGACCACCAAAGACCGCCCACCTCTGCGCGCCGTGGATGGGATTGACTTCACCGTTCACGAGGGCGAGGTCTTCGGCTTCCTGGGTCCCAACGGCGCGGGGAAAACCTCCACCATCCGCATGTTGACCGGTCTCTCACAACCCACAGCGGGGACGGCGCGCCTGCTCGGTCTGGATTTGGACAAAGAACTGCCACGCATCAAAAAGCGCATCGGTGTTGTGCCGGAA